>Ga0163150_10000100_pt1 | contig 150265 bp, 145 predicted proteins | sample OliLakLV19P2IB_FD_148628 | JGI IMG/M metagenome (GOLD analysis project Ga0163150, IMG submission 148628) | Freshwater microbial mat bacterial communities from Lake Vanda, McMurdo Dry Valleys, Antarctica - Oligotrophic Lake LV.19.P2.IB | ecosystem: Environmental > Aquatic > Freshwater > Lake >... | reverse complement strand
TTGCTGCGAAGCCGCGCAGCCACGCGCAGAAGCTGAACAAGAAGATGTACCGGGGCGCGATCCGCTCGATGCTCTCCGAGCTCGCGCGGCAGGAACGCCTGGTCGTGACCGGCGGGCTCGAGCTCGAGGCGCCGAAGACGAAGATGCTGGTCGGCAAGCTCGCGGAGCTCGGCCTCGACAACGTGCTGATCCTGATCGAGGCCTACGACGAGAAGCTGCACCTCGCCTCGCGCAATCTCATCAACGTGGACGTGCGCACGGTGGCGAGTCTCGATCCGATTTCGCTGGCGCGCTACCCGAAGGTGCTCGCGACCGTCGGCGCGCTGCGCATGCTCGAGGAGAAGCTGGCATGAAGGCATTCTCGAAGGATCGCCTGGCCGGCGTCGTGATCGCGCCGCACGTGTCCGAGAAGGCTGCGCGTATCTCGGCCGAGGGCAGCCATTACGTGTTCCGCGTGCGCCGCGATGCGACCAAGCCGGAGATCCGCGCCGCCGTCGAGTTCCTCTTCGAGGTGAAGGTGGATGCGGTTCGCGTCGTGAACCAGGCCGGCAAGGTGAAGCGCTTCGGGCGCTCGCTCGGCCGCCGCTCGGACTGGAAGAAGGCGTACGTGCGCCTGGCCGAGGGACAGAAAATCGAAATGGGAGGCAGCGAGCGTGCGTGAAGCACGGCTCCCCGAAGGTAACCTCACATGGCAATGAAGCAACTCAAGCCGACTTCTCCGGGAACGCGCTTCCAGCTGCGCCCGGATCGCTCGCACCTGCATCGCGGCAAGCCCGTGCGCGCGCTCGTTTCCGGCGGCAAGTCGACCGGCGGGCGCAACAACGTCGGCCGCCTGACGACGCGCCACAAGGGCTCGGGCCACAAGCACAACTACCGGATCATCGACTTCCGCCGCGACAAGGACGGAGTCGTCGCCTCGGTCGAGCGCCTCGAGTACGACCCGAACCGGACCGCGTACATCGCGCTGCTCCTGTACAAGGACGGCGAGCGCCGCTACATCCTGGCGCCGAAGGGCGTTTCCGCGGGAGACGAGCTGCAGTCCGGCGCCGACTCGCCGATCCGCGCGGGCAACGCCATGCAGCTACGGCACATTCCCGTGGGCTCGACGGTGCACAACATCGAACTGAAGCCCGGCAAGGGCGGCCAGATCGCGCGCGCCGCCGGCAGTTCCGCGCAGCTCTCCGGCCGCGAGGCGGGCAACGCGATCCTTCGGCTCAAGTCCGGCGAGACCCGCAAGGTCAGCGTCGAATGCCGCGCCACGATCGGCGAGATCGGCAACGACGAGCACAACCTGCGCAGCTACGGCAAGGCGGGCGCCAAGCGCTGGCGCGGCATCCGCCCGACCGTGCGCGGCGTCGTGATGAACCCGGTCGACCACCCGCACGGCGGCGGCGAGGGCCGCTCGGGCCAGGGCAACCCGCACCCGGTTTCGCCGTGGGGCTGGCACACGAAGGGCAAGAAGACGCGCAAGAACAAGCGTACCGATGGATTCATCGTGCGCCGTCGCAAGAAGGGAGCGTAAGCGAGATGTCACGTTCGCTGAAGAAGGGCCCGTTCGTCGACCTGCACCTCGCGAAGAAGGTGCAGACGGCCCGCGACAAGAACGACCGCCGCCCGATCAAGACCTGGTCGCGTCGCTCGATGATCCTGCCCGACATGGTGGGTCTCACGATCGCGGTGCACAACGGCCGCCAGCACGTGCCGGTTCTGGTCACCGAAAACATGGTGGGCCACAAGCTCGGCGAGTTCGCCCCGACCCGGGTTTTCAAGAGTCACTCCTCGTCCAAGCGGGTCGAGGCGGCAGCGGAGTAAACCGATGCAGGTATCAGCCATCCTGCGCCACGCGCGCATCTCCCCGCAGAAATGCCGCCTCGTCGCGGATCTCGTGCGCGGACAGCCCGTGGGCAATGCGCTCGCGGTGCTCGCCTTCACGCCGAAGAAGGGCGCGATGATCGTGCGCAAGGTGCTCGAGTCCGCGATCGCGAATGCCGAGCATAACCACGAGGCAGACATCGATGAGCTCAGGATCGAGCGCATCGAGGTCGACGCGGCGCCGGTGGCGAAGCGTTTTCACGCGCGCGCCAAGGGTCGCGGAAACCGCATCGTAAAGCGGCTTAGCCACATCAGGGTCACTGTCGCCGATAAGGCGCGGTAAGGGCGGAACATGGGCCAGAAAGTAAATCCGATCGGCATCCGTCTCGGCATCACGCGCGACTGGACGTCGCGCTGGTATGCGGACACCAAGGGTTTCCCGGCGTACATCCTGTCGGACTGGCGGGTGCGCGAGTTCCTGCGCGCCAAGCTGACCGACGCGTCGGTGAGCAAGATCCACATCGAGCGCGCGGCGCGCAAGGCCAACATCACGATCCACACGGCGCGACCGGGCGTCGTGATCGGCCGCAAGGGCGAGGACATCGAGAAACTGCGCATCGAAGTCGCGAAGCTCATGAAGATGGCCGTCGCCGACGTGCGGCTCAACATCGCGGAGATCCGCAAGCCCGAACTCGACGCGACGCTGGTCGCGGAGAGCATTGCGCAGCAGATCGAAAAGCGCGTCATGTTCCGCCGCGCCATGAAGCGCGCGGTCACGAACACGATGCGCAGCGGCGCCCTGGGCGTGAAGGTGCGCATAGCCGGCCGCCTGAACGGCGCCGAGATCTCGCGCTCGGAATGGACCCGCGAGGGCCGCATCCCGCTGCATACCTTCCGTGCCGAGATCGACTACGGGACGGCCGAGGCGCAGACGACCTACGGCGTGATCGGCGTGAAGGTCTGGGTGTTCAAGGGCGAGGTCTTCGCCCGTGAGGAAGTGGAACAGGATGTGCCCGAAGCGCAGGCACAGCCGGAGGCCGCGAAAGATGGCGACAAGCCGGTCGAGAGCGCGGCGCCGGAGCCGGCCGCAGGCTGAGCTGAAGGACCAACGACATGATGCAGCCGAAGCGGACCAAGTTCCGCAAACAGTTCAAGGGCAACCTGAAGGGCAGCTCGCACCGCGGCAGCTCGGTCGCGTTCGGCGACTTCGCCCTGAAGGCGACCGACCGCTCGCGGATGACTGCGCGCGAGATCGAGGCGGCGCGACGCGCAATGACGCGCTACGTCAAGCGCGGCGGCCAGATCTGGATCCGCGTGTTCCCGGACGTGCCGATCACGCAGAAGCCGCTCGAGGTCCGCATGGGCAGCGGCAAGGGCAACGTCGAGTATTGGGTCGCGAAAGTGATCCCGGGCAAGGTGCTGTTCGAGATCGAGGGCGTGCCGGAGGCTACGGCGCGCGAGGCATTCAAGCTGGCGGCGGCCAAGCTTTCGGTATCGACGGCCTTCGTCAAGCGGCAGGTGCGCTGATGAGCAGGAAGAACGTGAAGGAAAGGGCGCGGTCGCTGACGGCGCTGCGCGGCAAGACCCGCGTGGAGCTTCGCAAGGAGCTCGCGGAGCTGCGCCGCGAGCAGTTCAACCTGCGCATGGCCGCGGCCTCCGGCCAGCCGGCACGGCCGGACCAGCATGCAAAGGCAATGGGCAAGATCGCCCGCGTGAAGACCATCCTGAACGAGATGGACCGCGCGGATGCGGGGAGCAAGGCGTGATGAGCGAAACCGAAACCAAGCCCGCGGCAAAGGCGGCAAAGACGCTGACCGGGACCGTCGTCAGCAACAAGATGGACAAGACCATCTCGGTTGCCGTCGAGCGCCTGATCAAGCACCCGACTTACGGCAAGTACGTGCGGCGCACGACCAAGCTGCTCGCGCACGACGAGAAGAACGAATGCAAAGAGGGCGACACCGTCGCCATCTCGGAGTGCAGGCCGCTGTCGCGGAACAAGTCGTGGACCCTGGTGCGCGTGATCGAGCGCGCGCTGGCGGAATGAGCGGAGGTACGGGGAAATGATCCAGCTCAGGTCACGTTTGCAGGCGGCGGACAATTCCGGCGCGCGCGAATTGATGTGCATCAAGGTCATGGGCGGCACGCGCCGCCGCTACGCCGGCGTGGGCGACGTGATCAAGGTGAGCATCAAGGACGCGATCCCGCGCGGCAAGGTCAAGAAGGGCGAGGTCTACGACGCCGTCGTGGTGCGCACCCGGCGTGGCGTGCGCCGCGCCGACGGCTCGCTGATCCGCTTCGACGGCAACGCCGCCGTGCTGCTTACGCCCAAGCTCGAGCCGATCGGCACCCGCATCTTCGGGCCCGTGACGCGCGAACTGCGCAGCGTCGCGTTCATGAAGATCATTTCGCTGGCGCCGGAGGTCCTGTGAGGAAGATCCGCAAGGGCGACTCCGTGGTCGTGACGGCGGGCCGCGAGAAGGGCCGCACCGGCACCGTGGTCGGAGTGCAGCCCGACGGCCGCGTGCTGGTCGAGAACGTGAACATGATCAAGAAGCACCAGAAGCCGAACCCGGCACGCGGGGTGCAGAGCGGGATCGTGCAGAAGGAGGCCCCCCTGCACGTGTCGAACGTCGCACTGCTCAATCCGGCGACCAAGAAGGCCGACCGTGTCGGCGTACGCACCCTCAAGGACGGCCGCAAGGTGCGCTTCTTCAAGTCGAACGGCGAGCTGGTGGACGCGTAACCGGAGAGTATCGAGATGGCCGAATCAGCAAGGCTGCAGAAGCATTACCGCGAGATCGTCAGGCCCAAGCTCCGCTCGGAGCTCGGGCTCGTCTCCGACATGCAGGTGCCGCGCATCACCAAGATCACCGTCAACATGGGCGTGGGCGAGGCCGTGGCCGACAAGAAGGTCATGGACGCCGCGACCGGCGATCTCGCGAAGATCAGCGGCCAGAAGCCGTCGGTCCGCAAGTCGAAGAAGGCGGTTGCGACATTCAAGATCCGCGAGAACCTTCCGGTCGGCTGCATGGTGACGCTGCGCGGCACGCGCATGTACGAGTTCCTGGACCGGCTGATCAACGTGGCGATGCCCCGCATCCGCGACTTCCGCGGTGTCAACCCGCGCTCGTTCGACGGCCAGGGCAACTACAGCTTCGGGGTCAAGGAACAGATCATCTTCCCCGAGATCGCGTACGACCAGATCGACCAGATCCGCGGCATGGACATCACGATCACGACCTCGGCGGGCGACGACAAGCGTGGTCGCGCGCTGCTCGAGGCATTCAATTTTCCGTTCAGGAAGTGACCGATGGCGAAGACCAGCATGATAGAGCGCGAGAAACACCGGGCGAAGGTGGTGAAAAAGTACGCCGCCAGGCGCGCGAAGATCAAGGAGCAGATCCGCGATCCGAAGGCGTCCCAGGAGGACCGCATGGCCGCGGTCGAGGCGCTGCAGAAGCTGCCGCGCGACTCGAGCCCCTGCCGTGCCCGCAGCCGCTGCGCGATCACGGGCCGCTCGCGCGGCAACTACAGCAAGTTCGGCCTCGGCCGCGTCAAGTTGCGCGAGGCGACGATGCGCGGCGACGTGCCTGGCCTGCGCAAGGCGAGTTGGTGAGGAACGCAGCATGAGCATGAACGACCCGATCGCGGACCTTTTGACCCGCATCCGCAACGGACAGGCCGCCGGGAAGGCGGAGGTCCGGGTGCAGTCCTCGCGCGTCAAGCAGGCGATCGTCCGCGTCCTGAAGGAAGAGGGCTACGTTGCCGACTTCGTGGTCAGCAAGGACAAGGGGCGCCAGGCGCTCGTCATTGCTCTGAAGTACCACGCGGGCAAGCCCGTCATCGAGCGGATCGAGCGCGTGTCGCGCCCGGGCCTGCGCACCTATCGCGGCAAGGACGCGCTGCCTAGGGTGCTCGGCGGCCTCGGCGTCGCCATCGTCTCGACGCCGCAGGGCGTCATGACCGACCGCGAGGCGCGGCGCTCAGGGCAGGGCGGCGAAGTGCTCTGCGTCGTGGCCTGAGGAAAGGATCATGTCGAGAATTGCGAAAATGCCAGTCAATCTGCCGCAGGGCGTCAATGCGACGATCGCCGCGGACGGGGTGACGGTGAAGGGCGCCAAGGGCGCGCTGACCTTGAAGCTCGGCGAGGGCGTCACCGTCGCGCAGCAGGACCAGACGCTGGTCGTCTCGGTCGCGGATGGCAAGGCCACGAACGAGCGGGTCGCCGCGGCTGGCGCCGCGCGCGCGAACCTCGCGAACATGGTCGCGGGCGTCACCAAGGGTTTCGAGCGCAAGCTCGAGCTGGTCGGAGTCGGCTACCGCGCCGCGGTGCAGGGCAAGAACCTGAATCTGACGCTCGGCTTCTCGCACCCGGTCAGTTTTCCGGTGCCGGATGGCATCTCCATCGAGACACCGAGCCAGACCGAGATCGTCGTGAAGGGCACGGACCGCCAGAAGGTCGGCCAGGTCGCGGCGGTGATCCGCGGCTACCGCCCGCCGGAGCCTTACAAGGGCAAGGGTGTGCGCTACGCGGGCGAGAAGATCGTGATGAAGGAAGGCAAGAAGAAGTAATGGAACCTCTGGTTCACTCCGGCATGGGCGCGACCGTGTGCGAATTTCGCCTGTGGCAAGGCGCGAGGCGCGATGTGTATCAGCTGATACATGAGCGCCGGGCAACGCCGCCACAGGCGAAATTCGCCCGGTCCCGGAGGGTTACGCGCGGGCAACGGCGCGCCGACGTTGCTCGCCTCGTCCATAGTCGACTATTGAACTTCGGCTCGCGCCTCGGCGCGCCGTTGCGCGCGCATAACGCGCCGCATGCCGGAGTGAACCAGAGGTTCCTATGAAGCTCACGAAAAAAACCCGGCGCCTGAGACGCGCAACCCGCGGCCGCGCCAAGATCCGCGAGATCGGCTCGGCGCGACTGACTGTGCATCGCACTCCGCAGCACATCTACGCGCAGATCACGACGCCCGACGGCGCGAAGGTGCTCGCCGTAGCGTCGACCGTGCAGGAAGCGGTCGCGAAGGAGTTGAAGGGCACCGGCAACGCGACGGCGGCGAAGGCCGTCGGCCGCGCGATCGCCGAGCGTGCGAAGGCGGCGGGCATCGAGTCCGTGGCCTTCGACCGGTCGGGTTTCCGTTATCACGGGCGCGTGAAAGCGCTCGCCGAGGCCGCCCGCGAGGCCGGCCTGAAGTTCTAAGGGGCATTCGATGGCACGAGTGGAACGTTCACAATCCGGCGACGACCTGATCGAGAAGCTGGTCGCGGTCAACCGCACGGCGAAGGTCGTGAAGGGCGGGCGCCAGTTTGGCTTCACCGCGCTGACGGTGGTCGGCGACGGCGCCGGTCGCGTCGGCTTCGGCTACGGCAAGGCGCGTGAGGTGCCGGTCGCGATCTCGAAGGCGATGCAGCAGGCGCGCAAGAACATGGCCAACGTGCCGATCACCAACGCCACGCTGCACTACGCGGTTCAGGGCCGCCACGGCACGACCCGCGTGTACATGCAGCCGGCCTCGGACGGTACGGGCGTGATCGCGGGCGGCGGGATGCGCGCGGTGTTCGAATGTGCGGGCGTCAGGAACGTGCTCGCGAAGTGCTATGGCTCGCGCAACCCGATCAACGTCGTGCGTGCGACCTTCGACGCCTTCGAGCGGATGGTCTCGCCGGACCGCATCGCGGCCAAGCGCGGCAAGACACTGGCTGAGATCACGGGCTGATGTCGATGAGCAACGCCAAGCTGAAAGTAACCCTGAACCGAAGCGTGCACGGGCAGCTGCACAACATCCGCGCCTCGGTCTACGGGCTGGGGCTGCGGCGCATCCGGGATTCCCGCGTCGTCGCCGACACGCGCGAGGTGCGCGGCATGATCAATGCCGCCAGGCACCTGATCGCGGTCGAGAAGGCCTGAGTCCCGAAGGAGCGATGACATGCGACTGAACACCATGAAGCCGGCGCCGGGATCGAAGCGCAAGCGGCTGCGCGTTGGCCGAGGCGCCTCGGCGGGGCAGGGCAAGACCTGCGGCAAGGGCGGCAAGGGCCAGAAGGCGCGCAAGGGCGGCTACCACAAGGTCGGCTTCGAGGGCGGCCAGGTGCCGCTGCAGCGCCGCCTGCCGAAGGTGGGTTTCCGCTCGGCGATGCACAGGACGCGCGCCGAAGTGACGTTGACCGATCTCGACAAGGTGAAGGCCGAGCTGATCGACCTTGCCTCGCTGCTCGCGGCCAGCATCGTGCCGGCCAGGACCGAGCGTGCCAAGGTGATCCTGTCCGGTGAGATCACACGCAAGGTGACCCTGCAGGGCCCCGCCGTGGTCGCCACCAAGGGCGCGCGCGCGGCCATCGAGAAGGCCGGCGGCAAGATCGACGAGGGCAAGGCGGCCTGAGGGCCGGCTGACAATCATGGCGACGACGGCCGGCAACGCAGCGCTCGCGATCGGTGAAGTCACCCGCTTCACCGAGATGCGTCATCGCCTGCTGTTCCTGCTGGGCGCGCTGGTCGTGTACCGCATCGGCACTTTCGTGCCGGTGCCGGGCATCGACCCGGTCGCGCTAGCGCGACTGTTCGACAGCCAGGAAGGCACGATCCTCGGCCTCTTCAACATGTTCTCGGGTGGCGCGCTCGAGCGGCTCTCGATCTTCGCGATGGGCGTCATGCCCTACATTTCGGCCTCCATCATCCTGCAGATGATGGCAGTGGTCGTGCCCTCGATGGCGGCGATCAAGAAGGAAGGCGAGTCGGGCCGACGCAAGATCACTCAATGGACGCGTTATTTCACCGTCGTGCTGGCGTCCTTCCAGGGCTTCGCCGCCTCGGTCGCGTTCCAGAACCAGGGCGTCGTCATCAACCCCGGCACATTCAGCTTCCTGCTGCCCGCGGTGCTGACGCTCACGACGGGCACGATGTTCCTGATGTGGCTCGGCGAGCAGATCACGGAGCGCGGCATCGGCAACGGCATCTCGATGATCATCCTCGCGGGCATCATTTCCGGCCTGCCGTCCGCGATCGGCGGCACCTTCCAGCAGGTGCAGAGCGGCGAGATGAACCCGGCGTTCGCGATCATCCTGCTGCTGCTGATCGGCGCGGTGACGGCTTTCTGCGTCTTCGTGGAGAGTGGCCAGCGCCGCATTCCCGTGAATTACGCCAAGCGCCAGGTCGGCCGGCGCATGTACGCGGGCCAGACCAGCCACCTGCCGTTCAAGCTGAACATGTCCGGCGTGATCCCGCCGATCTTCGCCTCGTCGCTGCTCCTGTTCCCGGCGACGCTCGCCAGCTTCTTCGGCACCAGCGACACCGGCAGCTGGCTGCAGACGGTCGCCGCGGCGCTCGGCTGGGGGCAGCCGCTGCACCTCCTGATCTACGGCGGCCTGATCATCTTCTTCTGCTTCTTCTACACGGCGCTGGTTTTCAACTCGCGCGAGACGGCCGACAACCTCAAGAAGGGCGGCGCCTTCATCCCGGGCATCCGTCCCGGCCAGCAGACCGGCGAGTACATCGACAAGGTGCTGACGCGCCTGACGGTCTGGGGCGCCCTGTACGTGACGCTCGTGTGCCTGCTGCCCGAGATCCTGATGTCCTACGCCCGCGTGCCGTTCTATTTCGGTGGTACCTCGCTGCTCATCATGGTGGTCGTGGTCATGGATTTCGTGGCCCAGCTCCACGCGCACATGATGTCGCACCAGTACGAGGGCCTCATGAAGAAGGCCAACCTGCGCGGGCCCGGCAAGAGAGGTCCTTGAGATGAAGGTTCGTCCGTCAGTCCGGAAAATCTGCAAGAACTGCAAGATCGTGCGGCGCAAAGGCGTGGTGCGGGTCATCTGTTCGTCCGACGCCCGCCACAAGCAGCGGCAGGGCTGAGGCAGGCCATTGGATATGTTGAGAAAAGCAGCCCATTCACGTACACTTCGCGGTTCTCCGCGGGTCGAGGTCAAGTAGCCATGGCGCGTATCGCCGGGATCAACATTCCCGTCAACAAGCACATCTGGGTGGGCCTCACGCACATCTACGGCATCGGCCGGACGCGTGCGCTGAACGTCTGCAAGGCCGCCAACGTGGCGCCGTCCACGCGCGTGCGCGACCTCACCGAGCCCGAGGTCAATGCACTGCGCGCGCAGGTCACGCGTTTCATGGTCGAGGGCGACCTGCGCCGCGAGAACTCGATGAGCCTGAAGCGACTCATGGATCTCGGTGCCTATCGCGGCATCCGGCACCGCAAGGGGTTGCCCGCGAGGGGCCAGCGCACGCGCACCAACGCGCGCACGCGCAAGGGCCCGCGCCGCGCGGCGGTCAAGACCAATGTTCAACCGGGTAAGGTCTGACGATGTCCGAAACTGAGACCAAACAGAAATCCGACGCGAAGCCGGACGCGAAGCCGGACGCGAAGGGCGATGCCGACAAGGCCGCTGCCCCGGCCGCGAAGGCGCGCAAGAAGACCAAGCGCCAGGTGTCCGACGGCGTCGCGCACGTCCACGCGTCGTTCAACAACACGATCGTCACGATCACCGACCGGCAGGGCAACACGCTCTCCTGGGCGACGTCGGGCGGCTCGGGTTTCCGCGGCTCGCGCAAGAGCACGCCGTTCGCCGCGCAGGTCGCGGCGGAAAAGGCGGGCGTCGCGGCGCAGGAATACGGGCTGCGCACGGTCGAGGTCCGCGTACGTGGTCCGGGTCCCGGCCGCGAGTCCGCGGTCCGCGCGCTGAACGCCTGCGGCCTGAAGGTCACGAGCATCGAAGATGTGACGCCGATTCCGCACAACGGTTGCCGCCCGCCCAAGAAGCGGCGCGTCTGAGGTCGAGGAAGAGATGGCCAGATACCTGGGTCCCAAATGCAAGCTCTCGCGCCGCGAGGGCACTGACCTCCTGCTGAAGAGCGGCATCAAGCCGCTCGAGAGCAAGTGCAAGCTCGAAGTGCCGCCCGGCGGCATCAAGGGCGACCGCCGCACGCGCCTCTCGGGCTACGGCGTGCAGTTGCGCGAGAAGCAGAAGCTGCGCCGCATGTACGGCGTGCTCGAGCGCCAGTTCCGCAACTATTACTCGAAGGCCGCGGGGCGCCCGGGTTCGACCGGCGAGAACCTGCTGCGCTACCTCGAGGGCCGGCTGGACAACGTCGTCTACCGCATGGGTTTCGCGACCACCCGCGCCGAGGCCCGCCAGCTCGTTTCGCACAAGGCGATCGAGGTGAATGGCGAGACGGTCAACATCCCCTCGTACCAGTGCGCCGCCGGCGACGTGGTCTCGGTGCGCGAGAAGTCGAAGGTGCAGGCCCGCATCGCGGCCGCCCTTGCGATTGCCACCCAGGTCGGCTGGCCCGATTGGGTCGACGTGGACGACAAGAAATTCACCGGCACGCTGAAGGCGTTGCCGGACCGCGACCAGATCCTCCCGGACATCAACGAGAACCTGGTCGTCGAGCTCTACAGCAAGTAACAGGTGATGCCAATGCAGGGTGCCGCCACGGAATTCCTGAAGCCCCGCTCGGTCAAGGTCAGCGAGACGGGCGCACGCCAGGCGCGGATCGTGATCGAGCCATTCGAGCGCGGCTTCGGCCATACGCTCGGCAACGCGCTCAGGCGCGTGCTGCTGTCCTCGATGCCCGGCTGTGCCGTGACCGAGGTCGAGATCGAGGGCGTGCTCCACGAGTACACCAGCATCGAGGGCGTCCAGGAGGACGTCGTCGACGTGCTGCTGAACCTGAAGGCCGTCGCGATCGAGATGCACACGCGTGACTCGGTCGAGCTGCGCCTCGTCAAGAAGGGCCCGGGCCCGGTCACGGCAGGCGACATCCAGATCGACCACGACGTCGTGATCGTGAACCCCGAGCTCGTGATCGCGAACCTGAACAAGGCGACCGAGCTTTCGATGACGCTCAAGATCGAGCGCGGCCGCGGCTACCGCCCGGCAGTGCAGCGGCTGGAGTTCGAGGAACAGAGCCGCCCGATCGGTCGCCTGCAGCTCGATGCCTCCTTCTCGCCGGTCCGCCGCGTGACCTACGGCATCGAATCCGCACGCGTCGAGCAGCGCACCGACCTCGACAAGCTGATCATCGACATCGAGACGAATGGCACGATCAACCCGGACGAGGCGATCCGCCGCGCGGGCGGGATCCTCAAGGACCAGTTGACCGTGTTCGTGGATCTCGAAGGTCAGGGAGAGTCGCCTTCGCGCGATGCCGGCCCGCTGCCGGACCCGATCCTGCTGCGCCCGGTCGACGAGCTCGAGCTCACCGTCCGCAGCGCGAACTGCCTCAAGGCGGAGAACATCCACTACATCGGCGACCTCGTGCAGCGCACAGAAGTCGAGCTGCTGCGCACGCCGAACCTCGGCAAGAAGTCGCTCACCGAGATCAAGGAAGTCCTCGAGAGCCACGGGCTGACGCTCGGCATGCGCATCGACGGCTGGCCGCCGACGTCGCTGCGCCGCGAAGACGAGCTGCGCACGGCCTGAACGCGGTAACGGGATAGAACGATGCGACACCAACTGTCGGGACGCCAGCTTTCGCGCAACAGCTCCCATCGCAAGGCGCTGATGCGGAACATGTGCGTGGCCCTGATCCGCGCGGAGACGATCCGCACCACGCTGCCGAAGGCGAAGGAGTTGCGCCGGGTCGTCGAGCCGCTCATCACGCTCGGCAAGTCGGACACGCTTCCCGGCCGCCGTCGCGCATGGGTCACGCTGCGCGACGACGCGCTGGTCGAGAAGCTGTTCGAGGACATCGGTTTGCGGTTCAAGAACCGCGCGGGCGGCTACACGCGGATCCTGAAGATGGGCCCGCGCCCGGGCGATTCAGCGCCGATGGCGCTGATGCAGCTGGTCGAGGGCGAAGCGCTGCCCGTGGCACCTGCCGGCGACGACAAGCCGCCGAAGAAGGCCCGGAAGGAAGCTGCGCCGAAGAAAGAGAAGGCGCCCGCGAAGAAGGCCGCGCCGAAAGCCGGCAAGGCCGAGGCGACGCCGAAGCGGCGCAAGAAGGCGGCGGGCTGAGGATTTCCAATCTGCGGGCGGCTACGGTCCCCGCGGTCGCCATGGAGAAGCCGGGGACACCCCCGGCTTTTTTTTGTCATGATGATCCCGATACACGATTCGGGAGGAACACCATGAGCCTGATCTCTGAATTCAAAGAATTTGCCATGAAGGGCAACGTCGTCGACATGGCGGTCGGCATCGTGATCGGCGCCGCCTTCGGCAAGATCGTCTCGGCCTTCGTGGATGCCATCGTCATGCCGGCGCTCGGCTGGGTCATCGGCGGCGTCGACTTTTCGAGCCTCGCGATCACGCTGGGCGAGAGCGCGGCCACCGGCGAGGCGGTGACGATCGGCTACGGCAGGTTCATCCAGGCGCTCGTGGATTTCCTGATCGTCGCCGCGGCCATCTTCATGGCGCTGAAGGCGATCAACCGCCTGCGCAAGCCGGCCCCGGCCGCCGCTCCGCCACCGCTGCCGGCGGACGTCGTCCTGCTGACCGAGATCCGCGACCTGCTACGGCAGCGCTGAGGAATTGAAGGGGACGCGCACCTTCATATTCGCAAGAGTGCGCGTCCCCTTCAATTCGCCGCCGCGAAGGCCTCACGCGTGAGGTTTCGCGGCGCTCCTTCCTGGGCGACCACGTTGTCCTCGATGCGCACACCGCCGAAGGGGCGCAAGGCGTCGACGCGCTTCCAGTCGATCGCCCGTCCGCGTCCGTCCGCGCGCGCCGCCTCGAGCAGCGAGTCGATGAAGTAGATCCCCGGCTCGATCGTCACCGCGAATCCTGGCTCGAGGTCGCGCGTCAGCCGCAGGTACGGATGGCCCGGCGGCTTCTCGCGCGTCCCCCCATCCGGACCGGCAGCGAATCCGGCCGCGTCGTGCACCATGAGTCCAAGCAAGTGCCCGATGCCGTGCGGGAAGAACACCGATGTCAGCCCGGACTCCATCGCGGCTTCCGGCGAACCCGACACGATGCCGTGCTTCACCAGGATCCCGGCGACCGAGCGGTGCGTCTCGAGATGGATGTCCCGGTAGTCCACCCCGGGCCGCACGCGATCTGCGAGCTTCTGCTGGATCGCGTCCACGGAGCTGATGAGATCCAGGAACTCGCCCGGATCGGTCGCGTAGGTGCGCGTTATGTCGCAGGCATAGCCGGCATGCTGGGCGCCGGCATCGATCAGGAACGACTTCACGCCGGCCGGGCGCTGCCGGTCCAGGACCTGGTAGTGCAGGACCGCGGCATGGCGGTCGAAACCGATGATGTTGTTATAGGGCAGCTCCTCCTCGCGCGCGCCCGCCGCCTGGCAATAAGCGAGGTGGATCTCGTACTCCGAAGCGCCGGCCCGGAAGGCCTTTTCCGCCGCGCGGTGTGCGCGCACGCCGGCCACCGTCGCGAGCGCCATGCACTCGATTTCATAGGGCGTCTTGACCGCCCGGGCGTAGTCCAGCTGCCCGGTAACGGCGCCGGGATCGTGATCGCCCAGTCCCTCGGTCGCGGGCCCCGGCTGGCCCAGGACGGCCCAGCGGCCCTTCCCGACAGCCTGCCGCAGCTCGGCCGGAGAACGAACGATCGCCAGGTCGAAATGGCCGACCCAATAGCCTTGCGGCCGCTCCGGAGGCAGGTACCAGTAGTCGTCCGGCTGGGTGAAAACGAGTTTCGGCCGCCCCCCGGGGCGGTATACGACAAAACAGTCCGGGCTGGAATCCGGCAGCCAGGCCCGATAACGGGGGTTCGGCCGGAACGGATAGGTGCTGTCGTCCAGGTAGTAGTAGACCTGGCTTCCAGAACACATGATCAAACCGTCGTAACCGCCCGCAATCACAGCCCGATCAGCCCGCGCCATGACTGCTTTCAGGTGCTCGCCGTAAAGCTCGGCCAGTGTCATTTTCGCCATTGCCTGACTCGTGAAGTGGAGGCCAAGAGGGTAACTGGAGTAGGCAATTGTCGCAAAATGGCGACCTTTGCTTAGCCTTGCAATACCGCTAAAATCCTCGCACGCGACGAAAACCGTCGCGCATTGCACTTGTAATTCTCACTGACGAACTGGGGTAACTGACGATGAATGCAAAGATCTGGGGCGCCATTGCGGTTGCCCTGTTGGTCGGCGCCTGTGGCGCCAAGAAGGATGAGGCCGCCGACGCCGCTGCTGCTGCTGCGGATTCTGCTGCCGCTGCTGCCGAATCGGCTGGCGATGCCGCTTCCGCTTCCGTTGATGCGTCGGCCGAAGCCGCTGCCGATGCGGGCGCTGCCGCTGCCGATGCGGGCGCTGCCGCTGCTGACGCGGGCGCTGCCGCTGCCGATGCCGCTGCCGATGCCGCTGCTGCCGCCACGGAAACGACTCCTCCGTCGCAGTAAGCGATTGCTGTAGTCAGGCCTGAACGGCCGGGCGGATGGAGCGGAGACCCCGCGACTTCCCCCGGCCGTTCTTTTTCCGGGACAGGGAATGCCGATCACCATCCGCGAAGCGCGCGCGTCGACGACCGATCGCGACTGGATCGAGGATACCTATGGCGAGTATCTCGCCGACCTCACCGCCGACACTACCGGCGTTTTCCCCTCGCTCACCGTCACCGGGCAGGGCGTAACTGAGCTCATCCAGGGTTGGTTCCACGACGACCGCTGCAACACTTTCATTGTGCTGCGCGAACAGGAGCCGGTCGGATTCGCAGTGGTGCAGCGCAGCCTCACGCCCGCGAACACCGACGACCTGCAGCGCCACTTCCGCCTGAGCGAGTTCTTCATCCGCAAGCCGTTTCGCAACAAGGGCGTCGGTCGCGGCGCCGCAATGCTGATCTTCGCGCGCTACGCGGGCGAGTGGACCGTGCCCGAGCAGTCGCGCAATCCCGGCGCCGTCCGTTTCTGGCGCCGCGTCGTCTCCGAGTTCACCAACGGCAGGTTCCGCGAAAAGCGCGGCCAGGGCGAAGTCGCGCACTCGTTCACGAGCGCGGGGCCGGTAGTGTCGGTGGCGCGCTAGAACCGTCAGGGATTGCGCACCTCGACGCGGACCTTGCGCGGCCCCGCCACCTCGAACAGCAGCTCCAGGTCGAATGCGGTTCCCGCGACCAGCGGCTGCTTCAACCCCGTAAGCATCACGTGCAGCCCGCCCGGCTGGAACTCCAGAACCTGGCCGGCGTCGACGTGCAGCACCGTGACTTCGCGCATCCTTGCGATCCCGTCGAGCACCTCCGTGCGGTGCACCTCGACCCTGGTCGCGACGGGCGTCGACAGCTTGAGCAGCCGATCGGCTTTCTTCGTGTCGTTGCGGAGCGTGAAATAGACGACGCCGACTTTCGCGACCGGCGGCGTCGAGCGCGACCAGGCGTTCGCGACCGCAAGCTCGCCGGCGACGGCGGACAGGCCGGCGAGTGCCAAGGCGAGCCCAAGGGCAACCAGGCTGCGTCGATTCATGCGGCTTTCTTCCCGCGCGCAAGTACGCGCTTCAGGTAACGACCGGTAAACGAGCCCGCGGCGCGTGCCAGCTGCTCGGGGGTGCCCTCGGCAACGATGGAGCCGCCGCCGTCGCCGCCCTCGGGGCCTAGGTCGATCACCCAGTCAGCGGTCTTGATCACGTCGAGGTTGTGCTCGATCACGATCACGGTGTTGCCCTCGTCCCGCAGGCGATGCAGCACGGCCAGCAGGTGCTTCACGTCCTCGAAGTGCAGGCCCGTGGTCGGCTCGTCCAGGATGTAGAGCGTCCGTCCGGTCGCGCGCTTGGACAGTTCCTTGGCGAGCTTCACGCGCTGCGCCTCGCCGCCGGATAGCGTCGTCGCATTCTGCCCGAGCTTGACGTAGGACAGCCCGACGTCGAGCAGCGTCTGCAGCTTGGTCGCGATCACCGGCACCGCCGAGAAGAACACCCCCGCGTCCTCGATCGTCATGTCGAGCACTTCGTGGATGTTCTTGCCCTTGAAGTGCACGTCGAGCGTCTCGCGGTTGTAGCGCCGGCCCTTGCAGACGTCGCAGGCGACGTACACGTCGGGCAGGAAGTGCATCTCGACCTTGATGACGCCGTCGCCCTCGCAGGCCGCGCAGCGCCCGCCCTTGACGTTGAAACTGAAGCGCCCGGGCTGGTAGCCGCGCGAGCGCGCCTCGGCCGTGCCCGCAAACAGCTCGCGTATGGGCGTGAACAGCCCGGTGTAGGTCGCCGGGTTCGAGCGCGGAGTGCGGCCGATCGGGCTCTGGTCGATGTCGATCACGCGGTCGACGGCTTCGAGACCTTCGACGCCTGCGGCGGGCGCCGGCTGGTCGGCGACCAGGTTGAGCGAGCGCGCGACCAGGCGATAGAGCGTGTCGTTCACCAGCGTCGACTTGCCGGAGCCCGAAACGCCCGTGACGCAGGTCAGCAGCCCTACGGGGAAGGACACATCGATGTCCTTCAGGTTGTTGCCGCTGGCCTTCTTCAGCCGCAGTTGCAGTTTGGGTTCATTCCGCCTGCGCTTTTCCGGGACGTCGATGCGCTTGTATCCCGAGAGGTATTGCCCCGTGAGTGAGGCGCGGCTCGACTCGATCTCGGCGGGCGTACCTTGCGCAACCACGCGCCCGCCGTGCACGCCGGCACCGGGGCCGAGGTCGACGACGTGGTCCGCCTGTCGGATCGCGTCCTCGTCGTGCTCGACGACGATCACGGTGTTGCCCAGGTCGCGCAGGCGATGCAGCGTGTCGAGCAGCCGCTGGTTGTCGCGCTGGTGCAGGCCGATCGAGGGCTCGTCGAGGATGTACATGACGCCGACCAGGCCCGATCCGATCTGGCTCGCGAGGCGAATGCGCTGGGCCTCGCCGCCGGAAAGCGTCTCGGCGCTGCGGTCGATCGTCAGGTAATCGAGGCCGACGTCGACCAGGAACCCGAGCCGGTCGGTGATCTCCTTGACGATCTTGGCCGCGATCTTCTGGCGCCAGCCTTCGAGCGTGAGCGTACGGAAGAACTCGAGCGCGCGCCGGACGGGCAGGGCGCTGATCGTGGGCAGGGAAGTGCCGGCGACGAATACGAAGCGCGCGGCTTTCGTGAGCCGCGCGCCGTCGCACTCCGGGCAGCGGCGAGTGCCGAGATAGCGTGCGAGCTCCTCGCGCACGGCGAGCGATTCAGTCTCCTTGTAGCGCCGCTCGAGGTTCGGCAGGATGCCCTCGAACTTGTGCTTGCGCTTGACCGTGCGGCCGCGCGCATCGAAGTAGCGGAACTCGATCTCCTCGCCCTCGCTACCCTGCATCAGGACCGCGCGCGCTTTCTCGGGCAGCTTCGCGTATGGGGCTTCCGGATCGAAGCGGTAGTGGTCCGCGAGCGCCTGGATCATCTGGTAGTAGTAGGCGTTGCGCCGGTCCCAGCCGCGCACCGCGCCGTTCGCGAGCGAGAGCTGGGGACTCGCGACCACGCGGTCCGGATCGAAGAACTGTTTCACGCCGAGCCCGTCGCAGCCCGGACAGGCGCCGAACGGGTTGTTGAACGAGAACAGCCGCGGCTCGAGATCGGCGACGGAGTAGCCGCAGACCCGGCAGGCGAACTTGTCGGAAAAGACGAGTTCCTCGCGCTTCGGATCGTCGATGAAGGCGACCCGCGCGGAGCCCTCGCCGAGGCGCAGCGCGGTCTCGAAGGATTCCGCGAGCCGCTGCTGCAGGTCCGGCCGGACCTTCAGCCGGTCCACCACGGCGTCGATCGAGTGCTTTTTCTTGGGATCCAGTTTCGGCACGGCGTCGAGCTCGACGTACTTGCCGTCCACCCGCGCGCGCACGAAGCCCTTGCCGCGCAATTCCTCGACGACCTGCAGGTGCTCGCCCTTGCGGCCGGAGATGACGGGGGCGAGCAGCGCCACGGCAGTGCCTTCCGGCAGCGAAAGCACCTGATCCACCATCTGGCTCACGGTCTGCGCCGTGAGGTCGAGCGCGTGGTCCGGGCAGCGCGGGATGCCGGCGCGCGCGTACAGCAGGCGCAGATAGTCGTAGATCTCGGTGACCGTGCCGACGGTCGAGCGCGGGTTGTGGGACGTGGATTTCTGCTCGATCGAGATCGCGGGCGAGAGGCCCTCGATCGAATCCACGTCCGGCTTTTCCATCATCGACAGGAACTGACGCGCGTACGCGGAAAGCGATTCGACGTAGCGGCGCTGGCCCTCGGCATAGATCGTGTCGAAGGCGAGCGAAGACTTCCCCGAGCCGGACAGGCCGGTGAAGACGATCAGGCGGTCGCGCGGCAGCTCCAGGTCGAGGTTCTGGAGATTGTGCGTGCGCGCGCCGCGGATGTGGATGGTCTGGGTCATCAGGACAGCCTGCTAGAATAGCCCGCCCATTCCGGGCACCGCAAAGGGATTCCCAGTGGCCTTGCCGAGTGGCGCGGCGCTCCTGCCTGCCGAGCGCCGCGCTGTCGCTTCGCTCGCCGCCATTTATGCCGTGCGGCTCCTCGGCCTGTTCCTGCTGCTGCCGGTGCTTTCCCTGTACGCGGGCTCCATGCCGGGTGCGACGCCGTTGCTCGCGGGGCTGGCAGTGGGCGCCTACGGCCTCACGCAGGCCATGATGCAGATTCCGTTCGGCATCTGGTCAGACAGAATCGGGCGCAAGCCGCTCATCGTCGTCGGACTCCTCTTGCATATTGCGGGTTCCGCGCTTGGCGCGGCGGCAGGCAATGCTGCGGCGCTCGTTCTGGCGCGCGTCGTGCAGGGACTGGGCGCGGTTTCCGGTCCGGTGACCGCCTTCCTCGCCGACCTGACGCGGCCGGAAGTGCGCACGCGTGCGATGTTCGCGATCGGCATGAGCATCGGTGCGACCTTCGTGATCTCGCTGGTGGTGGGCCCTTTGCTGGCCGCAGCGTTCGGGGTCGCGGGCGTCTTCTGGCTGATCGGCGGCCTCGGCGTGCTTGCCCTGGCGCTCGTTGTCTTCGTGCTGCCAGCGGAGCGGCCCGTCGGCGAGCGGGCGAAGCGTGGTGACTGGCGCGAGGCGCTGACTCGCACGCTGCTCCCGCACTACGCGGGAATCTTCGTGCTGCACCTGACCCTGACCGCCGCCTTCATCGCCGTGCCGCAGGTGTTGCGGGACGTCCACGGGCTGGAGGCTTCGCGCCACTGGATCGTCTATCTCACCGTGTTTGCGGCCTCGGTCGCACTGACAGTGCCGCTCGTGCTCTGGTCGGAGCGCAGCCGCCGGTTCGGCCGCGCAGCGATGGCCGGTTGCCTCGGCATCGCCGCCGCGCTCGCGGCGCTGGCCCTGGCCGAGGCGCGTTTCGGCGTGCTGCTCGCCGCCCTGGTGCTGTACTTCGGGGCCTTCAATTTCCTCGAAGCCCGGCTGCCGGCGGCGCTGACGGAGGCGGCCGGCGAGGCCACCCGCGGCGCTGCGCTCGGCGTGTTCGCGACCTGCCAGTTCGCGGGGGCCTTTGCGGGGGGTGTCGCCGGCGGCGCCCTGCTCGGAAGCCGTTGGCAGTTCACGGGAATCTTCGTCTGCGCCGCCCTCGCGGCCCTCGCCTGGCTGCCGCTCGCGGCACGCACAGAATCGCCGCGTTCCACGGAGATTGACGATGCGCGGGCCGGCGGCGGGCGACTACAATGAGACATTCGACAATGAACGGGGAACGGCCATGGCACGCGGCGTCAACAAAGTCATCCTGATCGGTAACCTCGGTAAGGACCCGCAGCAGCGCGCCATGCCCTCCGGCAAGGCCGTCGTGAACTTCAGCATCGCTACCACGGAGCAGTGGCGCGACAAGCAGACGGGCGAGAACAAGGAAGCGACGGAGTGGCACAACATCGTCATGTTCGACCGGCTCGCGGAGATCGCGGCGGAGTACCTGCGCAAGGGCTCGCAGGTCTATATCGAAGGCAAGATCCGCACGCGCAAGTGGCAGGACAAGGAAGGCAATGACCGCTACACGACCGAGATCATCGCCAACGAGATGAGCATGCTCGGTGGCCGCGGGGCCGCAGATCGCGGTTCGGCGCCGGCGCCGGAGCGCTCGCGGGACCGCAGCGAGGAACCCGTTGCGCGGGCCGAGCCCGCCGGCGTTGCGGAATCCTTCGACGACGACATCCCTTTCTGACCCTGACCCCCGTCACGGTCTAGCCTTGAGTAGCAGGCCGCCCCGCATTATGTGATGCGGTAGACGTCCCGCGCGGGCACCTTAAGTCACCATCTAGCCGATTTTTCGGGTTTCCCGAGCTTCCGTCCCGGGCCCCGGAGAATGGAGAACGGCTTGATGGAGGCGGATCGCAAACAGCTGTCCGGCAGCGGGCTGCGCGACACCCTGGCGCCGTGGTTCGACCATTCGGCCGCCTGGCTCGTGCTGCTTTGCATCGGCCTCACGGTCTTCGCCGCCATCACGAGTTTCATCGGCAGCATCTATAACGAGGCGCTGGTCGCGAAGTTGACGGGCGTCGCCGCGGCGCTCTCTGCCATCTCCGTCATCCTGCGGGACGTCGAGCTGGAAACCCTGACGCCCGAGCGCCGAAGGGCCTGGGCGTGGCTCGCCTGGGCGATCATGCTGCAGTTCCTGGCGACGCTCCTCATTCCGGTCACGCGCTCGATCGAGCTCCCGGCCGTGCAGACGGCGATGGATTTGCTCGAGTTCGCCTTTTTCCCCTGCATCGCCATGGCTGCGGCCGGCTTCCTGTTCTCCACCCGCGGCCGGGCCTTCGGGCCTCAGTTCTGGCTCGAGGCGACGCTCGTCTCGCTGTGTGTCGGCAGCGTGCTCTGGCTCGCCTTGCCGCACGACCTCGCGCCCGGGCTGCTGCCGGCGCGCAGTTCCTGGACCCTCAGTCTCGACGCCGTGATCGGCGTGCTGGCGGCGATCCTGCTGCTGCGCCGCTCGGACTGGAAACACTGGCCTTCGCATCTCGCCTTTGCGCTTGCCCTCGGTGCGCTGGTCGGTGCCCGTCTGCTCGAGGCTCACGCGACCTCTCTCGGATACGTTTCGCCGTACGCGATGCCGCTGCACATCGGCGCGATCGCAGTCTTCGCCGTGGCGGCGCACCTCGATCACCTGCGCACCGAGCGGCGTGCACCGCCGATGGACGCAGGCGAGCGCGGCTCCCCGATCGCCACGCTGACTCCGTATGCCGCACTGATGCTCGCCGGCTACGCACTTCTGGTCCTGCATGGCGGCAGCTTCGGCGAGCCCGCCGGCCTCATCGCCTGGGTAGTCTGCATCGCCGCGGGCCTGCTGTTCGCGCGGCAGGCGCTCGTGAACGCCCTCGCCGTGGCGGTCCAGACCGGCCTCGCAACGCGCTCGGCCGAGGCGCGCTTCAACGCGTTGATCCGCAACACGGCGGACGTCATCGCGATCGTCGCCGAAGATGGCACCGTCAACTACGTGACGCCGACCGCGGAGCGGATCTTCGGCCTCGCCGCGCAGGACCTGATCGGCCAGCGCCTCGACGAACTCGTGGTGTTCGACGATCGCGCCCGGCTGCGCGAGTTCATCGCCCGCGACCTCGCGAAATCGGGCGCTTCCGGCGTGGTCGAAGCCCGCGTCCCGCGCGGCGACGAGCGCCAGCGCGTCATCGAGATCCACGGAACCAACATGGACGGCGAACCTGCGATCGGCGGGCGGCTTCTCAACCTGCGGGACATGACTGACCGCAAGGGCATGGAAGAGCAGCTGAAGCGCATGGCGCTGCACGACCCGCTGACCCTGCTCGGGAACCGCGCGCTGTTCCGCGACCGCGTCGAGCACGCGGTGGCGGTCTGCAAGCGCAATGGGCGGTCGATAGCCGTCATGTTCGTCGATCTCGACAACTTCAAGAACGTCAACGATTCCTTTGGCCATGCGATCGGCGACCGCGTGCTACACAAGAGCGCGCAGCGGCTGGTCAAGGCGACCCGCGGTGGCGACACGGTTGCGCGCCTCGGCGGCGACGAGTTCGCCGTGCTGCTCGAGAACCTCGGCACCAGGGAACAGGTGATGGAGATTGCCGGGCGCATCGTCAAGTCGCTGCAGGAGTCGCTCGACCTGCCCGGCGCGGACATGCGCATCTCGGCGAGCATTGGCGTGGCGTTCTCCACGCCCGACGACGGCGTCGAGGAACTGATGCGCAACGCCGACGTCGCGATGTACGCGGCGAAGACCGCAGGCAAGGGCCGCTACGTCGTCTATGAACCCTCGATGCAGAGCGCCGCGAGCGAGCGCCAGGAAATGGAGGTGGAGATCGACAAGGCGATCCGCCAGGACCAGTTCCTGCTGCACTACCAGCCGATCGTCGAACTGCATTCCGGTTACCTGCTGGGCGTCGAGGCCCTGATCCGCTGGCGACACCCGGAGCGGGGCATGATCATGCCGGCCGAGTTCATCCCTGTGGCGGAGGAGACGGGGCAAATCGTTCCGCTCGGCCGCTGGGTGCTGGCCCAGGCCTGCCGCGAGGTGAAAGTCTGGCAGGCGCGCCTGCCGGAAGGCCGCCAGGTCCGCGTCGGCGTCAACGTTTCCGCGGTCCAGCTCTCGAAGTCCGACATCTGCGCCGACGTGAAGCGGGCCCTCGCGATCTCGGAAATCGATCCAGGCTGCCTCGTGATCGAGCTGACCGAGAGCGTGCTGATGCAGAACAGCGAGGTCGTGCTCGCGACGCTCACGGAGCTCAAGACGCTCGGCGTGCGGATCGCGATCGACGACTTCGGCACCGGCTACTCGTCGCTCACCTACCTGCATCGTTTCCCGATCGACATCCTGAAGATTGACCGCAGCTTCGTTGAGCGCCTCGGCAGCGTGGACGGAGGCGAGGACTTCGCGCGCGCGATCATCACGCTTGGCAGTACGCTCGATCTCGAGGTCGTCGCCGAGGGCATTGAACTCGAGCACCAGCAGCGCGGGCTCATAGAACTCGGCTGCGTGGCGGGGCAGGGCTACTACTATTCGCGGCCGGCGCTGCTGCACGAGATTGAGTACTCGGTCCACATGGCCCGCCGCCGCACCATGGCCGACACCCTGCCCCAGGGGGCGCGCATTACGGCCACCGGGCGCTTCGTAATCGGTGACCTCAAACCCGCGGACTTCGTGGCGACCGGCACTTTCGGTCGCGAGATGTCTAAAAAAACCAGATAAATCATAGATCTACCGCGACCCCGCAACGCTGCGGGCCGGTTCACGGCGCTACATGGCGGGGTCCAAAACCGGTACCCTAGGCGGCCCCATTCGCGCTGGAGACCTTACCCGGGACATGAGCGGCCGGCTCTACATTTCGACCTTCGGCTGCCAGATGAACGACTACGACTCGGCCCGGATGGCGGACGTGCTGCGCGAGTCCGCTGGACTCGTGCTGACGGGCAACCCCGAGGAAGCGGACGTCGTCCTGCTGAATACCTGTTCGGTGCGGGAAAAGGCGCAGGAGAAGGTCTTTTCCCACCTCGGTCAGTGGCGCCTGCTGAAGCTCAGCAAGCCCGGCCTCGTCATCGGCGTCGGCGGCTGCGTCGCCAGCCAGGAGGGCGAGGGCATCCTCGCGCGTGCGCCGTTCGTGGACCTGGTCTTCGGTCCGCAGACCATCCATCGCCTGCCGGCGATGATTGCGGCGCTGCGCGCCACGCGCGCGCCGCAGGTGGACATCTCTTTCCCCGAAATCGAGAAGTTCGACTGCCTGCCGGAGCCGCGCGCCACGGGCGCGACGGCCCTGGTTTCGATCATGGAAGGCTGCAGCCGCTATTGCAGCTTCTGCGTCGTGCCCTACACGCGCGGCGAGGAGATGAGCCGCCCGTTCGCGCAGGTCGACGCCGAGGTCCGCTCGCTGGTTGCGCAGGGTGTGCGCGAAGTGACGCTGCTCGGCCAGAACGTGAACGCCTACCGCGGTCCTGCCCCCGACGGGCGCATCGTGGATCTCGCCGGCCTCATCCGGCACATCGCGACGCTCGACGGTCTCGAGCGCATCCGCTTCACGACCTCGCATCCCCTCGAGTTCCGCGACTCGCTGGTCGCGGCTTACGCCGAAGTGCCGAAGCTGGCGAACTACCTGCACCTGCCGGTGCAGAGCGGCTCGGACCGCATCCTCGCGGCGATGAAGCGCGGCTACACGTCCCTCGAGTTCAAGCAGAAACTACGCAAGCTCCGCGCCGTGCGGCCGGACATCAGCCTTTCCTCGGACTTCATCGTCGGCTTTCCCGGCGAGACCGAGGCGGACTTCCAGCAGACGCTCGAGTTGATCGCCGACGTCGGCTTCGACCAGTCCTTCAGCTTCATCTACAGCCGCCGGCCCGGGACTCCCGCGGCCTCGCTCCCGGACGACGTGCCGCACGAGGTCAAACAGCGGCGCCTCGAGGAGCTGCAGGCGCAGCTCAACCGCCAGGCGCGCCGCATCAGCCTTGCGATGGTCGGGAGCCAGCAGCGGGTAATGGTCGAGAAGCACTCGCGCCGCGATCCGCGCCAGCTCGCGGGCCGCACCGAGAACATGCGCTGGGTGAACTTCGACGGGCCGCGCTCGCTCATCGACCGCTTTGCCGAAGTTTGCATTACCGAGGCCATGCCGAATTCCTTGCGCGGCCGGTTGGTCGCTTGAACGCCGCTTCGGAGTCCAGCGTCGACTTCGGCGCGGAAGACAATGCCAGGCTCGCCGCGGTTTGCGGCCCGCTCGACGAGAACCTGCACCAGATCGAAAATCGGCTCGGCATCGAGATCCGTCGCCGTTCCGGGCGCTTCTCGCTGCTCGGCGCGAACGCGGCCGCGGGCGCCGCGATTTTGCGCCAGCTCTACGAGCGCTCGGGCAGCCAGTCGGTGACGCCCGAGGACGTGCACCTCGCGATCCAGGAGGGCGGGATGGGCGCGCCGCAGGCTCCCGACGAGTACGCGGTCGAGACGCTGCGCGGCCTGATCCGTGGCCGCGGCGCCAACCAGCAGCAGTACCTGCAGGCGATCCGCGCACACGACCTGACCTTCGGCATCGGCCCGGCGGGCACCGGCAAGACGTACCTCGCGGTCGCCTGCGCGGTCGAGGCCATGCAGCGCGAGAGCGTGCGCCGGCTCGTGCTGGTGCGGCCCGCAGTAGAGGCCGGCGAGCGGCTCGGATTCCTGCCGGGCGACCTGTCGCAGAAGGTGGACCCCTACCTCAGGCCGATGTACGACGCGCTCTACGAGATGATCGGCTTCGACCGCGTCGCGCGCCTTATCGAACGGAACGTCATCGAGATCGCGCCGCTGGCGTTCATGCGCGGCCGCACGTTGAACGAGGCCTTCATCATCCTCGACGAGGCGCAGAACACCACGGTCGAACAGATCAAGATGTTCCTCACCCGCATCGGATTCGGCTCGCGTGCGGTCGTGACCGGCGACGTGACGCAGACTGACTTGCCGGCGCATCGCCAGTCGGGACTTCGGCACGCGCTCGAGGTGCTGGACGGCGTAAAGGGCATCGCCGTCACGCGCTTCACGGCGAAGGACGTGGTGCGTCATCCGCTGGTGCAGCGCATCGTCGAGGCCTACGAGCGCGAAACCGCCAGCCGCGGAGGCGGGGTCCAGTGACGCTCGATGTTGTGCTGCGCTACCGGACCCGCCGGCCCTGGGCGCCGGGGCCTGCGACGCTGCGCCGCTGGGCGCGCATTGCTGCAGGCAGCTGCCGCGGCGAACTTGGCATCCGCGTCGTGGGGAGCCGCGAGAGCCGCTCACTGAACGGGCAATGGCGGGGGCGCGACAAGCCCACGAACGTACTGTCCTTTCCGGCATCCCCTGACCTGCGCGGCAGCCAGCTCGGGGACCTGGTCGTGTGCGCGCCGGTCGTGGCGCGGGAGGCGCGCGAGCAGGGCAAGCCGATCGCCGCGCACTGGGCGCACATGATCGTGCACGGCACGCTCCACCTGCTCGGCTTCGACCACGCGCGCGCGGCGGATGCGAAACGCATGGAGGGCCGCGAACGGGCGCTGCTGGCGCGCCTCGGGTTCGCGGACCCGTACCTGGACTGAGGCGATGGCGAAGAGCAAGGGAAGCAGCTGGCTGCGCCGCCTGACGAAGGATGGGCCGGGCAGCAAGGTGGAGCTGGTGGAGATGCTGCGCGCGGCTGCGCGCGGCGAGCTCATAGACGCCGACGCGTTGCGCATGATCCAGGGCGTGCTGCGCGTGGACGACCTGCACGTGCGCGACATCATGGTGCCGCGTTCGCAGATGGTCGTGCTCGAACGCGACTCCGAGCCCGGCAAGCTGCTGCCGGCGGTGATCGAGGCCGGACACTCGCGCTTCCCGGTGATCGGCGACGACCGTGACCAGATCGCCGGCATCCTGCTCGCCAAGGACCTCCTGCGTTACTTCGCCGAGGGCGCGGACGGCAGTTTCGACATCCGCGAGGTACTGAGGCCTGCCGCTTTCGTGCCTGAGAGCAAGCGCCTCAACGTGCTGCTCAAGGAATTCCGCGCCAGCCGCAACCACATGGCGATTGTCGTGGACGAGTACGGCGGCGTCTCGGGCCTGGTGACGATCGAGGACGTGATCGAGGAAATCGTCGGCGAGATCGCCGACGAGTACGATACCGACGAGGATCAGACGATCCGCCGCGAGGGCGATCGGCAGTTTGTCGTGCTCGCACTGACACGCATGCAGGAGTTCAACACCTATTTCGGGACGCGCTTCAGCGACGAGGAGTACGACACGATCGGGGGACTCGTGATGCACCAGTTCGGTCGGTTGCCGCGCCGCGGAGATGCCGTGACCATGGACGGCATCGAATTCAAGGTGCAACGCGCCGACCGCCGGCGCATCGACCAGTTGCGTGTCACTACGCCCGAGTCCCTGCCGCCGGGCCCCGGCGGAGCGCGGGGCGACTGAATGCCGGCGCCGGACGGGCCTGTCTCACGGCTGCTCCACTACCGCCGCCTCATCGCGGTGCTCGCGGGCATCGCCACGTCTTTCGCGTTCGCGCCGTACGGCTGGCACTGGCTCGCCTGGCTAGCGCCCGCTGTCCTGTTCCTGCTATGGGAATACGAGTCGCCGCGCGAGGCGGCGGGCACCGGCTTCTGGTTCGGCGCCGCTCTGTTCGGCGCCGGGACCTGGTGGATCTACACGGCGATCCACGAATTCGGCCAGGCGCCGGCCTGGCTCGCGCTCTTCCTGGTGGCAGCGCTGCTCGCGATCAAGGGCTCGTATTACGCGCTCCTCGGTTACATCGTGGTGCGCATCGCCCCGGATCCCTCGCCGGGGCGCTCGCTGCTGCTGATTCCCGCGGGCTGGACGCTGATGGAGTGGCTGCGCGGCTGGCTGTTCACCGGCTTTCCCTGGCTGCAGCTCGGCTATGCCCAGAGCGATGCGCCGCTCGCGGCGCTCGCGACGCTGGGCGGCATCCACACGGTCAACTTCGCGGTCGCGGCGACGGCGGGCGCGGTCGTCGTGCTGTTTTTCCAGGCCGGCAGCGCGCGCCTCGCCGCCATCGCGGTCGCCGCCGCGCTGTGGTTCGGGGGCTGGTTTCTCGACGGTCGCGAATGGACGCGCCCCGCGGGCGGTCCAGTGTCCGTCGCGCTGCTGCAGGGAGCGATTCCCCAGGACGAGAAATGGCTGTCGGACAACCGCGCGGCGACGCTCGAGAAGTACCGGGCACTCAATCGCGAGGCGCTCGGCGCGCGCATCATCGTCTGGCCGGAGTCCGCGATCCCCGTGCTCGCCCACGACGCGACGGTATTCCTCGAGGCCATCCGCCGCGAATCCGCGGCAGCCGGCTCGGACGTCATGCTTGGGCTCCTCAACTTCGACCTGCAGACGGGCGTGATCCGCAACGGCCTGTTCTCGATGAGCAGCGCCGGCGACGGCTGGTACTACAAGCGCCGGCTCGTGCCCTTCGGTGAGTTCTTCCCGGTGCCCGAGGCGGTGCGCAAGTGGATGCGGCTGCAGAGCCTTCCTTATTACGACATGACGCCGGGAGAGAAGAGCCAGGCGCCGCTCCAGGCGGGCGGCCAGCGCCTCGCCGCGACGATCTGCTACGAGGACGCCTACGGCGCCGACCAGCTCGCCGCGCTGCCGGGCTCGACGCTGCTCGTCAACGTGACGAACAACGCCTGGTTCGGCGACTCGGCGGCGCCGCACCAGCAGCTGCAGATGGCGCGCTTCCGCGCGCTCGAAGCCGGTCGCTTCCTGGTGCGCGCGACCAGCAACGGCATCACCGCCGTGATCGGTCCAGACGGCGCCATCGTCGACCGCATCCCGCAGTTCGTGCCCGGCATCCTCAAGGCCTCGGTCGTGCCGCGAACCGGCCTCACGCCCTACGCCCGCACCGGCAACTGGCCCATCCTCAGCTTCGCCTTCGTCGTGTTGATCGCCTTCGCTGTCGCGCGCATCCGGGCCCGGCACGACGCCTGAATGCTGCAGTGCTGGCCGCCCTTCTCGGGATCGTGCGCGCCAGGGATGGCGCGCCCGAAGCCTCCAGGGACGGATTCACGGCGGTCCCGAGAAGGGCGGCCAGACCTGCAGCCCTCAGGTATCCTTATCGGTTCCATGAAAGAGCGCTACGAACCGAAAGAGATCGAGTCGGCGGTGCAGGCCGAGTGGGCCGCCGCCCGTACGTTCACCGCGCGCGAGGACGCTGCTCGCCCGAAGTATTACTGCCTGTGCATGTTCCCGTACCCCAGCGGTAAGCTGCACATGGGCCACGTGCGCAACTACACGATCGGCGACGTCCTGGCGCGCTACATGCGCATGCGCGGGCACAACGTCCTGCAGCCGATGGGCTGGGATGCCTTCGGCCTGCCTGCCGAGAACGCTGCGATCGAGAACGCGGTGCCCCCCGCGAAGTGGACCCGCGACAACATCGCGCACATGAAGGGACAGCTGCAGTCGCTCGGTTTCGGGATTGACTGGTCGCGCGAACTCGCGACCTGCGACGCCGACTACTACAAGTGGAACCAGTGGCTGTTCCTGCGCATGCTCGAGCGCGGAATCGCCTATAAGACGACCGGCAAGGTCAACTGGGATCCAGTGGACCAGACCGTGCTCGCGAACGAGCAGGTGATCGACGGGCGCGGCTGGCGCACCGGAGCGCTGGTCGAGAAGCGCGAGATCCCCATGTATTACCTGCGGATCACCCAGTACGCGGAGGAACTCCTCACCGCGCTCGACACGCTGCCCGAGTGGCCGGATCGCGTGCGCACGATGCAGGCCAACTGGATCGGTCGCAGCGAAGGCGTAAACATCTCGTTCCCGTACGACATCGACGCTGCGGCGGGCGAACTCAAGGTTTTCACGACCCGCGCCGACACCCTCATGGGCGTGACCTTCGTCGCGATTGCGGCCGAGCATCCGCTCGCCGAACTGGCGGCACGGCGCGACGCGGGGGTCCGCGCATTCGTGGATGAGTGCCGCCGCGGCAGCGTCATGGAAGCCGACGTCGCGACCATGGAGAAGAAGGGCATCGCCACCGGGCTCTTCGTCCGCCACCCGCTGACCGGCACCGATGTGCCGGTCTGGGTCGGCAATTACGTGCTGATGGCCTACGGAGAGGGCGCCGTGATGGGCGTGCCGGGCCACGACGAGCGCGACTTTGCATTCGCGAAGAAGTACGGCCTGGCGATCGTGCCTGTCATCGACGTCGGTGGCAGGCCGTACTCGACCGAGGCCTGGCAGGCCTGGTACGCGGAGTACGGCCGCTGCGTGAACTCGGGCGCCTGCGACGGCCTCGACTACGCATCGGCGGTCGATGCGATCGCGCGCGACCTCGAGGCGCGCGGCCTCGGCCGCAAGCAGGTCGTCTGGCGGCTGCGCGACTGGGGCATCTCCCGCCAGCGCTACTGGGGATGCCCGATCCCGATCATCCACTGCCCGGACTGCGGCGACGTGCCGGTGCCGGACGAGCAGCTTCCGGTGCGGCTGCCCGAGGACCTCGTGCCGGATGGCTCCGGCAACCCGCTCGCGAAGTCGAAGTCTTTTCTCCACTGCCGCTGCCCGAAGTGCGGCGCCCCCGCGCGCCGCGAGACGGACACGATGGACACTTTCGTGGACTCATCCTGGTACTTCTTCCGTTTCGCCTCGGCACGCAACGACGCGGCGATGGTGGACGATCGCGCGCAGTACTGGATGCCGGTGGACCAGTACATCGGCGGCATCGAGCACGCGATCCTGCACCTGCTGTATTCGCGCTTCTGGACCCGCGTCATGCGCGATTGCGGGCTCACCCGGATCGACGAACCGTTCCAGCGGCTGCTGACGCAGGGTATGGTCCTGAACGAGGTCTGGTCCCGTAAGCCCGCCTCAGGTCGCATCGCCTATTTCCACCCGACGGAGGTCGAGGCGACCGGGGAGGGCGAGGCGCGGCGCGGCATCTTGAAGTCCGACGGCCAGCCGGTCGAGTACGGCGGTATCGGCACGATGTCGAAATCGCGCAAGAATGGCGTCGATCCGCAGGAACTCGTGGACCGCTACGGCGCGGATACGGCGCGGCTCTTCACCATGTCGAACGTGCCGCCCGAGCATACGTTCGAATGGTCGGACGAGGGCGTCGAAGGCGCATTCCGGTTCATGAAGCGGCTGTGGAAAGTGGTGCACGCGCACGTCGAGGGCGGTACAGCGGAGCACCCGGACGTGGGAGTTCTCGACGGTCCGCAACGCGCGCTGCGCCGGCAGGTGCACCAGGCGCTCGCTAAGGTCAGCGACGACATCGGGCGCCGCCGCACATTCAACACCGCGATCGCCGCGGTCATGGAACTCCTGAACGCGCTGTCGCGCTTTACGGACGGCTCACCGGCTGGCCGCGCCGTTATGCAGGAGGCGCTGGAACTCGCAGTGCTGATGCTCTCGCCCATCGTCCCGCACGCCGCGCAGGCGATGTGGCGGGCGCTCGGGCATGCTTCCCTGGTCGTGGACGAACGCTGGCCCGAGGTCGACGCCGCTGCCCTCATCCAGGACACGGTCGAGATCGTCGTGCAGGTCAATGGCAGGCTGCGCGCGCGGGTCGCGGTGGCCGCCGGCGCGGACGAGAGCGTTGCGCGTGAGGCCGCGCTCGCGGATCCCGGCGTCGCAAAGTTCGTCGCCGGCCAGCCCGTGCGCAAGTTGATCTACGTGCCGGGCAAACTCGTGAACGTGGTGGTGTGATGAACCGCGTTATTTCCAGTCTCGCCGCCCTCCTGCTGCTCGCTGGCTGCGGATTCCAGCTGCGCGGGCAGGCGCCGTTGCCCGCCGTCGCGTCAGCCCCGTACGTCGAGTCCCCGGACCGTTTCACGCCCCTCTTCACCGCGCTCGACCGTCGACTTCGCGCCGCCGGCGCGACGCCCGCGGCGAACGCGACGGAGGCGAGCCTCGTGATACGCCTGCACGCGGACCAGACGGGCCGCGAGCTGCTTTCCGTGACCGCCGACAACAAGCCCGGCGAGTACGAGGTGTTCTACGCGGCGGAGTACTCGGTGACGAATGGCGCCACGGAGCTGATCCCGCGCACCCAGGTCAAGCTAACGCGTGACTACGGCTACGACGAGGCCGCGGTGCTGGCCAAGGAGCACGAGGAAGCTTCCTTGCGCGTCGCGCTTGCCACCGACATCGCGGACCTCATCCTGCGTCGCCTGGCAGCCCTGTGAACCTCTCGGTCTTCGACGTCTTCAAGGTAGGTGTCGGACCCTCGTCCTCGCACACGATGGGGCCGATGCTCGCGGCGCGTTATTTCGTGCTCGACCTCGACGCGAAGGGCCAGCTCGCGCGGACCGACGAAATCTTTGTCCAGCTCTATGGCTCGCTGGCGCTGACCGGTCTCGGACATTGCACGGACCGCGCGATCCTGCTCGGCCTCGAGGGGCACGACCCTTCCGAGTTCGATCCGGCGGTGATGGAACCGACGCTGGCGCGTATCCGCGGCAGCAGCCGCATCCGGCTGCTCGGCCGTCGCGAGATCGCCTTCGACGAACCGATGAACCTCCTTTTCCATCGTGACCAGATGCTGCCGGGCCACTCGAATGGCATGCGTTTCACGGCGCGGGACGCGGCCGGCGCGACCCTGCTGTCGGAGGAGATGTATTCGATTGGCGGTGGCGCCGTCCAGCGCGCGGACGAGGGCGCGGCGGCCGTCGCAACGGGGCCGGCCGAAGTACCCTTGCCCTTTGGCAGTGGCGAGGAGCTGCTGGCGCAGGCGAAGCGCGCCGGACTCGGGATCGACGGCCTGATGCGCGTGAACGAAGAGGCGCTGCGACCCGCGGCGGAGGTGGACGCGAAGCTGACGCGCATCTGGTCAGTCATGCAGGACTGTGTCGAGCGTGGCTTCCGCGCTGAAGGTGTGCTGCCGGGTGTGCTGAAAGTCAGGCGCCGCGCGCCACAGATGAAGCGCGCGCTCGAGGCCGATGCATTGCAGGCCGACGCGATGGAGTGGGTCAATGTCTGGGCGCTGGCGGTGAACGAGGAGAACGCCGCAGGCGGTCAGGTGGTGACCGCGCCGACCAATGGGGCTGCCGGCATCGTTCCCGCGGTATTGCACTACTACGCGCAGCGCTGCCTCGGCAGCGACGAGGCGGGGATCCGCCGCTTCCTGCTGGTCGCCGGCGCGATCGGGCTCCTCTACAAGCGCAACGCCTCGATCTCCGGCGCCGAGATGGGCTGCCAGGGCGAGGTCGGCGTCGCCTGCTCGATGGCCGCGGGCGGGCTCGCGGCCGCGCTCGGCGGCAGCAACGGCCAGGTCGAGAACGCCGCCGAGATCGGCATGGAACACAATCTCGGCCTCACCTGCGACCCGATCGCGGGCCTCGTGCAGATCCCCTGCATCGAGCGCAATGCCATGGGCGCGGTGAAGGCGATCAACGCGGCGCGTCTGGCGCTGCGTGGCGACGGCACGCACAAGGTGTCGCTCGACCAGGTGATCGCGACCATGCGCCAGACCGGCTACGACATGAAATCCATTTACAAGGAGACCTCGCAGGGAGGTCTCGCGGTCAACGTTCCGGAGTGCTGAGCACCGTTCGGCGCAGCTAAAGGGCGCTTCGCCAACTCGGGGCTTTCGGGTCGCGCGCCTTCGGCTAGCCTAGCGCTCCCGCGCACCTGGGAAACTGCCCCGATGTCCAACTTAATCTTCGCGATGCTTGGCGCCCTGTCGCTCGCTGCGATGGCGGCCGAACTTTCGCCGCGTGAGCAGGCAGTCGCCCTGGCGGGCGCGGGAACGGTCGTCCAGGGCGGCGCGCAGCTCGAGCGCGTCGCGGGCGGCCTGCAACGGCCCTGGGGTTTCGCGTTCACGCCGGAAGGCGATGTACTCGTCACGGAAAAATATCGCGGACTGCGCATCGTGCGGGACGGGCGACTGCTTCCGGAGCCGGTCGCGGGCGGGCCGCCCGGCGTGTTTGCCGAGGCGGACAGCGGCCTGCTCGACATCGCGCTCGCCCCCGATTTCGTGCGCAGTCGTGAGCTGTTCCTGTCGTTCGCGGAGGGCGGCGCGAAAGCCAATCGCACCGCCATCTGGCGCGCACGCTACGAGGGCGGCCGGCTCCTGGACGGGCGAGTGATCTTCCGCTCGGCGCCCGACAAGGCAGGGCCCGGCCATCCCGGCGGACGCCTGCTGTTCCTGCCGGACCAGACGCTCCTGCTGACCGTCGGCGACGGATTCGATTACAAGGCGGCTGCGCAGGACATGAATTCGCACCTCGGCAAGGTCCTGCGCTTGACGCGGGACGGCGCGGCGCCGCGCGACAACCCCTACTTCGGCCGGGATGGAACGCGACCCGAGATCTGGACCTCGGGTCACCGTAACCCGCAGGGCCTCGCGCGCGATCCCGTGACCGGCGATATCTGGTCACACGAGCACGGGCCGCGCGGCGGCGACGAGATCAACCAGCTGCGCGCAGGTGCCAACTACGGCTGGCCGCTGGTCACCCACGGCATCGACTACGATCTTTCGATCATTTCCGAGCGCGCCTTCGCGCCCGGCATCGAACGCTCCTGGTTCTTCTGGGCGCCGTCGATCGCGCCTTCCGGCCTTGCCGTCTATCGCGGCACGGTTTTTCCGGACTGGGAGGGGAAGCTCCTGGTCGGCGGCCTCGTGTCCAAGGCGGTCAGCCGACTGCGCCCGGCCAAGCAGCCGGGTTTCTTCATCGAGGAAGAGCGGATGTTCGGCGCCTATGACAAGCGCATCCGCGACGTGCGGGTCGGGCCCGACGGATTCGTCTACCTGCTTACCGATGAAGACCAGGCGGAGTTGCTGCGGCTGCGCCCCGTCAACTAGCGAAGCGGTCGGTCGCGCGCACCAGCGCGTCGGTGGTGCCGGCTTCGAAGGCCGAATGGCCGGCATCGGCGACAACTTGGAACTCGGCTTCCGGCCAGGCGCGGTGCAGGTCCCAGGCCGTCACCATCGGGCAGACGACATCATGCCGGCCCTGCACGATTACCGCGGGCAGGTGACGGATGCGGCCGATGTCGTCGAGCAACTGGCTCTCGCGCTGCAGGAACCCGCCGTTCACGAAGTAATGGCATTCGATGCGCGCGACGGCGAGCGCAAACGCATGCTCGCCCCAGTGGCGCACGTTTTCGTCGTCGGTCACCAGGTAACTCGTGGCGCCTTCCCAGATGGCCCAGGCACGCGCTGCGGCCTGCGCCGCCGCAGGGTCGGCGCCGGTCAGCCGCCGGTGGAAGGCGCGCATGAGGTCGCCGCGCTCCGCGGGCGGGATTGGCGCGACGTAGTCCTCCCAGCGATCCGGGTACAGCGATGAAGCACCCTCCTGGTAGAACCAGTCGAGCTCCTGCTTGCGCAGCATGAAGATGCCGCGCAACACCAGTTCGCTCACGCGCTCCGGATGGGTCTCGGCGTAGGCGAGGGCGAGGGTAGACCCCCAGGAACCGCCGAAGACCTGCCAGCGCTCGACGCCGAAGTACTCGCGCAGCCGTTCGATGTCGGTGACGAGGTCCCAGGTGGTGTTGTGTTCGAGACTGGTGTGCGGACGGCTGCGGCCACAGCCCCGCTGGTCGAACAGGAAGATACGGTAGCGCGCCGGGTCGAAGAATTGCCGCGCGCGGGCGTCGCAGCCGGCGCCGGGCCCGCCGTGCAGGAATACGACCGGCTTGCCCTGCGGGTTGCCGCATTCCTCCCAGTAAATTTCGTGGCCTTGCCCCACCGCGAGGTGGCCATGGCGGCCCGGCTCGATGGGCGGGTACAGGCCGCGGTGTGAGGTCAGAAACGAACCAGGATGCCGACGAGCGCCTCGGCCTGGAAAACCGCGGATCCGCTCGCGACGATGCGACAGGCACCCTCGCCATTATCCGACTGGCAGAAAAAAGACGTCTCCGTATCAACTGCCGTCAGGTAGCCGCGCGCCTCGAATCGGATGGCCGCGTGTTCGGCGAGTGGAATCTCGAGACCGAAAGCCATCGATCCTGAGAACCGGGTACTGTCATCTGCATCGGGGATCGACGCCGAAAACCGCGTGGCGCCGAGGCCTGCCGCGAAATACGGCTGCGCGTGCTCCCAGCCGCCGAAGGGCAGGGTGCCGCCGATATGCAGGTACTCGATGTCGGCGTCGAAGTCATCGATGCCGTTGTCGACTTGAGTCGCCTGCCGCGAATACCAGAGCTGGTAGAAACGGTCGTCGCCCTGGGCATAGCGCAGTTCCAGCGACACGGCGAAGCTCGAACTGTCGTCGAAATCGCGATCCGCGCCGGTGTCCTCGTCTTCAAGTCCGCCGCCCATGCGGTAACCGCCGTACAGACCTGCCTGGAAAAGCGGGGGTTCATCCGCCGCCGCGAGCGGCGCGGCCAGCAGGCCGACGAGTGCGAGAGTGATCAGGTGATTCAAGCGCCTTCGACTATCGCATATGGCCCGGTTTCCCGCCATTGTGAACGGGAATCATTCGCACTAGGCTAATAGGACTTTGCGAACCAAGCCCGCGGACTGGCGCTGTTCGAAGATCCGGAGTAGGGCAACTGCGCAGCCTGCCACCCGAGCCGGGTGCTGACGGCTGGCCGCCACTGTTCACGGATTTCACCTACGACAACGTCGGTGTGCCGCGCAACGAAAGGATTCCCGCCAACGCCGATCCGGCCTTTTACGACCTCGGTCTGTGCGGCCCGGAGCGAAAGGACCTCGCCGCGCGCACTGCACCTTACTTCCACAACGGCGCCTTTGACACGCTGTGCGAAGCCGTCGATTTCTACGCGAGGCGCGATACCGAACCTGGGGCCTGGTACCCGAAATCCGCGGCGGGCATGCGGAAGTTCGACGCCGGGGCTGGCCGGTTCCGTGAATACCGCCGAGGTGCCCTACGACCGCAAGGAGGGCGACGACGTCGTCGCGTTCCTCGAGACGTTCGACGATGGCTACAATTGACCCGCCATGCGCATCAACACCGAGCAGGTCGCGCGTACCCTGGAACAGGGCCTTTCGCCTGCCTGGCTGATCGCCGGCGATGAGGCGCTGCTGACGGGCGAGGCGGCGGATGCCGTCCGGGCCCGCGCCCGCGCCGATGGCTATACCGGCCGTGACCTGTTCGTCACGGATCGCGGCTTCGACTGGTCCGAGGTCAATGCGGCGAGCAAGACACTCTCGCTGTTCTCGGAGCGGCGGATCCTGGAGATCCGCATGCCCACGCCCCGGCCCGGCAAGGAAGGCGGCGCGGTGCTTGCCGCGCTCGCCGCGGATCCTGGCCCGGACAACCTGCTGCTGGTCGTGACCACACGGCCGGAAAAGGAGACCTGGTCCAGCGCCTGGTTCAAGGCCTTCGAGCAACATGGCGTATTCGTCCAGGTGCAACCGGTCGAGATCGGCCGGCTGCCGCAATGGATCGTGACCCGCGCCGGTCGTCTCGGCCTGAACTTCAAGCCGGGCGCCGCGGAACTACTCGCAGAACGGGTCGAGGGCAACCTGCTCGCCGCACAGCAGGAGATCGAGAAGCTCGCGCTGCTGCAGCGAAGCGGGCATGTCGATCTCGACGCCGTGCAATCCGCCGTCGCCAACAGCGCGCGCTACGACGTCTACCAGCTCGGCGAGGCCGCGCTCGCGGGCGACGCGGCGCGCACGCTGCGGATCTTGGAAGGCCTGCGCGCCGAAGGCGCCGCGCCACCGCTCGTGCTCTGGGCCGTCTGCCGGGAACTGCGTGCGCTCGCGGACATGCGACACGGAGTCCAGCGGAGGGTCTACGGGGCTGCCGCCGAGCGCCGCGAGGCGCTCGTCGCGCGCGCGGCGAAGCGCACCGCCGGCCAGGCGATCGAACCCTGGTTTGTCGCGGCCGCACTCGTCGACCGCCAGCTCAAGGGCCAGGCGGGCGCGGCCGGCGGCAACGCCTGGACGACGCTGACCGGGCTGGTCGCAGCGATCGCGGGCAGCCGGCTGCCGCCGGCCGCGTCCCACGGCTGAAGTGACTCCTCGCATGCGCCCCTTCGGCGTGTTCGGCGGAATGTTCGACCCGATTCACTTCGGGCACCTGCGCACGGCCCACGAGTTGCACGAGCTGCTTGGCCTCGAGTCGGTCGCGTTCGTGCCCGCCGGCGACCCGCCGCACCGCGCGGCGCCGCTGGCCGATGCCGCGACGCGCCTCGCGATGGTGCGCGCCGCGACTGCAGACGATCCGCGATTCCTCGTTGATGATCGCGAATTGCGCCGTCGGGGACCGTCCTACACCGTGCTGACGCTGGAGGAACTTCGCGTCGAACGCGTCGGCCAGCCCCTGGTCCTGATCATGGGCATGGACGCCTATGCGGGCATCGAGCGCTGGCATCGCGCCGGGGACCTGCTGGCGCTTGCCCATGTCGTCGTCGCGTTGCGTCCCCGGGCATCGCTGCCCCGCGAGGGCCTCGCCGCCCGGCTACTGCAGGAGCGCCGCGCTCCCGATGTCTCGAGCCTCGCGTCGCACCCGGCCGGTTTCGTGCACCTTTGCGACAATACCCAGCTCGACCTGTCTTCCAGCGCCGTGCGTGCGGTCGTCGCAGCTGGCCGGGATCCGCGCTACTTGATGCCCGAGGCGGCGCGTAGGATCATCCTCGGCACGGGCAGCTACGCCCGGCCAGGTGAAATGAAGGAATGACCGCCACGAGATCGAAGCCGAAACGCAAAACGCCCGTCGCCAAGAAGACCAGGACCAAACCAGGCAGCCTGACCAAGATCGCCGTCGCCGCGCTCGAAGACATGAAAGCCGTGAACGTCAAGGTGCTGGACGTGAGGAAACTCACGGACGTCGCCGACACGATGATCGTCGCCACCGGCACCTCGGACCGGCACGTCAAGTCGATCGCGGACCGCGTGCTCGAGCGCTGTCGCGAAGCAGGCCACCGCGCCTACGGGGTCGAGGGCAAGCTTGAGGGTGAGTGGGTGCTGGTCGATCTCCAGGACCTGATCGTCCACGTGATGCTGCCGCGCATCCGCGAGTTCTACGGCCTCGAAAAGCTCTGGGACCTGCGCCCCGCGCGGCGCGCGCCGCGCGTCGCCTAGCAAACCCGGATGCGCATCCGGCTGATCGCGGCCGGTACCCGCCTGCCTGCCTGGATCGACGCGGGCGTCGCGGATTACGCGCGCCGCTTCGGCCGCGGCCTCAAGTTTGAACTCGTCGAGGTACCGCTCGCGCGCGAGGCCGAGCGCATGCGCTCGGCGCTGCGCGAAGGCGAGTACCGGGTCGCGCTGGAAATCAAAGGCCGCGCGATGACGACCCCCGAGCTCGCCCGGTGGCTTGCGGACCGCATGGCCGGGGGTCGCGACCTCGCACTGCTGGTCGGGGGGCCGGAAGGCCTCGACGCGAAACTGGCCTCGCAGGCCGACTTCCGCTGGTCACTTTCGCCGCTCACCTGGCCGCACGGCCTGGTTCGCATCCTGATCGTGGAACAGCTCTACCGCGCGCACAGCCTGCTGCAGGGACACCCGTACCACCGGGCCTGAGTTATTCTCGCGGCTCAATGGGTTACGTCGCCATCGTCCTCGCCTCGGCGTCCGAACGGCGCAGCCGGCTGCTCGACCAGATTGGCGTTGCGCATGCCTGCGTCGCAGCGGACGTCGACGAATCGCAGCAACCTGGCGAGGCACCCGTCGCCTACGTGCAGCGCCTTGCACGCGAAAAGGCCGGGGCTGTCCTCGACCGGCTGGAAGGTCGTCAGGGGCAGCCCGTACTGGCGGCGGACACCACGGTGGTGCTGGATGGATGCATCTACGGCAAGCCTGCGGACGAGACGGACTGCGTCGCGATGCTGTCGGCGCTCGCCGGTCGCACGCACGAGGTCCTGACCGCGATTGCACTCTGGCACGACGGACTCCTGCGCGAGGCGCTGTGCACGAGTCGCGTCACGTTCCGGGCCATCGGCAAGGAAGAGTGCCGGCGCTACTGGGCGAGTGGCGAGCCCGCCGGCAAGGCTGGTGCCTATGCGATCCAGGGGCTCGGCGCCGTGTTCGTCTCGCGCCTCGACGGCAGCTTCTCCGGCGTAATGGGACTCCCGCTGTACGAGACAGCGCTCCTGCTCGATGCTGCGGGCGTCACGCGCTGGCAAGCCCGGTGAAACCGGCCGCCTGGACCCACGGGTTGCAGCGCGCCTGGCGCTGGATCGCCGGACTCTTCGCACTGGCGGCGCTCCTGCTCGCGCTCGGCATCGGCGCATTCCGGCTCGCAATCGACTTGTTGCCGGGTTACCAGCAGCGCATCGTCGAGCAATTGCGGGAGGCGACCGGCCTAACGCTCGAGTTCGATTCGGTCCACGCGCGCATCGGCCGCTATGGCCCGGAGATCGTCTTCGAGGGCGCCCGCGTGCTGCCCGAGTCCGGCGACGAGCCGCTGGTCACAGCCGAGGCCGGTCGCGTCAGCCCGTCGATCCCGAGATCGCTCTGGTATCGACGTCTCGAGGTGGCGCGCGTCATCTTCGTGCGGCCGCGACTCGGCTTCGTCATCACGTCCGACGGTCGTGTCAGCCTCGTCGGTCAGTCCGCCCTGCAGCGACCGGATGTCCCGCAGTCGCCCATGACGCTCGACCGGGTCCCGCGCGGCCACTTTGCGGTGACCGACGCCGTGCTCGAGGTACTGGACCTGCGCGCGAAGCAGGGACGCTTCCAGTTGACCGATGCGAACCTCGACGTGCTGCGCAGCGGCGACGAGATCACGCTCACCGGGCGCGTCGACCTGCCGGAGCACCTCGGATCCGAGATCGACATCGAGGCCGAGGCGAGCGGCGCGCTCGCCGACAATGACGCCGTCGCCTGGCGCGTGCGCGCCGAGGCAAACAAGCTCGACCTTGGTGGCTGGGCCGCGATGCTGCCGGAAAGTTTCCGCGTGCCCGAGTCAGGTCATGGCTCGATCCGCGTCTCGGCACGCGGCACGGGACGCACGGTCACGAGCCTGCGTTTGTTGCCGGAATTCACTGACCTGCGATTCGCCGGCGCCCCCGGGCCGTTCACGCGCATCGCCGGCGACCTGCGCCTGCAGAGCGACGCCACGACGCTGTCGGTCGAGGCATCGGGTCTCGAGCTGGCGAGGCCAGGCGCCCCCTGGCGGCCGGGCAGCCTCGAGGGACGCCTCGTACGCAAGGAGGGGCGCATCGCCACCGTCGCCGTGCGCGCCGATTACCTGCGACTGGAAAATCTCGCGGCGCTTGCCGCGGCGCTGCCGCCGGGCACGGTGCGCAATCGCATCGCGGCCCTCGCGCCACGCGGCGAGCTGTCCGGGATCGATCTCGCCGTCAGCGACGTCGGCGGACGACGGTTGCCCGACATCACCGGCAGGCTGCGATTCACGAATGTCGGGTTGGCGCCCTACGGCAGGGCTGCCGGCTTCACCGGATTCGACGGCACGCTCGAGGGTAGCGGCGACCGAGGACTCGTCGAGCTCGCGACGCGCGAGGCGACACTTGACTGGCCGCAGCAGTGGCGCGCGCCCGTGCCGGTGCAAAGCGCCGACGGACGTGCCGGCTGGCAGCGCTTCGACACCGGCGTGCGGATCTGGCTCGACGACGTGGTTGCGGACAGCGGCCACGGCGTTGCCCGCGGGAAGTTGCGCATGCTGCTGCGACCCGGCGAGCCGCCGCTGATGGACGTCAGCGCGACCGCGTCGGATTTCGATGTGACCCAGGTCTGGCGTTACCTGCAGGCCGGGCGGCTCTCGCCGAAGGCGCTCGGCTGGCTCGACGCCGCGTTCCGCGCCGGCCGCGTGACCACGGTCGAAGCGTCGATCACGGGTCCGACCCGGGGGTTTCCTTACCGCGCGGGTGAGGGCAGCTTCCGTGCCAGCGGGCACGCCAGCGGCATCAACCTGTTCTTCGCTGCGGGCTGGCCCGAGCTGCGCGACGTCGAGTCGGACTTCAGCTTCAACGGCCCGGCGCTGCATGCCGTCGCGAGTCGAGGCAGCATCGGCGGCATCCCGTTCACGAACGCCGAGATCAGCAGCGGCGACCTGCGCGAGGCCATTTACGCCGCGCGCGGCAGTACGCGGACCGACGCGGGTCGCGCGATCCGCATGCTGCAGGCCACGCCGCTCGCGCCGTCTTTCGGGGCGCTCTTTGCGGGGCTCGCGGCCTCGGGTCCAGTGCAGGCGGATGTCGCGATGTTCCTGCCGATCAAGGACTTCGGGCGGCGCGTCGTCACCGTCATGGCGAACCTGGACGGTGTGACGCTGCGCCCGCGGCAGCAGTCGATCGAGGCGAGCGACGTCCGCGGCACACTGTGGGTTCGTAATCGCGAGATCCAGGCTCCGGCACTCGCGGGACGGGCGCTCGGCGGGGGCTTCGATGCATCGATCGCAACGACGGTGCTCGGCAGCGGGAACCTGCGCACGCGCATCGACGCGCGGGGCAGCCTGCAGGGCGCGTCACTCGCGCCCGTCGCGAAGATGCCGGTCAACGCCGGCCTCGCGGGTGTAACCGACTGGCGGGGCACGCTCGAGGTGGAACGCGACCTCGACCCGAAGCTGCCGGCGCGCGGCACCGTGCGCCTCTCGAGCGACCTGCGCGGTCTCGCATCGGCGCTGCCGGAGCCGTTTGCGAAGACGGCGGACAGCACGCGCCCGCTCGCTCTCGCAGCGACATTCGACGGCGGGAACGCCACGCGCATCGAGGGCTCGCTCGGCCGGGATGTACGCGCGCTGCTGCAGTTGCAGCGCTCGAGCGGTGCGACGCCGATCGAGCGCGGCATCGTGTCGTTCGGCGGCGCGATGCCCGCCGCGTTGCCGGCGAGTGCCGGCCTATGGCTCACCGGACGCGTCGAAGCGACGAGCCTGACGAAGATCCTCGACCTGCAGTGGAGCGGCCCGCGCGGACGCCCGCTGCAGGATTGGGTCGCTGGAGCGGACCTTTCGATCGCGCGCTTCGAGGCGCTCGGCTACGCGTTCACGGACGTGAGCGGGCGGCTGCGGCCCGGCAACCGCGCCTGGGAAGTCTCGGTCGCTGGCGATGCGATTGCGGGCCGGGTCATCGTGCCCTTCTCCTTCCCGGGCGAGGTGCCGATGGTGCTCGATCTCGACCGACTGCGGATCGGCGCGCGTGCTGCGGGGTCCGGCGAACGCCCGGACCCGGATCCGCGCAAGCTGCCGGCGATCCGGGTCGACGTGCGCGACCTGGTCTTCGATGCGCGCAGCTTTGGCCACGTGCAGGCGGAACTCGCGCGCGGCACGGCGGGCATGACGCTCAACCGGTTCACGATGCAGCACCCGGCATTCACTGCAGAGGGCCGCGGCAGCTGGCTGATGCGCGGCGACGCCGCGGAAAGCCGCCTGGATTTCGACGTCGAGACCAACGACGTGAAAGGATTCATGGCCGCGATGCAGCTTGGCACGCAGGTCGAGGCCGAAAAGGGGCACATGTCCGCGCGCCTGAACTGGCCGGGCGTACCCGAGGCACGCGCGATCGAACGGATCTCGGGCAGTCTCGAGATATCGGCCGACAACGGCGAGCTGACGGCGGTCGAGCCGGGTGCCGGCCGCGTGTTCGGCCTCATGAGCCTCGCCCACCTGAAGCGCCGCCTCGCGCTCGATTTCGACGACCTGACCGGCGAAGGCCTCGCTTTCGATACCCTGCGCGGAAACTTCCGCCTGACCGACGGCGACGTCTACACGGACAACCTGACGCTGCGTGGCTCGGCCGCGGAAATCGGCCTCGCTGGTCACACGAATCTCAGGACCCGCAGCTACGACCAGACCGCGGTCGTCACCGGCCAGCTCGGGGCGTCGCTGGGCGTTGCCGGGGCGCTGGCAGGCGGTCCGGTCATCGGGGCCGCCCTGCTGCTCTTCTCGCAGGTGTTCAAGGAGACGCTGAAGGGCGTGACCCGCGGTTACTATCACATTACCGGCAGCTGGGACGATCCGCAGGTGCGGCGTATTGATGCCCGCGAATTGAAGGACGAGCGCCAGGCCGCTGAGGGACCCAGATGAGCCAGCCCATCGTTGCCGCCATCCAGATGACTTCGCTGGCGGATGTCGGCAAAAATCTCCAAACCGCGCGGCGGCTGCTGCGCGATGCGCGCGACCGCGGCGCCTGCCTGGCCGTGCTCCCCGAGAATTTCTCCTTTATGGGGAGAAATGAGGCGGAGCGACGTGCCGTCGTCGAGCGCGAAGGCGACGGTCCGGCGCAGGCCGCAGTGGCGGCCATGGCCCGGGAGCTGCGCATGTGGATCGTGGCCGGCACGCAGCCGATCGCTGTGCCAGGCGATCCGCGGCCGGCGAATGTCTGCATGGTCTACGACGACCAGGGCGGCCGCGCAGCGCGTTACGACAAGATCCACCTGTTCGACGTGGACCTGCCCGGCGGGCGCGAAGGCTACCGCGAATCCGCGAATGCGGTGCCGGGCAGCAAGCCGGTGCTGGTCGACACGCCGGCGGGCCGACTCGGGCTGACCGTATGCTACGATTTGCGCTTCCCCGAGCTTTTTCGCCGACTCGTTTCCGAGGGAGCCGAAATCTTCAGCGTGCCATCCGCATTCACCAGCCCGACCGGGCGCGCGCACTGGGAAACGCTGCTGCGTGCGCGGGCGATCGAGGACCTCTGCTTCGTGGTGGCCGCCGCACAGAGCGGCATCCACGACAGCAACCGCGAAACCTACGGCGACTCGTTGATCGCGGATTACTGGGGCCGCGTGCTGGCGCGCGAGCCGCGCGGCCAGTGGGCGGTCACGGCGGCGCTCGACCGGGACGGCCAGAAGGCGACGCGCGAGAGTTTTCCCGCGTTGAAGCACCGGGTACTGGGATGACAGATGCCCTGCAGTGCGCGCGCGACCGGATCCTCGCGCCCTCGGGCCTCGACGACAGCCGCCTCGAGCAGGCGCTCGGGTCGCTGCTCGGCGCCAGCGTCGACGCGGGCGACCTCTATTTCCAGCTCGCGCGCGAGGAGCACTGGGCGCTCGAGGATGGGATCGTCAAGGAAGGCAGCCATGGCATCGAGCAGGGCGTCGGTGTGCGCGCCATGGCCGGCGAACGCACCGGCTTCGCGTATTCAGACGAAGTCGTACCGGCGGCGTTGCTCGAGGCGGCGCGGGCGGCGCGCGCGATCGCGCGCGGGGGCGGCGAGGGGCGGGTGCAGGCCTGGCGGGCAACCGCGGCCCACCGACTCTACCCGTCCGACGATCCGATCGCGTCGCTCGCGGACGCGGACAAGGTGGCGCTCCTCACCGAGCTCGACCGCCGCGCCCGCGCCCTCGACCCGCGCGTCAAGCAGGTGGTGGCGACGCTTGCCGCCGTGCACGAGATCATCCTCGTCGCCGCGAGCGACGGCACGCTCGCCGCGGACGTGCGCCCGCTGGTGCGCATGAACGTTTCAGTCATCGTCGAGCAGAACGGCCGCCGCGAGCAGGGCTACGCGGGGACCGGTGGTCGATACTCACTCGAGGAGTTCATCAAGGACGAGAAGCCGATGCGCCTTGCGCGCGAGGCCGTGCGCCAGGCGACGGTGAACCTCGAGGCCGTGCCCGCGCCCGCGGGGCCGATGACGGTGGTGCTCGCGCCGGGCTGGCCGGGCGTGCTGCTGCACGAGGCCGTGGGACACGGGCTCGAGGGCGACTTCAACCGCCGCGGCACGTCGGCATTTACCGGGCGCATCGGCGAGCGTGTGGCATCGGAGCTATGCACGGTCGTGGACGATGGCACGCTGCCGGGCCGGCGCGGTTCCCTCAACATCGACGACGAGGGGACGCCGACCTCCTGCACCACGCTGATCGAGAACGGCGTACTGAAGGGTTACCTCCAGGACAAGCTGAATGCGCGGCTGATGGGCGTGCAGCCGACCGGCAATGGCCGGCGCGAATCCTTCGCGCACGCGACGATGCCGCGCATGACCAACACCTACATGCTTCCAGGGCCGCACGATCCCGCGGAGATCATCCGTTCCGTGAAGCGCGGCCTGTACGCGGTGAACTTCGGCGGCGGCCAGGTCGACATCACATCGGGCAAGTTCGTGTTCTCGGCGAGCGAGGCCTACCTGATCGAGGACGGCAAGGTCACGGCGCCGGTCAAGGGTGCGACGCTGGTCGGCAACGGGCCCGACGTACTGACCCGAGTCAGCATGGTCGGCAACGACCTCATGCTCGATGACGGCATCGGCAGCTGCGGCAAGGACGGGCAGACCGTACCGGTCGGAGTCGGCCAGCCGACACTGCGAATCGATGCGCTCACGGTCGGCGGGACGGCCTGAGGCGCGCCAATGCGGGTCTCGCGTCCGCTATACGAGTTACTGCCTTACCTCTACATCGCGGTGGGTTTCGCCGCGGTCGGCGCGTCCTTCGCCTGGCGCGTGGCCGACTGGTCGGGCGTACTGGCGGTGTTCGGCGTGATCGCGATCGTGGCCGGGCTGGTGCTTGCCCTGCGGCGGCGTGACTACCGCATCCAGAAGCGGCACTACGGGTCGGAGTTCGAAGAAGACGACGACTAGTCGGCGGTGGCCGGCTCAGGCCGTGCCGGCCGCCGGGGCATCGTCATCCGGCTCCTCGGCGCCGTCCGGTTCCGGCTCTTCGATCGCCGGGTGATCGCCCGTCGGCTCGAGTGTCGCCGGTCGGCCGCGGGCAGAACGCTCGTCCAGATACATGATCTCGTGCTTGCCGAGCACCACGACGTCCCCGTCGTTCAGGTGGTGTCGGCGCACTCGCTTGCTCTTCACGTAAACGCCATTCGTGCTGTTGAGGTCCTCGAGCACGCTGCCCTCGACCGTCGTCGTGATCTGGCAGTGATGGCGGCTGACGTACTTGCTGTCGATCTGCACGTCGTTGTCCACGGTCCGGCCGACGATGATGCGGCCGATGCGCAGCGGCCGTTCCTCCACGTGCTCGCCGCCGTGCGCGACGATGATGCGCGCGAGGACCTCGTCGCTCGATACCGGCCGCGGCGAGGCCTGCGGATCGGCGATCCCGGCGCGAAGTCGGCTGGTGCGCGCCGCGTACTCGACCCACTGCAGCTCGTCGATCGCTGCCTTGAGCTCGACCGGTGTCACCGCGGGCACACCCGAGGAAAAAGCGATCAACAGCGCCGTGTCGCAGAGCGTGTTGACGAGGCGCGGTACGCCGCCCGTGTAGCGGAAAATGTCCGCCATCGTCTCGGGGTCGAACAGCTGGCGCCCATGGGCGCCGGCGACCTCGAGACGGTGCAGGATGTAGGCCTGCGTCTCTTCCGATGTCAGCGCCGTGAGGTGGAAGCGCAGGCGGATGCGCTGCATGAGCTGGATCAGCTCCGGCGCGTCGAGCTTCTCGTTGAGCTCCGGCTGGCCGGCGAGAATGATCCTGAGCACCTTCTCCTTGGTCGTCTCGACCCCGGACAGCATGCGGATTTCCTCGAGCACGCGGTTCGAGAGATTCTGGGCTTCGTCGACGATCAGGAGCACCTTGCGGCCGGCGGCGTACTGCTCGACCAGGAACTGGTTCAGCGTCGCGATCAGCTCGGCCTTGCGCATCTTGAACGGCGTGAAGCCGAACTGGACCAGCACGGCCTGCAGGAATTCGATGGGCGAGACCTGGGTTTGCGCGACCTGCGCGACCACTACGTCCTTTTCCAGTTCGCGCAGGAAGGTCTCGAGGAGCGTCGTCTTGCCGGAGCCGATCTCGCCGGTGATGACGACGAAGCCGTCGGTGAACCAGATCGTGGACTCCATGTACGCCTTGGCGCGCGCATGGTGCTTGGACAGGTACAGGAACGCCGGATCCGGGCTCAACCGGAACGGTAGTTCGGTCAGTTGGAAATGTTCCAGGTACATGAAGTGCTACAGGCTAGCACAGCCCCAAGTGCCCGTTATCACTGGGGAATCAACCGGCGTCGCAGTTGCCGCGCGGCGCGGTCCCGGGCGACGCGGCTGCCCGTGACGAGGGTCACATGGCCGAGTTTACGTCCCGGCCTTTCCGATTTTCCGTAGTCGTGCCAGTGCAGCCCCGGGATGGCGAGGCAGTCGCGTGCCCGGGGCATCCTTCCGATCAGGTTCACCATCGCCGCGTGCCCGCGCGGCGCCGTAGCCCCGAGCGGCAGGCCGGCGATCGCCCGCACGTGGTTCTCGAACTGGCTGGTTTCGGCGCCTTCGATGGTCCAGTGGCCGGAGTTGTGTACGCGTGGCGCCATTTCGTTCGCGACCAGGCGGCCGCGCTCGACGAAGTACTCGACGCAGAGCACGCCGACATAGCCGAGGGCGCGCATCAGCCGCTGCTGGTTGCGCTCGGCCCGCCGCTGCAGCCCCGCGTTCACGTACGGCGCCCTCGTGACCGCGAGAATCCCCGCCGAGTGCTCGTTCTCGGCGAGCGGATAGTGCCGGATCGCCCCTGCGCGATCGCGTGCAGCGATGAGCGAGACCTCGCGCGAGAAGTTCACGAAGCGTTCGTAGACGAGCGGCTGGCCTGCGAGTTGTTCGAAGGCATGTGCGGCCCCGCGGGCGTGGCGGATGCGAACCTGGCCCTTGCCGTCGTAGCCCAGTCGGCGCGTCTTGAGGATTCCGGGCGCGCCGAGCGAGTCGATCGCCCGCGCCAGGTCGACTGCCGTGTCCACGGCGGCGAACGGCGCGACGGGAATGCCGAGGCGCCTAAAGAGCCGCTTCTCGGACACGCGATCCTGCGCGACCTCGAGGGCGCGCGGCGGCGGCCACACCGGCCGGATGGCGGCTATCGCGCGCGACGAGGCGACTGGCACGTTTTCCCAGTCGAAGGTGACGACGTCGACGCCGCGCGCAAAACGCGCGAGCTTCTTCCTGTCGTCGAACGCACCGGTGACGATTTCGGCGACCGCCGCCCCTGGCACGTCGGGCCTAGTGTCGTACATGGTGAACTCGAATCCGAGCGGGATGCCGGACAAGGCCATCATCCGGCCGAGCTGGCCGGCGCCGACGATGCCGATGCGCATGGCTTTATCCGGCGGAGGGGTCCGGCTTCGCGAGGACCTCGGCGGTCTGGCGCTCGCGGAAGGACGCGAGCGCGTCGCGCAGCGGCGGATGCCGTGCGGCGAGGATCGCGGTCGCGAGCAGCGCGGCATTGCGCGCACCCGGCTCGCCGATCGCGACCGTGGCGACCGGGATCCCGGCCGGCATCTGCGCAATGGATAGCAGCGAGTCCAGCCCGTTCATCGCCCTGGACTGGATCGGCACGCCGATGACGGGCAGCAGCGTCTTGGCGGCGGTCATTCCCGGCAGGTGGGCTGCTCCGCCGGCACCGGCGATGATGACCTCGAGACCGCGCCCGCTGGCCGAGCTTGCGTACTCAAAGAGAAGATCCGGCGTACGGTGCGCGGAGATCACGCGGCTTTCGAAGGGCACGCCGAGCAACGTCAGCATGTCGGCCGCGTTGCGCATGGTCTCCCAGTCGGAAGTCGAGCCCATGATGATGCCGACCAGCGGTTTCATCGCGGGAGTCTAGCATGACGCCGCCGCGGCTCAGGCGTAAGCCATTGACTCCCAAGAGAATCCGGAATTCGGCGAGCTGGAAGAAACAACCCCCGCGCCGACAGGGAGTGGTGCGGCGCAGGGGTGATGCCCGAAGATCAGGGGATGCTTGATACGCTGGGCAACGCAGTCAGGCTAGCGCGCTTCGCCGCGACGACAATCCGCACGCCGTCTCTGCAAGGCGACAGCGTCCTACACGACGAGGAGTGATCCATGACCGAATCCCGCATCGCGGCCGCAGGCCGCCGCTTCACGCTCGTCTGCGCACTGCTCGCCGCCGGCGCAGCGGGATTCGCGGCGCGCCACGCCTACGCCGCGGATGAAGCCATCGCCCGGGCACGCGGGATTCTCGAGCGGCATCCGCTGATCGACGGCCACAACGACCTGCCGAACGTGATTCGCGAGCGAGGCGAGCCGCCACGCGACGTCGCAGCCTTCGACCTGCGGCGTCCGGCCGTGGGCGACACCGACATCGCGCGCCTGCGTGCTGGCGGCGTGGGCGGGCAGTTCTGGTCGGTGTACATCCCGAGCTCGCCCGAGGACGGCGAGCGCGGCTTTGCGAGAGCCCAGCTCGAGCAGATCGACATCACGCTGCGCATGATCGAGCGCTACCCGGACGCGTTCTCGCTCGCGCTCACGGCCGACGACGTCGAGCGCGCGAGTGCGACCGGGCGCATCGCATCGCTGCTCGGCATCGAGGGCGGCCACGCCATCGAGAACTCGCTCGGTGCGCTGCGCGCCTACTGGCGGCTCGGCGTGCGCTACATGACGCTCACGCACTTCAACATGACTGACTGGGCCGATTCGGCGACCGATACCGCGCGGCACGGCGGCCTGACGAAGTTCGGCGTGGAGGTCGTGCGCGAAATGAATCGCCTCGGAATGCTGGTGGACATCTCGCATGTGTCGGAAGACGCCATGATCGACGTGCTCGACGTCGCCGAGGCGCCGGTCATCTTCTCCCACTCGAACGCGCGTGCGCTGTCCCCGACGCCACGCAACGTGCCGGATACCGTGCTCGCGCGTCTGCCCGGGAATGGCGGGGTGGTGATGGTCAGCTTCATTTCGCTGTTCGCGGTCCAGGGCGATGAGCATGCGCGGTGGCAGGCGGCCTTCGAGAAGGAAACCGGCGTGAAGCTCGGCGATGCGGCGTACGACGCGGCGCTCGCGAAATACACGGCCGTCAACCCGGAGCCGCGCGCGACGCTCTCGGACGTGGCGGATCACATCGAGCACATACGCGACGTCGCCGGCATAGACAACGTCGGCATCGGTGCTGACTTCTTCGGCGAGCCCGCGTGGATGGCGGCCGGTCTCGAGGACGTCGCGAGCTACCCGGCGCTGTTCGCCGAGCTGATCCGCCGCGGCTGGAAAGATGAGGAGCTGGCCAGGCTCGCGCGCGGAAACGTCCTGCGTGTCCTGCGCCTGGCGGAGCAGGCGGCGGCCCGGTTACAGCAGGCGAGGCCCGCTTCCTACGCGACGATCGAGCAGCTGGACGGCGGCAAGGCGCTGCCGAATAAGTACTAGGGAAGTCCGGCGCGCAGGGCTTCCTTCGTTCAGTCGCCGGCGGCGAGCGCCTCCTGCACGCGGCGGAAGAGGCGGCGCCCGGCGCCCGTCGCCTTGCCCTCGCGCCGCTCCGCCTGGGCCGTCGCGACCAGCCGCATCAGCTCCTCCTGGTCCATGGAGAACTCGGCGACGAATTCCTCGACGACGGCCTCGCCGCCATCGACGAGGCGGTCGCGCCAGCGTTCGGCACGGCGAAAGCGCGCCGCATCGAGGCGCGCAACATCGGCATGAGAATCGAGGGCGGTCCGCATCGGCTCGAGATCCAGGCCGCGCATGAGCTTGGCGACGAACTGGCGCTGGCGCGCCAACGCGCCGCCTCCCGTGATCCGGCGGGCGAGCGTAATGGCATCGGCGAGCTTGTCGGGCAGCGCGAGACGGTCTACTAGATCCACAGGCGCCAGAACCAGCCGGTCAGCCAGCTCCTGGACGGCCTGGGCTTGCCGCTTGAGTTCGGATTTGGTGGGCGGCGAAACGCCGCCGGGCAGTTCGCGGCGGCGCATGGATCGATGCTAGCCGGTACAATCCCTCGAATCCATGGCCCCCGCTGCCCAACCCGACCAGAAGGCCCTCGAGCAGGTCGTCGAGCACGCGCTTGCACTCGCGCGCGCCGGCGGGGCGACCGCGGCCGAGGCCGGCGTCGGCGTGTCGACCGGCCTGTCGGTGACCGTGCGCCTCGGTGAAGTGGAGACCCTCGAATACCAGCGTGACCGTAGCCTCGGCGTGACGGTGTATTCCGGGCAGCGCAAGGGATCGGCCAGCACGGCGAACCTGACGCCCGCGGCGGTCGAGGAGACGATCCGTAAGGCGCTTTCGATCGCGAGCTTCACTGCCGACGACGAGTACGCCGGGCTGCCCGACGCGGAGTTGATGGCGGGCAATCTGCCCGACCTCGATCTAAGCCACCCCTGGGAGCTCGAGGCAAGCCAGGCCGTAGAGCTCGCGCGTCGTTGCGAGGCCGCCGGCCTCGCACATGATGTGCGGATCAAGAACTCCGAGGGCGCTTCGGTCGCAACCCACCGCAGGCTGAGTGTCTTCGGCAACAGCCATGGCTTCATTGGCGGCTATCCCTCGACCTCGCACAGCGTGAGTTGTGTGGTGCTCGGCCAGCAGGACGGCGACATGCAGCGCGACTACTGGTACACGGCGGCCCGCGACTGGCGCGCGCTCGAGGACGTCGAGTCGGTCGGCCGCAAGGCCGCGGACAAGGCGGTGCGCCGCCTCGGCGCCGGCAAGATACCGACGCGCAAGGCGCCGGTGCTGTTCGCGCCGGAGCTTGCGCGCGGGCTGATCGGAAACTTCACGGGGGCGATCGGCGGCGGGGCGCAGTACCGCCGCACCAGCTTCCTGCTCGATGCCAGTGGCGAACGGGTTTTCCCGGAGTCGATCTCGCTGATCGAGCGGCCGCACCTGCGCGGCGCGCTCGGCTCGGCGCCGTTCGACGGCGAAGGGGTTGCGACTCGCGAGCGCGAGCTCGTCGTCAATGGCGTGCTGGACGGTTACCTGCTCGATTGCTATTCGGCGCGCAAGCTCGGGCTCGTCACCACAGGCAACGCCGGGGGCGTGCACAACCTCGTGGTGCAGGGCGAGATGCTCGACCCTGAATCGCTGCTGCGGATGCTCGGTACCGGCCTGCTGGTGACCGAAATGATGGGGCAGGGCGTCAATCCGGTGACCGGCGATTATTCCCGCGGCGCTTCGGGCTTCTGGGTCGAGAACGGCGAGCTGACCCGGCCTGTGCACGAAATCACCGTCGCCGGCAACCTGCGCAAAATGTACTTGGGGATCGTTGCCCTCGGCGCCGACGTCGACACGCGCGGCGCGATCCATTGCGGCTCGCTGCTGGTCGACGAGATGACCATCGCGGGAGACTGACGCGGGCGAGCCACGCGCGCCGGCCGTCCGGGCGCCCTCGCTCGTTCCGCCCGAGCTTAGTCACTTCGCTCGGGCCCCCGTCCGACCGGCGCGCGTGCGTGCCGCCGGGACCCGCGAGTGAGCGACTAAAGTTCCGGCGGAGCGAACGAGCGGAGTCCCGGCGGCAACGTGGGCGCGCCGGCACGATTCGTGGACGGTCTAGAGCTGTGCCGGTCGTGAGGCGAGCTCGCGGAGCGACATGCCGGCGATCCGCTCGCGCATGCCGGCCTCCACCGAGTTCGCGACCTCGTCTGCCACCGGTTCAGTGCGTGCCCGCCACAGCAGCCAGCTATCGTACTGCCGCTCGTCGCGGACCGCGTGCAGTACATCGGTCAGGGAAATGCTCTCGAGGTCGCGCGCGGGGATCAGTTCCTCGTCTTCGGTGAGTGTCAGTAGTCCCGCACGCTCGAGCGAGCGGACGACGGTGGCGAGTGCGCTCCCCGGGATTTCCAGGTCCTCAGCGAGTTCACGCTGCCGCCCCGGCGACTCGCCCGCGACGAACTTGCGCGCAATGAGCAGCATGACCGTAAAGGCGAGGCGTTCGCGCAGCGCGCTGGTGAGTCGCACTTGCCCCTGGCCGACGCGCAGGTAGCGGGGATTCTGCACGTAGAAGGAGAGCTGCGCGCCGATCAGCAGGATCAGCCAGCTGAGGTATATCCAGATGAGCGCCGCGAGGAAGATCGCGAATCCCGCGTAGATCGCGACCATCTGCGTCGATGCGGCGACGACCTTGGTGAACAGGGCGCCGATTGACGCCCACAGCAGGCCCGCGACGATGCCCCCGATCAGCGCGGCGCGGAAGCGCACGCGGGTGTTCGGGACGAAGGCGTACAGAAACGTGAAGACGCTGGTCACGAACAGGTACGGCCCGAGGTAGCCCAGCGCCCGGGCAATGACGCCGAAGGGCTCGTGCGAGACGAGCCAGGTCATCGAACTGTGATTCGCGACCGCCCCGAACATGCCGAAGACGACGACCAGGAAGATCGGGCCGACCACCATCAGGCTCAGGTATTCGCTGACGCGGCGCATGATTGAGCGCGGTCGTTCCACGTGCCAGGCGAAGTTGAAGGCTTCCTCGAGCTTCTGGACCGTTGAAAGCACCGTGTAGAGCAGGAACGCGAGGCCGACCGAGCCGAGCACGTCACCGCGCACGTTGTCCACGAAGTGCATGAACTGCTCGGTCAGCTCAAAGGCGCGCTCGCCGATCGGGCGCAGGAACTCGTAAATCAACGGCTCCAGGTCGCGGTGAACCCCGAGGCCTTTCAGCACCGCGAACGCGAAGGCGGCGAGCGGAACGAGCGAGAGCAGCGTCGTGTACACGAGGCTCATGGCGCGGAGGTTCAACTCGCCGGTCAGCAGGTCGCGGATCAGCGCGAAGGGATAGCGAAGCAGGTCAAGCAGCCATTTCGCCGGCTTGGCGGGCAGGTCGTGTCGGTCGAACAGCAACCGCTCGGCCCGTTCCCGCAGCCTTGCGAACAATGTCATCGCGGCAGCGTGGCACACGGCCCCTGCGCCCGCAATCGGCGCCCTGATAGAGTGCCGGCGTGCCCGGCACCTATCCAGAACGCATTGTCTGCCTGACCGAGGAGACGACCGAGACGCTCTACCTGCTCGGCGAGGATGCGCGCATCGTCGGGATCTCGGGATTCACCGTCCGCCCGCCCCGCGCGAGACGCGAGAAGCCGAGGGTCTCGGCGTTCACCAGCGCGAAGATCGACCGCATCGTCGCGCTGCGCCCCGACCTCGTGCTCGGCTTCTCGGACCTTCAGGCGGACATCGCCGCCGACCTCGCCCGCGCCGGCCTCGAGGTTCACCTGTTCAATCACCGCAGCGTCGCGGAGATACTGCGCATGGTCCGCATGCTCGGGGGCATGATCGGCTGCGAGTCGAAAGCCGCAGCGCTCGCCGACCGGCTGGAAGCCAATGTCGAGGCGACCCGCGCCGCGGCAGCGCGCCTGCCGCGGCGTCCGCGCGTCTATTTCGAGGAATGGGACGAGCCGCTGATCGCCGGCATCCGCTGGGTCGGCGAGCTGGTCGAGGTTGCCGGTGGCGAGAACTGCTTTCCCGAGCTCGCTGCGATGCCCCTCGGGCGCGACCGCATCATCGCGGATGCTCTGGAAGTCGTGCGCCGCGCGCCGGACATCATCCTCGGTTCCTGGTGCGGCAAGAAATTCCGGCCCGAAAAGCTCGCCGCGCGCCCGGGCTGGGACGCGATCCCGGCCGTGCGCACCGGGGAGCTGCACGAGATCAAGTCGGCCGTCATCCTGCAGCCGGGCCCGGCGGCGCTGACTGACGGCCTGGCCGAGATCCACGCGCACATTTCACGTTGGGCGAAATGAAGGGGTGCGTCCCCTTCATTTCGTGAGGCGCCGCTCCGCCTCGCGGTACTTCGCGACTGTGCCGGCAATCACCTCAGCAGGCAGTCGCGGCCCTGGCGCGCGCTTGTCCCAGTCGAGCGTCTCGAGGTAGTCGCGGACGTACTGCTTGTCGAAGGAGGGCGGGCTCAGGCCTTCGCGGTAGCTGTCGGCCGGCCAGAACCGGGACGAGTCTGGCGTCAGCGCCTCGTCCATGAGTACGACCTCGCCCCGCTCATCGAGCCCGAACTCGAACTTCGTGTCGGCGATCAGGATGCCGCGTCCGCGCGCGTGATCCGCCGCGAACGCGTAGATCGCCAGTGCAAGTTCCCGCACGCGTGCCGCAATGGCGCCGCCGACGGTGTCCGCAACCTGCTCGAAGGAGACGTTCTCGTCGTGATGCCCTGCGGCCGCCTTGGTCGCGGGCGTAAATAACGGCTCGGGCAGGCGCGAGGCGAGCGCGAGCCCCGTCGGCAGGGCGATTCCGCAGACCTTGCCGGTTTCACGGTAGTCCTTCCAGCCCGAGCCGATCAGGTAGCCGCGCACGACCGCCTCGACGGGCAGGGGCTTGAGCCGCTGCACTACCACCGATCGGCCCTCGAGCGGCGCGCGCTCGTCGGGATCCGTCACGTAGCGCGCGAGCGGCTCACCCGTCAGGTGGTTCGCGACGATGTGCCGTGTCTGCGCGAACCAGTAGTTCGAAATCGCCGTGAGTACGCGGCCCTTGCCGGGAATCGGGTCCGGCAGCACGACGTCGAAGGCGGACAGGCGGTCGCTCGCGATGATCAGCAGGCGGTCTTCGCCGATCGCGTAATTGTCGCGCACCTTGCCGCGATGAAGCAGCGGCAGCGAGCGCAGATTCGATTCGAACAGCGCGTAGGAACTCATGCGAGAATCTTCGCATGAACTGGACCGGGAAACTGATCGGCGCGCTGCTGGGCTTCTCCCTCACGAAGCGGCCGACGGGAGTATTGCTCGGCCTCATCCTCGGTCACCTGTACGACGTCTGGGTCGCGCGCCGCAGCGCGGGCCCGCGCGTCGACGCCGCGGCTGCGCGGGCGACCTTCTTCCGTGCCGCGTTCACGGTCATGGGGCACGTTGCGAAATCCGACGGCCGGGTTTCGGAGCAGGACATCTCCGCCGCGCGGCGGATCTTCCGGCAGTTCAACCTAGGCGAGGCCGATACGCGCGTCGCCATGCAGTTCTTCACCGAGGGCAAGCAGCCTGGTTTCGATCCCGGGGCCCTGCTCGCCGAGCTCGCAGCAGCCTGCCGCGGACGACCCGCGGTGCTGCGAATGTTTCTCGAGATCCAGATGCGCGCGGCGCTGATGGCGGACGGACTGCAGGGTGCGACCCGGGCTGCGCTCCTGCGCGTCGCCGCGGCCGTGGGCATCGGGGCACTCGAGTTCGCGCACCTCGAGGCCTTTCTGCGGTTCCAGGCCCAGGCCGGTTCGCGCGCGGCGCCGGGCGGTACGAGCACGCTCGATGAGGCCTACGAAGTGCTTGGCGTGCGCCCGACCTCGAGCGATGCCGAGGTGAAGCGCGCCTACCGCAAGCTCATGAGCGAAAACCACCCGGACAAGCTGGTCGCTCGCGGGCTGCCCGAGTCCATGCTCGAAGTCGCCAAGCAGAAGACGCAGGCCATCCAGGCCGCCTGGGAACGGGTCCGCGAAGCACGCGGCATGCGATAAAGTACGGGGCAGGGGAGTCCAATGCTGCCAGCCGTCATCGCACCTTCGATCCTGTCCGCGGATTTCGCGCGCCTGGGCGCCGAGTGCGAGGCCGTGCTCGCCGCCGGCGCCGACTGGGTTCATTTCGACGTGATGGACAACCACTTCGTCCCGAACCTCACGATCGGTCCGCTGGTGTGCAAGGCGCTGCGCAAGCACGGCATCACGGCGCCGATCGACGTGCACTTGATGGTCGAGCCCGTGGACCGGCTGGTGCCGGAGTTCGCGGAAGCCGGGGCAACCTGGATCAGCTTCCATCCGGAGGCGAGCCGGCACGTGGACCGCACCATTCAGCTGATCCGCGACGCCGGCTGCCGGCCCGGCATCGTGCTCAACCCGGCGACCCCGATGTCCTGGCTCGATCACACGCTCGGGTCAGTCGACCTCGTGCTGCTCATGTCCGTGAATCCGGGTTTCGGGGGGCAGCAGTTCATCGAGCCGGTACTCGGAAAGCTCGCCGAGGCGAGGCGCCGCATCGACGCGAGCGGGCGCGAGGTGCGCCTGGAGGTCGACGGCGGGGTCAAGCTGGACAATATCGCGAGGATCGCCAAGGCAGGCGCCGACACATTCGTAGCCGGCAGCGCGATCTTCGGGACGAAGGACTACGCCGCGATCATCCGCGCGCTGCGCGGGGAAATAAAAGGGGACGCGCCCCTTTAGCGCAGGAGCCTCGGGCGTCGAGTTGGCGTGCTGGCGCTAAAGGGGTGCGTCCCCTTTTATTTCGCGGACGCCGACGCCGCCTTCGCGAATTCGGGGGTCGGGCGGGCCTTGACCTTCGGTCGTGCGCCGAACACGACGATCGTCTTGCCGCGCGCGGTCAGGAGCCCCTGCTCCTCGAGTACCTTCAGCACGCGTCCGGCCATTTCGCGCGAGCAGCCGACGAGGCGCGAAAGCTCCTGACGGCTGACCTTGATCTGCATGCCCTGGGGATGCGTCATGGCATCCGGCTCACCGCACAGGTCCATGATCGCGTGGGCGATCCGGCCGGTGACGTCCACGAAGGCGAGGTCGCCGAGCTTGCGGTTGGTACGGTCGAGGCGGGTCGCGAGCTGGGTCGCGAGTTCGAAAACGAGGCCCGGGCTCTCCGATGCCACCTGGCGGAAGCGCGGATAGGTCATCTCGGCGAGCTCGCATTGCGTGCGCGTCCGGACCCAGGCGCTGCGCTGCTGGCTGTCCGAGAAGAGTCCCATCTCGCCGAAGAACTGGCCCTTGTTGAGGTAGGCGAGGACCATCTCGTTGCCGTCCTCATCCTCGATCATCACTTCCACCGAGCCGCGGATGATGTAGTAGAGGACATCCGGCAGGTCACCGGCGTGAATCAGTGCCGTCTTGGATGGCACGGTGCGCACCCGGCAGTAACTCAGAAAGCGATTGATCGCCGGGATGTCGGTCAGTTGCTTGACGGCTTCTTCCATTAGGCTCCCCTGGGGTATTCGCTGCACGGCTCGTCGGCCGCAGCCTTCCCGCCCGTCGTTGTATTACAGCCACGCGCGCATCGCAAGACATAATGGGACATCGGTCAGATCCAGTATGCCGTGCCTGTCATGACGCGGGCGGCCAGATGCATCAGTTTCGGCACTGGCTCCGGAAGCGGTGCGGCGCCCGCCGCGACTGCGGCGCGACCATGTCCGATCTCGTCGGCCTGCATTTGTTGAACGATCGTGCGACTGCGCGTGTCGTCCGCAGGCAACCGTTGCAGGTGATCGGCGAGATGCCCTTCGACCTGGCGCTCGGTTTCCGCCATGAACCCGAGACTCATGCGATCGCCGGCGAGGCCTGCAAGCGCGCCGATGGCGACTGAGCCCGCATACCAGAGCGGGTTCAGCAGGCTGGGCTGGGAGCCGAGCTCATCCAGGCGCTCCCGGCACCAGGCGAGGTGATCGCCTTCTTCAGCTGCCGCCTTGCGTAGGGCCGCGCGTGTTTCCGGCAGGCGGGCCGTGAGGGCCTGTCCGTGGTACAGGCCCTGAGCCGCGATCTCCCCGGCATGATTCACCCGCATCAGCCCGGCGGAATGGCGGCGAAGGCCGGAATCGACCGGTGTCGGGGCGGGATTTCCGGGGGTCGGACGGCTGCCTGACGGCCGCGCGAAGCTCGCTCGCAAGCCGGCATCGGCGAGTTCCAGCAGGCGGTCGAGGGGGGAGAGGACACGCGGGTCCATGCAACTCATATTATATATGCGAACCCCCGTTGGCTTCCCCTGTGGCGACAAGGGCTTGCAAGCGGCTCACCGCGGCTTTGCAAGCCCGGGCCATCTGTGTAAACTTGCCGGCCTTTCTCGAACCCGACCCTTTCCAGGGGCCCAAGATGAAGACGGTATTCGCGAAGCCAGAGAGCGTGCGACGCGACTGGTATCTTGTTGATGCGTCCGGCAAGACGCTGGGACGCCTGGCGACCCAGATCGCCATGCGCCTGCGCGGCAAGCACAAGCCGGAATTCACGCCGCACGTGGACTGCGGCGACCACATCATCGTCATCAATGCCGAGAAGGTCGCGGTCACCGGCAACAAGCTGCGCGACAAGGTCTACCAGCAGCACACCGGCTTTTTGGGCAACTTGAAGACGATCTCCCTCGGCAAGCAGCTCGCCGAGCACCCGGAGCGGGTGATCGAGTACGCCGTCAAGGGCATGCTGCCGAAGACGATTCTCGGCCGCCAGATGTACCGCAAACTGCACGTGTTCGCTGGCCAGGCGCATCCCCACGCCGCGCAGCAGCCGAAGCCGCTCGAGATCTAAGGACCGCACATGGCAACCAGCGCAAACATCGCGACCGGCCGGCGCAAGTCGTCCTCGGCCCGCGTCTTCCTCAAGCCCGGCAAGGGCACGATCACCGTCAACGGTCGGCCGCTCGACCAGTTCTTCGGCCGCAAGACGGGCGTGATGATCGTCCGCCAGCCGCTGGAGCTCGTGCAGATGGCGGACCGCTTCGACATCAACGTGACGGTCGAGGGCGGTGGCATCACCGGCCAGGCCGGCGCCATCCGCCACGGCATCACGCGCGCGCTGATGGATTACGACTCGGAGCTGCGCAAGCCGCTTCGCGCCGCAGGCTTCGTGACGCGCGATGCGCGCGAGGTCGAGCGCAAGAAAGTCGGCCGTCGCAAGGCTCGCCGCGGGCCGCAGTTCAGCAAGCGCTGATGCTCTGACCAGGGACGAACCGCATTTGGGGGATCGTCTAGCGGTAGGACTGCGGACTCTGACTCCGCCAACCTAGGTTCGAATCCTAGTCCCCCAGCCAACAAAAACAGAAGGCCGGCCCGATCGTGGGCCGGCCTTCCGCTTTTGCCGGGGACCAGGATGAGAACCTTTGGGTTCGACGGCGGCGCGCAGCGCCGAGTAATCCCAGTCCCCCAGCCATTACGACGAGAGAGCCGGCCACTGCGCCCGCATCGGTCGCCGCGGCGCGCGCTTGCCCAAGTGATATGAACTGCCTAAGCTCGGACAGTCGCGCACCCGGGTCGCGCTCCAGGCTGGGGAGTTTCTGCGCCCGTCGAAGAATCTGCTGATCGTGGCGAAACCCGGGGAAGTACAACATGCTGCGCCACGGCGAGCGGCTGCCCCGAACGGCCGGCCGGGCAATCGGCGCGCGGGCGGTCTGGGGGGCTGACATGAGCGGGCTGCGGCGACGAGCTTACGAGATTCTCGAGAATGTCCCTGACCGGCCGGCAGGCCGGCTGCTCAACCGCCTGCTGATCGGGTTGATCATCGCCAATGTCGCGGCGATCGTCCTGCACTCCGTGCCCTCCATCGGCTCGCGCCATGCGGACTGGTACCTATGGTTCGAGTGGCTTTCGATACTCGTTTTCACAGTCGAGTACGGCGCGCGGGTGTGGTCTGCGGTAGAACGCGGCGACGGCCGCTACAAGACAGCGATCAAGGGCAGATTGCGCTACATGGCGAGCCCCCTCGCGCTGATCGACCTGCTCGCGATCCTGCCTTTCTATTTCTCATTCCTGCTGCCGGTCGACCTGCGCTTCATGCGCGTGTTCCGGCTGCTGCTGATCTTCAAGCTGACCCGCTATCACCCGTCGATGAGCCTGCTCGGCCGGGTCGTGCGGGACGAAGCAGGTCCGATCGCGGCCGCGCTGTTCGTTCTCGCAACGCTGCTGGTCGCGGCGGCGAGCTTCGCCTACCTGGCCGAGCACGAGGCCCAGCCGCTGGTGTTCGCGAGCATCCCGGACGCCATGTGGTGGGCGATCGTGACCATGACCACGGTGGGCTATGGCGACATGGTGCCGGTGACCTCCCTCGGCAAAGTGATCGGCGGCGTCATCGGGATCATCGGGCTCGGGATGGTCGCGCTGCCCGCGGGCCTGCTCGCCTCGGGTTTCTCGGAGCAACTCCACCAGCGAAAGCGCACGTTCGAGACAGAGGTGCGCCGCATACTGAACGACGGCGTGATCTCGGCCGCCGAGCGCGCCCGGCTCGAGGAGATGCGCGACAAGCTCGGACTGACGGATCATCAGGCGGCGGAGATCTTGGGGCTGCTATCGAATCGGCGGGGCGCCGAACAATGCCCCCATTGCGGTCACTCCCTGGCGCCGCCCGAAGCGCCCCCCGAGTGACGGAGTGACCTGCGGCCTGCGCCAGGTGCCTCGCCTGTGCGTCAGCGCCTCAGCTTGGTGACGCCGGTCGCTGCGGCGACCAGCAGCACGTCGGCGCCACGCCGGGCGAACAGGCCAACCTCCACGACCCCGACGAGCAGCGCAATCTCCTCCTCAAGCGCGACCGGGTCCGCGATCTTCAGGTTGTGGACGTCGAGGATCTCGTTGCCATTGTCCGTGCGGTAACCCTGCCGCAGGACCGGCCGGCCCCCCATCCCCGCCAGCTTGCGCGCGACCAGCGACCGGGCCATGGGAATGACCTCGACCGGCAGGGGGAAGCGGCCGAGCACATCGACGACCTTCGAATCATCGACGATGCAGACGAACCGCCGGCTGGCCGCGGCCACGATCTTCTCCCGGGTCAGCGCACCGCCGCCGCCCTTGATCAGCGCGAGGTGTTGGGTCGCCTCATCGGCGCCGTCGACGTAGAGCGAGAGGTCGCCGGTGTCGTTGAGCGAGCGGACCTCGATGCCGGCTTCCTTCAGGAGTCGCGTGCTCGCTTCCGAGGAGGAAACCGCGCCGGCGATGCGGTTGCGCCGGTCCTTGAGGGCCGCGATGAAGTGATTGACGGTGGATCCGGTTCCGACCCCGACCGTCATGCCGTCTTCGACGTATTCGAGCGCCGCGACTGCGGCGGCCTTCTTCTTCGAGTCTGCGTCCATGTGCTGGCTCCGGATAAAACTGTGCCCGCTCGCGCGGGCACAGTCTCGTCTCTTCCTGAAGCGATGGTTGGTAGGTCTTGCGATCAGCCAACCACCGTTTCATCAGGCAAGGGGCTTACTTCTTCTTGGAAGCCTTCTTCTTTGCCTTTTTCTTGGTCGCCATGATGGATCTCCATGTCAGTGTTAATCCGAGGCCGAGTATATACATGGTTGACTGGAATGCAAGCAAGGGGTAGGCGCGTCGAGCGCATCATCGATGCAAGCACTCGTCATTTCACATCCGTCTCGCGCGCGAGACGGTGAATGAATCTCCACTCCGCAGGCGTCACGGGCATCACCGAGAGTCGATTGCCACGTCGCAACACGATCAGGTCCTTCAATGCGTCGCCGGCATGCGCGCGCATCATCTCGAGCGTCACCGGGCGCGCGAATTTCTTCAGCAACCGCACCTCGACCTGGTACCAGCGCGGGTTCGCAGGATCGCTGCCCGCGTCGTAGTACTTGCTCTTGCGGTCGAACTGGGCGGGATCGGGGTGGCCAGCGCGCACGACCTCCATGGTGCCGTAGATGCCGGGAATGCTGCAGCTCGAATGATGAAAAAACGCGCGGTTTCCGGCTGCAAAATCGTCGCGCAGCATGTTGCGTGCCTGGTAGTTGCGCACCCCGTCCCATGCGGACTTCTGCGCGGGCGCCTGCGCCAGGTGATCAATGCCGAACACCTCCGGCTCGGACTTCATCAGCCAGTATTTCATCGACCGGCGATCCTTCCATAGACGCCGCGCTCGGTCACGACGCCGTGCAGCTGCACGTCGTGCTTCGCCTCGGCCAGGTGCTCGATCTTCTGTGCTTCGAATGCGACGCCGACCAGCAATGGCCGTCGCCAGGCATGTCGATGACGCAGGAACGCGAAGTGCCGGTCGTAGAGACCCGCACCCATGCCGAGGCGGTGACCGCGCGGGTCGAAACCGACGAGGGGTACCAGCACGAGGTCGAGCCAGCGCGAACCGATCGTGGCGCCGCCGCCTTCCGCTCGCGCTCGTTGCAGCACGACCCCCGGATCGATCTCGCCGTCGTAGGGCTGGAAGGCGGAGATCCGCGTACCGGGTTTCGGAAGTCCAAGGCGCGCGAGCGCACGGTCGATCGCGGCCGCTGCGGCGGCGCGCCCGGCCGTGGGTACCGCGCGGCGCGCGGCGCGTAGGCGCCGCCGGAGCGCGGGCCGGTCCTCAGCCATGAGGGAAAGGGAGAGGCGCCACCCGCCTGTGCCGTCTTGGACCGCTGCTCTCGACACGGAGCAACAGGTGGAGCAGGCCGCGGCATTTAAGGCTTTCCGCTACGAGGCGGACTTGCACAATGCTGCCGTTGAGCCAGGCTCCTGGGTGTTTCACATTAGGGTCGAGAGGTACCCAGGCCCGCATCGAACACCGCAGGTGGCGCCAAACTGTCGGGGCCCGCGCGCATCGCGCGGGCCGCCATGAATTCAATTGCCGCGGGGCTGGCTGCGCGTCAGCACGTTCTCGACGCGCTCGCGCATGGCCTTCAGCCGGGCCGCGAGGTCGACCTCGGCGACTTCGTCCTGGCCGCGCGCCTGCAGCAGCTCGTTGACGATGTTGAGGGCCGCCATCACGGCGATCCGGTCGAGGCCGATCACTTTGCCGCTGTCGCGGATCTCCCGCATCTTGCGGTTCAAGTACGCAGCGGAATCGAGCAGCGCCGGCCGCTCATCGACGGGGCAGGCGACCTGGTATTCCTTCTCGAGGATCTTGACGCTGACCCGGTTCGCGTCGCTGCTCATGCACCGCTCTCCATCGCCTTCAGTCGGCCGATCATAGCCTCGACTCGCGCCCGCACCTGCTCATTCTTCTGCATGAGGGTCGCCCGCTCCGCGGAGAGGGTGTCCTGGCGCTGGCGCAGTGCGCGGTTCTCTTCCTTCAGCTGCGCGACCACGCCGACGAGTTCGTCGAGGCGGCGCTCGAGCCGCTTGAACTCGCGTTCGAGGCCCGGTTTGCTGGAGTCGTCCATGCAGCCATTATGCTGCCATGACCCGGCAATTACTGCTACCGTTCGCGCCGTGACGCACGAGGAATTGCAGGCCGCCCTGTCGCGCGTGGACATCAATATGGACGCGGCCGAGGCCCACGGACTGTTGTGCGGGGCCCTGTGCACGCGCGAGAGTTACGGCGCGAAAGACTGGCTGGCCGAACTCGCCGCGGACCAGGGCACGGCGCCGCCCGCAGCGGATCCCGAGCTGACCCGGTTACCCGGGCAGGTGCTGGAGGCATTCCAGTCGCCCGAGTTCGCATTCGAGCCACTGCTGCCGGGCGATGACGCGCCGCTCGCAGGCCGCGTTGCGGCGCTCGCCTCCTGGTGCGGCGGCTACCTGTACGGGATCGGCACCGGCGCCCCGGACCCCGCGACCGTCAGGTCCGGCGATGTCGCCGAGTACCTTCGTGACCTCGCGGACATCGTGCGCGCCGAGCTCGAGCCGGGGCGCAGCGGCGAAGCCGGCGAGGGGGATTTCTTCGAGCTGGTCGAGTTCGTGCGGGCGGGCGCGCAGCTTGCCTTCCACGCGTTGGCGGGAGCGAGGACCCATGCGGCGGGATGAATTCGCGAAGCGGCGCCGGCTGCTCATGCGGCACATGGGCAAGGACGCGATCGCGATCCTGCCGGCGGCGCCGGTGCGCATCCGCAACAATGACGTCGAGTACCCCTACCGGCCGGACAGCGACTTCTACTACCTGAGCTCCTTCGCGGAGTCGGAGGCGGTTGCCGTGCTGATCCCGGGGCGACCGCAGGGCGAGTACTTGCTGTTCGTGCGTGACCGCGACCCGACACGGGAGGCCTGGGACGGCCCCCGCGCGGGGCCCGAGGGTGCAGTCCGGGATTTCGGCGCCGACGATGCATTCCCGATCGGCGACATCGACGAGATCCTGCCGGGCCTGCTCGAGAGCCGCTCCCGTATCTTCTATACCGTGGGCGCCAACCTGGAGTTCGACACGCGCGTGATTGGCTGGGTCAACCAGCTGCGCTCCCAGGGCAAGCACGGCATGCGCACGCCGCACGAGTTCGTGGCGCTCGACCATCCGCTGCACGAATTGCGGCTCACCAAGAGCCGTGCGGAGCTCGTGTCCATGCGCCGGTCGGCGGCCATCGCCTGTGCCGCGCACCGCCGGGCACTCGGGATCACGGCGCCGGGCCGCATGGAATACGAAGTGATGGCGGAGATCCTTCACGAGTTCCACCGGCGCCGTGCGGATATGTCCTACTACCCGATCGTCGGCAGCGGCCCGAATTCCTGCGTACTGCACTACCGGGAGAACAGCCGGCAGATGCAGGACGGCGAGTTGCTGCTGATCGACGCCGGCTGCGAGTTCGACTACTACGCCTCGGACATCACCCGCACCCTGCCAGTCGGCGGGCGCTACAGCCGGCGCCAGCGCGCCGTTTACGAGGTCGTGTTGGAGGCGCAGAAGGCGGCGATCGCGAAGGTGCGCGCGGGCGCACACTGGAACGAGCCGCACGAGGCGGCCGTGCGCACGATCACCCAGGGACTCGTGCGCCTCGGCCTGCTCAAGGGCCGCGTTCCGAAACTCATCAAGGATGGCGCTTACCGCCAGTTCTTCATGCACCGGGTCGGGCATTGGCTCGGCATGGACGTGCACGACGTCGGCGAATACAAGGTCGGCGATCAGTGGCGCCTGCTGGAGCCCGGCATGGTCACGACGGTCGAGCCCGGCATCTACATCGCGCCCGGCAGCAAGGGCGTGCGCCGCGAGTGGTGGGGCATCGGCGTGCGCATCGAGGACGACGTCGCGGTGACCGCGGGCGAGCCGGAGGTGCTGACCGCCGCCATGCCCAAGGACCCGGACGAGATCGAACGCCTCATGGCCGCGGCGTGAGCGCAAAGGCGGTCAGGTGCGATGTCGCCATTGCCGGCGGCGGCATGGTCGGGCTTTCGCTGGCGGCGGCGCTGGCCGAGCTTCCGCTCGATGTCGTCGTGATCGAGCCGGTCGCGCCGGATTCCGTCGAGCAGCCAAGTTTCGATTCGCGGACCACGGCGCTCTCGAGCGGCAGCCGTCGCGTGCTGGAGGGCATCGGCGCCTGGCCTTCGCTCGCCTCCCGGGCAACGCCGATCCGCAGGATCCACATCTCCGAGCGCGGCATCTTCGGCACGGCGACCCTGGAAGCGGGGGAGCAGGGCCTGGCGGCCCTCGGTTACACGATCGAGAATCGCCTGCTCGGCCAGGCTCTGCGCGAGCGGGTCGCCGGCACGCCCCGCATCCGCCTGTGCCCGGCGCGCGTCGCCGGGCTCGAGCCCGGCCCGGATACCGTGCGCCTCTCGACCGACGCGGGCGAGACATTCGAGGCGCGGCTCCTAATCGCCGCCGACGGCGCACAGTCGGCCGTGCGGACCGCACTCGGCATCGGTGCTAGCGTCTCCGAGTACGAGCAGCACGCGGTCATCGCACACGTCGACACGACCCGGTTTCACGACAACACCGCCTTCGAGCGCTTTACGGAGACCGGGCCGCTTGCGGTCCTGCCGATCGTCGAGGGACGTTCGGCAATCGTCTGGACTCTGGCGCCCGAAGCGGCGGGTCGGGCGTTGGCGCTGGACGACCGCGCATTCCTCACCGAGCTGCAGCAGGCCTTCGGGCTGCGGCTCGGTCGATTCACCCGGGTCGGCCGCCGCCAGGCCTATCCGCTCGCGCTGACCCAGGCTGAGCGACTTACTGCGCCGCGTGCGGCCGTCCTCGGCAACGCGGCTCAGTCCTTGCACCCGGTCGCGGGTCAGGGTTTCAACCTGGCGTTGCGCGACGTCGCGATGCTCGCGGAACTCGTTGCGCAGGGCGGCGACCCGGGTGCGGCCGCACTGCTTGCGCACTATGCCGAGTGGCGGACGCCGGACCGCGAGGCCGTGGTCCGCTTCACGGATTCGCTGGTGCGCGGTTTCGGCCTGCCGCTCGGCCCGCTGCGGCGCGTGCGCGGGCAGGGACTCGTGCTGTTCGACCTGCTGCGCCCGGTGAAGCGCGAGTTCGCGCGCCGCACGATGGGACTCGCCGGCCGCCAGCCGCGGCTCGTGCGCGGCCTTTCGCTCGCGGGGGAACGCACATGAAGCCCGACTTCGACGTCGTCGTCGTGGGTGGGGCAATGGCCGGCGCCGGCACGGCGGCGCTGCTGGCGGCGACGACGGCGACCGCGGGGTTGCGCATCGCGCTCATCGAACCAAGGCCCGCAACACCGCCCGCCGCCCACGCGCCGCTGGACCTGCGCGTCTCTGCGCTTTCGCGCAGCTCGCAACGGCTCCTGGAGCGCACGGGCGCCTGGCCGGCGGTCGCCGCGCGCGCTGCGGCCTACCAGCGCATGGTGATCTGGGAGGAGCGCCAGGACCCGGCCGGACCGGACGCGCTGGTGTTCGACGCGGCCGAACTCGGCGAGCCGGACCTCGGCCATATCGGCGAGAACCTGAGCATCCAGGCGGCCCTCACCGCGAGAGCGGAGGCGCTGGGTGTCGTGCTGCTGCGCGCGGAACTCGCGACGCTCGAGGCGACCCGCGAGGTAATGCGGGTCGCACTCAACGACGGGCGCGAGTTCAAGGCCAGCCTGGTAGTCGGCGCCGACGGTGCCGGGTCCGCCGTGCGTCGCATGGCGGGGATTGATACGCGGGGCTGGGATTACGGCCAGCGGGCGGTGGTTGCGCACCTCGCTTCCGAGAAACCGCACGGCGCCACGGCCCGCCAGCGCTTCCTCGACACCGGGCCGTTCGCATTGTTGCCGCTCGTGGACGGGCGCTCGTCGCTGGTCTGGTCGACGCTGCCGGGGCAGGCGGACGAGTTGACGCGATGCCCGGAGGAAGCGTTTGCGGACCAGGTGACGGCCGCCTCCGACGGCGTGCTGGGCCGGCTCGTGCCGACCACGGCGCGCGTTTCCTTCCCGCTGCGGTTGCTCCACGCGCGTCGTTATGCCGCCGACCGGATCGTACTGGTCGGCGATGCTGCGCACGCCGTGCACCCGCTGGCGGGCCAGGGGATCAACCTGGCTTTCCTGGACGCGGCCGCACTGGTCGACGTGCTGGGCGACGCGCTCGAGGCGGGGGACGACCCCGGCGAGCTCCGAGTGCTGCGCCGCTATGAGCGCTGGCGCAAGGCGGAGGCGCTGCCGGCGCTTGCGATGCTCGACGGCCTCAAGCGGCTCTTTTTCGGCAGCAATCCGCTGCAGTCGCGCCTGCGTCGGGGTGCCCTTGGACTCGCGCAGTCTTCCACGACGGCAAAAAGGCTGTTCATGCAGCGTGCGCTCGGCGTCGCGGGCGAGCTGCCCGAGTCGGTGCGCCTCCCGCCGTCATGACCGGAGATCGACGTCCTTGGTTTCCCGCAGGCAGAAGAGCCCGACCAGGCCGCTCATCGTGGCGATGAGGATCGGGTACCAGAGCCCGTAGTAGATGTTGCCCGTGAGCACCACGAGTGCGGCGGCCAGGAACGGAAGGAAGCCGCCGAACCAGCCATTGCCGATGTGGTACGGCAGGCTCATCGACGAATAGCGAATCCGCGTCGGGAACAGTTCGACGAGATAAGCGGCGATCGGGCCGTACACCATGGTCACGTACAGCATCAGGATCACGAGCAGGAGCAGCGTGACCGGCAGGTTGACGCGTTCCGGGTCCGGGGCCGTCGGGAAGCCGGCGTCCATGAGCGCCGCGCGGTAAGTCACCTCGTCGAAGCCCGCCAGGCGCTGGCCGGCAATCGTCGTCACGACCGCTTCGCCCGCCTCCGGCGCAGCCTGTTCGTAGTTGACCCCCGCCTTGGTCAGGAAGTCGCGCGCCTGGTCGCAGGGCGTCTCGGGCCTGGCGAATATCCGGAAGCGGCATTCGGCGCCCGCGACCGTCACCGCCGCGCGTGCCTGGAACTCCGCGAGCGCCGGGTTCACGGATTGCGTCAGGCCCTTGAAGATCGGGATGAAGGTGAGCGCAGCGAGCAGGCACCCGGCCACCATGATGCGCTTGCGGCCGATGCGATCCGACAGCCTGCCGAAGTAGACAAAGAAGGGCGTGCCGATGACCAGCGCAGCGGCGATCAGCAGGTAGGTGGTCTGGTAGTCGAGCTTGAGCGTGTTCTGCAGGAAGAAGAGCGCGTAGAACTGTCCCGTGTACCAGACCACGCCCTGGCCCGCGGTCGCGCCGAACAACGCCAGCAGCACGATGCGCGCGTTCTTCCACTGCCCGAAGCTCTCCTTCAGCGGAGCCTTCGACAACTTGCCCTCGGCCTTCATCTCGGCGAATACCGGCGACTCCTGCAGTCGCAGGCGGATGTAGACGGACACGCCGAGCAGCGCGACCGAGATCAGGAAGGGTACGCGCCAGCCCCAGGCCTTGAAGGCCTCCTCACCGAAGCCGAGCCGGCAGGCGAGGATCACCGCGAGCGAGAGGAAGAAGCCGAGCGTTGCCGTGGTCTGGATCCAGCTCGTGTAATAGCCGCGCTGGCCCTGCGGCGCATGCTCGGCGACATAGGTCGCGGCACCGCCGTATTCGCCGCCCAGCGCCAGGCCCTGGGCGAGACGCAGCGTGACCAGCAGGACCGGCGCCCAGATGCCGATCTGCGCGTAGGTTGGCAGCACGCCGACCAGCGCCGTGGACAGGCCCATGACGATGATCGTGATCAGGAAGGTGTATTTGCGCCCGACCCGGTCGCCGATGCGGCCGAAGACCAGCGCGCCGATCGGACGCACCGCGAAGCCCGCGCCGAAGGTCGCCAGGCTCGCGAGGAAGGCCGCCGTGTCGTTGCCCGGCGGGAAGAACAGCGCCGAGAAGAACACCGCGAGCGTGCCGTACAGGTAGAAGTCGTACCACTCGAAGACGGTGCCGAGCGAGGAGGCGAAGATCACCTTCCGGTGGGCGGCGTCGATCACAGCAGCGCGTCCGCCTTCGCGGCGCAGATGAAGTCGTTGTCCGATAGTCCGCCGATCGCGTGCGTCGAAAACCGGATGCGGCAGTAGTTGTAGCCGAGCTCGAGGTCGGGGTGGTGGTCTTCGACGTTGGCGACGTGCGCTAGCGCGTTGACGAAGCTCATCGTGCGCCAGAAATCCGGGAACTTGAGCGCCCGTCGGATCGCCTTGCCATCCTCGACGAGCTGCCAGTCAGCGTGCAGCTGCTTCATGAGGCCGGCCGCCTGCGTGGCGTCGAGCGGTCGCACGCCGCCCTCGCAGGGCACGCACCTGCGTTCCTTGAGCGATTCCATCAAGCCTCCCTGCGCGCGTAGCGGCGCGCCACGTAGCGTTCGACCAGTTCCTGGAATTCCTCGGCGATCCGCTCGCCCTTGAGTGTCACCGTCTTCTCGCCGTCCTCGTAGACGGGCGCGACCGGCCGTTCGCCGGTACCCGGCAAGCTGATGCCGATATTCGCGTGCTTGCTCTCGCCAGGGCCATTCACCACGCAGCCCATGACTGCGACGGTCATGTTCTCGGCGCCCTGGTACTCGTGCCGCCAGGCCGGCATGCGCTCGCGCACGTGTTCCTGGATGCGCTGCGCGAGTTCCTGGAAATAGCTGCTGGTCGTGCGCCCGCAGCCGGGGCAGGCGACGACCCTGGGCGCGAAGGCGCGGAGGCCAAGGCTCTGCAGGATCTCCTGCGCGACGCGCACTTCCTGGCGGCGGTCGCCGCCGGGCTCGGGCGTCAGCGAGACGCGGATCGTGTCGCCGATCCCCTCCTGCAGCAGGATCGCGAGCGCCGCGGTCGAGGACACGACGCCCTTGGCGCCCATGCCGGCCTCGGTCAGCCCGAGGTGCAGGGGGTAGTCGCAGCGCGAGGCGAGCGCGCGGTAAATAGCGATCAGGTCCTGCACGCCGCTGACCTTCGAGCTGATGACGATGGCGTCATGCGCCAGGCCAAGCTCCTCGGCGCGCGCGGCGGAGGCGAGCGCGGAGACGACCGTCGCCTCGCGCAGCACCTCGAGCGCGTCCAGGGGCTCGGGCGCGCGCGAGTTCTCGTCCATCATGCGCGTCAGCAGGTCCTGGTCGAGGCTGCCCCAGTTGACGCCGATGCGCACCGGTTTGCCGTGCCGGCAAGCGGTCTCGATCATCGCCGCGAACTGCGGGTCACGCTTGCTGCCGCGGCCGACGTTACCGGGGTTGATGCGGTACTTGGCGAGGGCCTCGGCACAGGCAGGTTGCGCCGCTAGCAGCTTGTGTCCGTTGAAATGGAAGTCGCCGATGATCGGGACCTCGCAGCCCTGCGCACGCAGGCGGTCGCGGATGTGCGGGACGGCCGCGGCGGCCTCGTCGGTGTTGACGGTCACGCGCACCAGCTCGGAGCCGGCCTCCGCCAGTTCGCGCACCTGGCGGGTCGTCGCTTCGATGTCGGCCGTATCGGTGTTGGTCATCGACTGAACGACGACCGGGGCGCCGCCGCCCACGCTGACGGCGCCGATGCGGACGGAGGCGGTGCTGCGGCGGGCTGCGGTCACTCGGCCTTCTGGGCCGCGATCCAGTCGTCCACCGTGCGCTCGAGGATGTCGAGCGGCACGGCGCCGGTCGCGAGTACCGTATCGTGGAAGCCGCGGATGTCGTAGCGGTCGCCGAGCGCCTGCTCGGCACGCGCGCGCAGCTCGAGGAACTTCAGCTGCCCGATCTTGTAAGCGAGCGCCTGGCCCGGGTCGGAGATGTAGCGGTCGATCTCGTTGACGATGTCGGCCTCGGTCTTGGCCGCGTTCGCCATGAAGTAGTCGATCGCCTGCTGCCGCGTCCAGCGCATGTAGTGCAGGCCGGTGTCTACGACCAGGCGCACGGCGCGCCACTGGTCATAGGTGAGCTGCCCGAAGCGCGAGTACGGGTCCTGGTAGAGGCCGAGGTCGTAGCCGAGCCGCTCCGAGTAGAGGCCCCAGCCCTCGATATAGGCCGTGTAGCCGCCCGCGCGCCGGAAAATCGGCAGGTCGGTCTGCTCCTGCGCGAGCGCGATCTGCAGGTGATGGCCGGGCGCTGCCTCGTGCACGGAGAGCACTTCCATCTCGTACTTCGGCCGGACCTCGGGGCGATACAGGTTCACGTAGTAGTAGCCGGGGCGCGTGCCATCGAGCGAGGGGCCGCTGTAGTAGGCCGTGGTCGTGTTAGGCGCACTGTTGTCCGGGATCGGCCGCAGGCCGAAGGGCGTGCGGTAGAGCTTGCCGAACAGCTTCGGCAGCTCCGGGTCGATCATCTTGACGATGTAGGCGTAGGCGCGGAACAGCTCCTCCCCGGTCTCGTAGTAGAACTTCGGGTCGGTCCGCAGGTGCTGGAAGAAGTCGGTGAGGGAGCCCTGGAAGCCGACCTCATCCATCACCCGCTGCATCTCGGCCCGGTTGCGGGCGACTTCCCTGAGGCCGATCGCGTGGATCTCCTCGGGCGTCAAACCTGTAGTCGTGTGATATCGCGCCAGGTACTTGTAGTGCTCGCGCCCGTCCGGCGTGTCCCAGAGCCCGACCGACTCGCGGGTCGCCGGCAGGTATTCGTCCCGGAAGATCGCCTGGAATCGGCGATAGGCCGGGATCACGGACTCCGCGATCACCTGCTTCGCCTCCGTGCTCAGCCGTTCGCGCTCCGCGACCGGGATCGCATCGGGATACGCCCGGAAGCGATCGAAGAAGGGGCTGTCCTCGGGCCGATCCGTCACCTGCTTCGCGAGCGGATCGAGCACGCGCTCCATGACGGCGCGCGGCTGGGTGCGTTTCCCGGCGGCGCCCCGGCGCAGCCGCTGCCCGTACTCGTCGAGGTAGGCCGGGACCGCGCGCATGCGGCTGAGCCAGGCGTCGTAGTGGGCCACGGTCTCGAACGGCATGAGTTCGGCGATCTCGTTGAGCGACTGCGGGCCGCTGCTGGCCTCGATCGAGTAGTACTCCCGGTGATAGGGCACTGCCGCCCGGCGTGTCTCGTACTCGTGGCGGAACAGGTCAAAGTTCAGCTGCTCTGCAGGCGGCAGGGCGTCGCGCGGAATGCGGGCCAGGTCCTCGAGCACGCGGGCATCGGCTGCCTCGCGCGCCGACTGCGCCGCCGGGGAGATGTCCGGCAAGCGGTCGTTGAAGCGCGCCTCGCCGTAGTAGGTCGCATACAGCGGGTTGTCGACGAGGTCGCGGTTCCATTCGCGATCGAACAGGGCGTGCAGGTCGGCGACGGCGTCGCCAGACGCCGCGAGCGGCGTGGCGAGCAGCGTGAAGGCGAGCAGTAAAGACGCGAATGGTCGGGGCATGCAAAGAACTATACCCTGTGCATGCCGGCACTTTCCGCTAGAATCCGGCCCCGCCGACATGGGAAAACGCACAGCGCTCTACGACCTGCATCTCGCCGCCGGCGCGCGGATGGTCGACTTCGGCGGCTGGGACATGCCTGTCGGCTACGGCTCGCAGATTGAGGAACATCACGCGGTACGCCGCGACGCCGGCATGTTCGACGTGTCGCACATGTGCGCCGTGGACCTGCGCGGCGCCGGCGTGCGTCCGCTCCTGCTGCGGCTGCTCGCGAACGACGTCGACCGGCTCACTGCCCCCGGCAAGGCGCTCTACAGCTGCATGCTGCGCCCGGATGGCGGCGTGATTGACGACCTGATCGCCTGCTACCTCGATGAGAAGTGGTTCCGCCTGGTGGTCAATGCCGGCACGGCCGACAAGGACCTCGCCTGGATCAAGGAACATGCGAAGCAGATCGGCGTCGCCGTGGTGCCGCGGCGCGACCTCGCGATCATCGCCGTCCAGGGCCCGAATGCGCGTGCCAAGGCAATGCCTCTGCTACCGGAGGGTGCGCGCGAGGCCGCAGGCCGGCTCGGCAGCTTCTTCGGGACGTCCTGCGACGAATGGTTCGTCTCGCGCACGGGGTACACCGGCGAGGACGGATTCGAGATCGCGCTCCCCGCAGAGGCCGCGACCGAATTCTGGAACGGCCTCGCGACGGCCGGCGTCGCGTGCTGTGGTCTCGGCGCGCGTGACACGCTGCGTCTCGAGGCCGGAATGAACCTCTACGGCAACGACATGGACGAGACTGTCACGCCGCTGGAGTCGGGGCTCGCCTGGACCGTGGCACTCGAGGGCACCCGGGATTTCATCGGCAAGGCGGCCCTGGAAAAGCAACGCGCCGGTGGACCGGCGCGCAAGCTCACGGGTCTCCTGCTGCTGGAGCGCGGTGTGCTGCGTTCGCACCAGAAGGTGTTCTCGGGCGCGGGCGCGGGCGAAGTCACGAGTGGCACTTATTCGCCGACGCTCGAGCGCTCGATTGGCTTCGCGCGGCTGCCGGCTGCGGCCGACGGAACGGTCGAAGTGGACATACGCGGCAAGCGCAGTCCTGCCCGCCTCGTGAAGCCGCCGTTCGTGCGCAACGGCAAGCCGAAGATCGAAATCTAGTCACGGAGACCCGCTGCATGAGCCAGATTCCCGCCGACCTGCGTTACACCAGGAGCCATGAATGGATGCGGACCATGCCGGACGGCACGGTCGAGATCGGCATCACCGACCACGCGCAGCAGTCGCTTGGTGACCTGGTGTTCGTCGAAGTGCCCGAGGCGGGTCGCAAGCTCACTGCGGGCGACGCCTGCGCGGTGGTCGAATCGGTGAAGGCGGCCTCCGACGTGTACAGCCCGCTCACGGGCGAGGTCGTCGCCGGCAATCCGGGGCTCGCGACAAAGCCGGAACTGATCAACAAGGATCCCTACGGCGAAGGCTGGATCATGCGCCTGAAACCCTCCGGCGGGGCCGCGGCCGAAAGCTTCGACGCAGCCGCTTACGAGGCCGTCGTCGCAGCGGGAGGCTGAGTGCCCTATATCCCGCATACGCAGGACGACGTGCGCGCCATGCTCGATCGCATCGGCGTGCCCTCGATCGACGGCCTGTTCGACGAGATACCGGTGGCGCTGCGCGTCGAGTCGCTTCCCGGGGTCCCCGATGCATTGACCGAGATGGAGGTCTCCCGCCTCGCGGCACAACGCGCGGCCGCAGACGGGTCGCCTCTCAACTTCATCGGCGCCGGTGCCTACGAGCACCACATTCCGGCGCCGGTCTGGGCGCTCGTGACGCGTGGCGAGATCTACAGCGCCTACACGCCGTACCAGGCCGAGGCGAGCCAGGGCACGCTGCAGATCATGTACGAGTACCAGTCCATGATCGCGGGCCTCGCGGCGATGGATGTGTCGAATGCCTCATTGTACGACGGCGCCTCGGCCCTGGCCGAGGCCTGCCTGATGGCGGTGCGCGCGCACCGCCGCTCGAAGTCCGCGCGCATCCTGGTACCCGATACCGTCAATCCCGTCTGGCGACGCGTCGCCAGTGCGATTACGGAAGGGCAGGGCCTGCGTCTCGAAACCCTCGCCTGCGACCCGGCGACCGGCCGCATCGACCCGGCTGCGCTTGCCGCCCTGTCGGGCGAGGACATCACGGCGCTCGTGGTTCCGCAGCCGAATTTCTTCGGTCAGCTCGAGGATGCGGACGCGCTGACGCGCTGGGCGCGCGCAAACGGCGCGCTGGTGATCGCCGCGGTCAACCCCGTGTCCCTCGCCGTGATGAAGCCGCCCGGCGAGTGGGGCGACGGCGGCGCCGACATCGCCTGTGGCGACGCGCAGCCCTTCGGCGTGCCGCTGTCCTCGGGCGGTCCCTACGTCGGGTTCATGGCCTGCCGCATGGAGCACGTGCGGCAGCTGCCCGGCCGCATCGCCGGGCGCACCGTGGATGCCGAGGGCAAGCCTGGTTTCACGCTGACCCTGCAGGCGCGCGAGCAGCACATCCGCCGCGCCAAGGCGACCTCGAACATCTGCACCAACCAGGGCTTGCTGATGAGTGCGGCGACGATCCACCTGGCGCTGCTCGGGCCCGCGGGCCTCGAGCGGGTAGCGCGCGCCTGTATCGCACGCACCAGCGAACTGGTCGCGGCGCTCACGCAGTTGCCCGGCGTGCGGGCCGCATTTCCGGGGCCGCGCTTCCACGAGGCCGTGCTGAAGCTTGACCGGCCTGTCGCACCGGTGCTCGAGGCGCTCGCGGCCGACGGCATCATCGGCGGCTTCGATCTCGCGCGCGATTATCCGGCGATGGGTGATGCACTCCTGGTCTGCGCGACCGAAACTCGCACCCGGGCCGACATCGAGACCTACGCGCGCGCACTCGGGGCCGTCCAGGGCCGAGCCGCGGTGGCCTGACCATGATCACCCGCAAGCCGGAACCCCTGATTTTCGAACTCTCGCGCGCCGGGCGCGGCGCCACCGCCCAGTACCCGGCAGCGGAGCCGTTGGGTGACGTACCCCCAGGATTCCGGCGGCGCGGGCAGCCGCCACTGCCCGAGGTATCGGAGCTGCAGGCCGTGCGGCATTACACGCGGCTCTCGCAGCTAAATTTCGGCATCGACACGCACTTCTATCCGCTCGGTTCCTGCACGATGAAGTACAACCCGCGGGCCTGCAACGCGCTTGCGATGCTGCCGGGCTTCCTGGGCCGGCACCCACTAGCCGGCGCCGCGACGGGGCAGGGCGTCATGGCCTGCCTGTTCGAGCTGCAGGAAATGCTCAAGCACGTCACGGGCATGGCGGGCGTCTCGCTGACGCCGATGGCGGGCGCGCAGGGTGAGTTCGCAGGGGTGGCGATGATCCGCGCCTACCACCGCGCGCGCGGTGACCTCGCTCGGAGCGAGATCATCGTCCCGGACGCCGCCCACGGCACGAATCCGGCGACGGCGACCATGTGCGGAATGAAGGTGCGCGAGATCCCGACGCTGCCGGACGGCGACGTCGACCTCGCCGCGCTCGAGGCGGCGCTCTCGCCTGCGACCGCCGGCATCATGCTGACCAACCCCAGCACGCTCGGCGTCTTCGAGCGTCGCATCGTCGAGATCGCGCGCAAGGTGCACGAGGCGGGCGGGCTGCTCTACTACGACGGTGCCAACCTGAACGCGATCCTCGGCAAGGTGCGCCCGGGCGACATGGGTTTCGACGTCATCCACATGAACCTGCACAAGACCTTCTCCACGCCGCACGGCGGCGGCGGGCCGGGCTCGGGCGCAGTCGGCGTCGGGCAACGGCTGCTGCCCTACCTTCCGGTGCCGGTCGTCGGTCGCGAGGGCGAACGTTATCGCTGGCTCGACGAGCGCGACCTGCCGGACTCGATCGGCCGCCTGTCCGGATTCATGGGCAACACGGGCGTGCTGCTTCGGGCCTGGGTCTACATGCGCATCCTGGGCGCTGCCGGCATGCGACGGGTCGCGGAATACTCGACCCTGAATGCCAACTACCTGATGGCGCGGCTCGCCGAAGCCGGATTCGAGCCGGCCTACTCCGGCCGGCGCGCGAGCCACGAGTTCATCGTCACGCTGAAGCGCGAAGCTCGCGAGCTGGGCGTAACGGCGATGGATTTCGCGAAGCGGCTCCTCGATCACGGTTACCATGCCCCGACGACCTATTTTCCGCTGCTGGTCCCGGAGTGCCTGCTGATCGAACCGACCGAAACCGAGACACGCGAGGAACTCGACGGCTTCGTCGAGGCGCTCGTCGCCATCCGCCGCGAAGCCGAGACCGACGCCGCGATGCTGAAGTCCGCGCCGCATACGATGCCGGTGCGGCGCCTGGACGACGTGCGCGCGGCGCGCCAGCTCGACGTCGCCTGGAAGCCGGTTACGGCGTGACGGCACGGCCGGACAAGGGCACGAGGGGACCCGTGCGCCTGTGGCGCGCGTTCGGCAGCACGTTCCGCGGCTTCGCCGCTGCCTGGCGGGAAGAGGAAGCTTTCCGCCAGGAGTGCCTGCTTGCGCTGGTCGTGATTCCCCTCGGCCTCTGGCTCGCCGAGACCGCCGTCGAGCGTGCGTTGCTCGCAGGCCCGATGCTGCTGATCCTGATCGTTGAGCTCCTGAACAGCGCGATCGAGGCAACCGTGGACCGCATCGGCATCGAGCGCCATCCCCTCTCCGGCATCGCCAAGGAGCTGGGCTCGGCCGCCGTCTTCGTGGCATTCCTGCTGCTCTTCCTCAACTGGATCCTGGTGCTCGCATGGCGGCATTGATCTGCGGCTCGCTCGCCTACGACACGGTGATGGTCTACCCCGGCCGTTTCCGGGACCACATCCTGCCGGAGAAGATCCATCTTCTGAACGTCTCCTTCGTGGTGCCGACGCTGCGGCGCAACTTCGGCGGCTGCGCCGGCAACATCGCCTACAACTTGCGCCTGCTCGAGACCGCGGGCTACGCCATGGGCACGGTCGGCCACGACTTCGGGCCGTACCGCGAGTGGATGGGCAGCAACGGCATGTCGCTGCGCCACGTGCAGGAGCTGCCCGACGAGTACACGGCACAGGCCTACATCACGACCGATCTCGACGCGAACCAGCTGACAGCCTTTCATCCCGGTGCGATGACGCACTCCGATCGCCTGCAGGTCCCGTCCGACAGCGGCATCACCATTGGCGTGCTGGCGCCCGACGGCCGCGAAGGCATGATCGCGCACGCCGCGCAGTTCGCCCGCGCGGACATTCCTTTCATCTTCGATCCCGGCCAGGCCATGACGCTGTTCGGCGGCCCCGAGCTCGCCGCCTTCGTGGAACAGGCGACCTGGGTCACCGTCAACGACTACGAGGCGACCCTGCTTCAGGAGCGCACGGGCCTCTCCACCGGGGAACTTGCGGCGCGCGTTGCGGCCTATGTAGTGACGCAGGGCGCCGAGGGCTCCGTGGTCTATACGAACGGGCGCCGCGTCGAGGTTCCCGCGGTCGTTGCGGCGGCTGTGGTCGACCCGACGGGCTGCGGCGACGCCTATCGCGCAGGACTCGTGTACGGGCTGATGCGCGGAATCGACTGGGAAACGACCGGACGGGTCGCCTCGCTGATGGGCGCGCTCAAGATCGCGAGCGTCGGCACGCAAAACCACAGCTTCACGATTGACGAGTTCAAGGACCGCTTCAATGGGATATTCGGCTACCGACTCGACTGAGCGCAGGGCGCGCCGGCTCGCGGTCGCGGTCTTGTCGCTTGCTGCGGCACTCGCGCACGCCCAGGTCGCGCCGCAGTCACAGCCGCTGCCGCCGCCCCCGCCCGTGACCGAAGCGGACCTGCCGCCGCTGCAGCCGCAAATGCCGGTCATGCCGCTGCCGCAGCCGATCGAGCTGGAGGAGTCGACGCGCTGGGCGCGCACCCTTGAGCGCATCTCGTCGGGCGTGGTGGCTATCCAGATCGACGCGGCGCGCGCCTTCGACACGGAATGGAACACGTCCTCGCAGGCCACTGGATTCGTGGTGGATGCCGAGCGAGGCCTCATCCTGACCAATCGCCATGTCGTGACGCCGGGTCCCGTCAGGGCTTTTGCGACCTTCCTGAATCGCGAGGAAGTCGCGCTCGAGCCCGTGTACCGCGATCCAGTGCACGACTTCGGGTTGTACCGCTACGACCCGACCAAGCTGCGCTTCATCCAGCCGGTGGAACTGCCGCTCTACCCGGAAGGAGCGCAGATCGGCGTCGAGATCCGCGTCGTCGGCAATGACGCGGGCGAGCAACTCTCGATCCTGGCAGGGACGCTCGCGCGCCTCGACCGCCAGGCACCGGAATACGGCGTCGGTCGCTACAACGACTTCAACACCTTCTACTACCAGGCCGCCTCGGGCACCTCGGGCGGATCCTCGGGCTCGCCGGTGATCGACATCCGCGGCCGTGTGGTGGCGCTGAATGCCGGCGGTTCGACCGGCGCCGCTTCGAGCTTCTACCTGCCGCTGACGCGGGTGGTCCGCGCGCTCGAGCTGCTGCAGGCCGCGCAGCCTGTCCCGCGCGGCACGCTGCAGTCCGTGTTCCGTTACACGCCGTATGACGAGCTCCGCCGCCTTGGCCTTCCGCCCGCCGTGGAGCAGCAGGCGCGCAAGGCGTCGCCGAGCCGCACCGGCATGCTCGTAGTCACCGAAGTACAGCCCGGCTCGGCCGCGGACGGGCAGCTTGCGGTCGGCGACGTGCTGGTCGCGATCGACGGCAAGCCGATGGTGGACTTTGACGCGCTCGGCGCCCTGCTCGACGACCACGTCGGCAAGCCCGTCGAGGTGACGATCGTGCGCGGCGGCGGTACGCGCAAGTTGACGCTGCCCGTCCATGACCTGTACGCGGTCACGCCCGCTGAATACCTCGAAATTGGCGACGGCGTGCTGCACACGCTGTCCTGGCAGATGGCGCGGCACATGAACGTGCCGATCTCCGGCGTGTACGTCGCCAACCCCGGTTACATGCTCGGCGTCGCCGGCATTCCGCGCGGTGCGGTGCTGACCGAGCTCGACGGCAAGCCGCTGGTGACCCTCGACGATGCGCTGACGATCTTCGCGGGGCTGGGTCACGGCCAGCGCGCGACGATCCGCTACTTCACGGCCGAGGACACGCGCACGCGGCAGCTCACGTCGGTCCGCATCAACCGCGCCTGGTTCCCGGCCCAGCACTGCGTGCGCGACGACACCGCCGGGCTCTGGCCCTGCACGCCGATCGCGGCCGGCCCGGACGCGCCGCCCCCGCTACCCGGCACGACTCGCTTCGAGCGCACGGGCGACAAGCTCGTGGATGCCTACGCGCCCTCGCTGGTGCTGGTCGAGTTCAACATGCCGTACTCGATCTCGGGAGTCACTGAGCGGAACTACCACGGTACCGGGGTCGTGATCGACGCGGTGCGCGGGCTGGTCGCCGTGGACCGCAACACCGTGCCGGTCGCGCTTGGCGACGTGCGCCTGACCTTCGCGGGCACGATCCAGGTGGACGGAACGGTCGAGTACGTGCACCCGCTGCACAACCTCGCGGTCGTGCGCTACGACCCGCGCCAGCTCGGCGACACGCCAGTAGAGGAGGTGCGCTTTTCGGAGCGAATGCCGGCCACCGGCGAGACGGTGCACGTGGTCGGCATCCAGGCGGACAATCGCATCGCATCCCAGCAGGCAACGGTTTCCTCGATCGGGCCGGTGGGATTCCCCCTGTCGCGCACGCTGCAGTTCCGCGATGCCAACCTAGAGATCATGCGCCTCGTCAACGGCCCATCGGATATGGATGGAGTGGTCGTGGACAAGCGCGGCAACGTCGCCGCGCTGTGGTCGAGCTTCGCCTACGAAGAGGGCCGCGAGCTGGTGCAGCAGAACATGGGCGTGCCGGCGTCGATGGTGCAGGAAATGCTGGAGTACGTTCGGGGCGAGCGCACGCCCTACTCGACGGAGGCGGAATTCGGGCTGCTCTCGCTCGCCGAGGCGCGCCAGCTCGGTCTCGACGAGGCCTGGATCGGGCGCATCACCGCGCACAACCCGCGCCGCCGCCACGTTCTGACGATCGACCGGCTGGTCGCGGGCTCGCCGGCCGCGAAGTTGCTCGAGCCCGGCGACCTGTTGCTCGCCATCGACGGCAAGGTGGTCAACAGTTTCAGCGACGTGAGCGCGGCGGTTCGCGCGCCCGAAGTCGCGCTTACCCTCTGGCGCAACGGATCGGAACGCACGCTTACCCTGCAGACCGCCGTGCTGAATGGCCGCGACGTGGAGCGCGTGCTGGTCTGGGCGGGGGCCACGCTCCAGTCTCCGCACCGACCAATGGCGGCGCAGCGTGGCATCGAGCCCAACGGCGTCTTCATCGCGTTCTTCATGTACGGTTCGCCGGCTGCGCGCTACAAGCTCTGGGCCGGCCGTCGCATCACCGAGGTGGACGGAATCCCGGTGGCGGACCTCGACGCCTTCATCCGTGCGGTGTCGGGCCGGCCGGACGGCTCTTCGCTCCGGCTCAAGACCGAGAGCTGGAACGGCTCCATCGACGTCATCACGCTCCGGCTCGACCAGCACTACTGGCCCGCCTACGAACTGCACCGTACCGAGACCGGCTGGAAGCGCATCCCGCTCGAATGAGCCCGGACGTCCTCGAGATCGAGAAGGCGGTCGCGCTGCTGGAAGCGGGCGAGCTGGTGGCATTCCCCACCGAGACGGTCTACGGGCTGGGCGCGGATGCCGAAAATGCATCCGCGGTTGCACGCATCTTCACGGCCAAGGGCAGGCCGTCGACACATCCGCTCATCGTCCACTTCAGCAACTTCGGCGCCGCGCGCGCCTGGACCGCGGAAGTTCCCGCGGCCGCAGCGAAGCTCGCCGAGGCGTTCTGGCCGGGCCCCCTGACACTGGTTCTGCCCAAGGCCGCGCGCGTGCCCGAAGCGGTGACGGGTGGGCAGCCGGGCGTCGCCCTGCGCGCGCCCGCGCACCCGGTCGCGCGCGCGCTGCTCGCGGCCTTCGGGCGCGGCATCGCCGCGCCTTCGGCGAACCGCTACGGCCGCATCAGCCCGACGCGCGCGGCCGACGTCCGCGAGGAGCTCGGCGAACGCATCGCGCACGTGCTCGACGGCGGTACCTGCGAAATGGGCCTCGAATCCACGATCGTCGCCTGCCTCGGGGGGCGAGTCACCTTGTTGCGGCCCGGATCCATTTCCCGGTCGCAGGTCGAGGATGTCGTCGGCCGCGTGGAGGACCCGGGTGCGGACGCGCCGCGCGCGCCGGGTAGCAATCACTCGCACTACGCGCCGGGCACGCCGCTCGGCATTGTGGATTCAGGTGCGCTGCTGCGAGAGGTGGAGGCAGCACTGGCCCGCGGGGAGAGGATCGCCGTGCTCGCGCGCACTGCCCGGCCGGTCGCGGTGGACCGCATGAGTTGGCGGCAGATGCCGCCTGCGCCCGCGCCATACGGGCGCGCGTTGTACGCGGCGTTGCGCGCTCTGGACGCGGAGGCTGCGGACCGGATCCTGGTCGAAGCCGTGCCGGGGGGCGAGCCCTGGGCCGCGATCGCCGACCGGCTTTCGCGCGCGGCCGGTCAGGGCCGCGCGGAGGACGCGCTCAGCGGACCGTGACGGTTTCCGACAGCAGTCCGTTGATTTCCTCGAGGCCTGTGCGATCGAGGGTGCCGGCAGCCAGCTGCAGGCGCAACACGTTCAGCAGGTAGTCGTAGCGACTGCGCGCGTAGTCGGTTTGTGACTGGAACAGGCGCTGCCGCGCCTGCAGGACGTCCACCGAAGTGCGCGTACCCACCTCGTAGCCGGCCTCGGTCGCCTCGAGCGCGGTCTGCGCCGAATCGACGGCCTGCTTCAGCGATTGCACTCGGGCAACTTCGGAATTCACGCCGAGGTAGGCGTCGCGCGTCGCGCGCTCGGTCTCGCGCGCCGTGCGTTCGAGCCGCTCACGCGCCGCGATGTTGCGGTATTCCGCCTGGCGCACGCGTGAGGCCGTCAGCCCGCCGGAAAAAATCGGCACCGTGACCTGCAGGCCGTAAACAGTGTCGTATCCGCGGTCGGCGGTGTCGCCCGCGGTCGTGCCACCCAGGGTGCCGGTCGTTTCGTTGAAGCCGCGGTTCACCACGAAGTCCACGGACGGGACGTGACCCCCGCGCTCCACGTTGACATTGGCTCGGGTGATGTCGGCCGCGAGCCGGCTGGATATGAGGCTCGCGTTCTGTTCCATCGCGAGCTTGACCCAGTCCTCCGGGTTCGCGGGATCCGGGCTCTCCAGCGGCATGGAGTTGTCGGGGCGCTCGAGCGTGTCCCAGGTGTCGCCCGTCAGTTCGCGCAGGCGTTCGCCCGTTGTCGCGAGGATGCGCTTGGCCTGGATCAGTGCCGCGGTCGCGGAGTCGAAGGCAGCCTTCGCATCCTGTACGTCGGTGACGGCGATGAGGCCGACCTCGAAACGCTTTTCGGACTGCTCGAGCTGGCGTCCGATGGCATCGTGCGCCGCCTGCGCGGCCTCGAGCGTGTCGCGTGCCGCGAGCACGTTGAAGTAGCCCTCGGCGGTCCGCACCACGAGGTCCTGCTGGGCCACGAGGTAGTCGGATTCCGCCTGGGCGCGCTCGGAATTCGCGCGCTTGAGCGTCGCCCAGCTCTCCCAGCTGAAGATGCTCTGGCGCAGACCGAGATTCCAGCTCTCGCTGTCGCCGTCGAAATTGCGGACGTCCGGCGTGAGTGGAACGCCCGGCGCCACGAAAACGCCGGTGCTGTTGGTGTCGACCGTGTCGTACCAGGTTCCGTCCGCATTGACCTGCGGCAGCAGCGCGGCGAGCGCCTGCGGCTTGGACTCGCGCGCGGCGAGGCGATTGGCCTCGGCTTCGCGGATCAGCGGATCGCTCGTGAGCGCGCGCTCGTAGACATCCTTGAGGTCCGCGGCAGCGGCGTTGAAGCTCGCAAGGCTCGCGACGGCGAGGATCGTGTGGACCAGGAATCGGGTGTTCATGCGCAGGCATTCCTTCGCAAAGTGCTGGACTGGGAGAGCTACTGTATTACTAGTGTATATCACTAACTGACCCGGGCTCAAGAGGACTCGATACTGCCATTGCAGCGACCAGACTCCCCCACCTTTGAGCCAGACTGCCCGAAAAAGGGGCTGAATGGTCGCTCCGGACCCCGCTCAGAACTGGAACCGGGAGGGTGGCGACGGCAGGACGAGCGGCCCGATCCGGGTCTCGAACAGCGGTTCGCGCAGCCATGAATCTTCGCCCGTGCGAGTCACGAGGCAGGCTTCCATCGCGGGTCCGCTGCCAATGACCGCAAACATGCGCCCGCCGACCACGAGGGCACGCTCAAGATGGGGTTCGGGCGCCGGCAACGAGCCCGTGACCGCGACGATTTCATACGCGGGCTGGTAATCACGGGCCAGCGCGTCAGCGGTTTCAATGGAAACCCTCGCAATGCCCTGTTCGCCTAGCGCGCGCGCGGCGCCCGCAGCCAGTTCCGCGTGGATTTCCAGGCTGTCGACGGACCCGGTGAGGTGCGCGAGGCAAGCGGCGAAATAACCGCTTCCGGTGCCGACCTCGAGCGCGCGTTCGCCACGCGCCGGCGCGAGTGCCTGCAGGATACGTCCCTCGAGCGCGGGGGTCAGCATGAACTGTCCATGGCCAATCGGGATCGGCGCGTCGGCGAACGCCACCGCGCGGTAGGCCTCGGGCACGAAACGTTCGCGCGGCACCGCGGCAAACGTGTCAAGCACGCGCGTATCCAGCACGTCGGCGGCGCGGACCTGCTGGTCAATCATCTGCCGTCGTGCGGCTTCAATTCGGGTGTCCATCACTATTATGGTGAATCGCTGCGGGCCATGGTTCAAGCGTGGGATATGCTGCCCAAGGCCGCGCAATCTAAACGAAATTGCGGTCCCGCGGGCCGCGGAATCGAAGGGGATGACTGGCCTGATGACGGTACAGACGATCGCCGCCGTCGCGCTGGCGATTCTGACGGCTGTGCTCGCGTGGGTCGCCTGGCGTCAAAGTCGTGCGCTGGCGCACCTGAGAGACGAGCCGATGGCACTGCCCGCAGGGGCGGATCGCGACCCCATGCGCGCGATGCTCGAGGCGCTGCGGGAGCCCGCACTGCTGCATGGCGAGCGCATCGAGGCGGTAAATCCGGCCTTTGCCTCGCTGTTTGGCGTTCCGGCCGAGGGACTCATCGGCAAGACGCTGGCGGAGCTCGTCTCCCCGGAATATTCGGCACTCGCGGGGCTTGCAGTCAACCGTGCGCTCGCAGGCGAGCCCGGCCCTGCGCTCGCCGAGGTGGAGATCGCGGACTCGCACGGCCAGGTGACGCGTCTCGAGGTCACCGGCTCCGCCATTGCCGCGGCCGGCCGCAAGCTCGTCCTGGTCACGGCTGAAGAGATGCTCCCGCGCCGGGAAGCCGAAGGCATGGCCTTGACGCCGGCCCGTCCGCAGCTTGCGCTCGACTCGCTGGGCGAGGGGATCCTGACTACCGACGCCCACGGCCTCATCGATTACCTCAATCCCTCGGCCGAGGCGATCACCGGCATGCGGCGCGAGGACGCGGTCGGCCAGGCATTCGGGTCGATGATCGGGTTCGTGGACGAGCACGATCGTCGCGCGCTCGCCGACCCGGTGCAGCAGTGCCTCGCGACCGGCAACCGCGTGAACCTCGGGCGGCGCTCGCTGCTGATCTCGCGCGCCACCGGCAGCGAGCTCGGCGTCGAATCGACGGCCTCGCCGATCCGCGGCCCGGACGGCGACGTTTCCGGCGTCGCGGTCATGCTGCACGACGTGAGCGAGCTGCGCGGCCTGACGCAGCAGATGTCCTACCAGGCGAGCCACGATGCGCTCACCGGGCTCGTCAACCGCCGCGAGTTCGAGCGCCGGCTCGGCGAGGAGCTCGAGATCGCGCGCGCCGGGCGCCAGGGCCACGTCGTCTGTTACCTCGACCTCGACCGGTTCAAGGCCGTCAACGACACGAGTGGCCACCTCGCGGGCGACAACATGCTGCGCGAGATTGCGGCACTGATCCGCGAGGCAGTGCGCGATTCCGATACCGTCGCGCGCATCGGCGGCGACGAGTTCGGCGTGCTGCTGGTCGGATGCCCGCTCGAAAAGGCACGGCAGATCGCCGACGACATCTCGCGCGCGATCAGCGAATACCGCTTCGTCTGGAAGGACCGCATCTTCAGCGTCGGCGTCAGCATCGGCATCGTCGAACTGACCGGGGAGAACAATTCGCTAGAGGAGGTCATGAGCGCCGCGGATTCCGCCTGCTACGTCGCCAAGAAGCAGCCCGACATCCGCGTACACGTGTATTCCTCCCACGACGAAGTCGTGGCCCGCAGCCGCGGCGAGATCCAGTGGCTGCATCGCCTGCAGGCCGCGCTGCGCGACGGCTTCTTCGAGCTCTACATCCAGCCCATCGAGCCGGCGCGCCCCGACGCGGCCAATGGTCCGGCGCTCGAGGTGTTCGTGCGCCTGCACGACGAGGGCCAGGCCGTTGCGCCGGCGGAGTTCTTCCCGGCGGCCGAGCGCTACCGGCTGATGTCCATGATCGATCGCTGGGTGCTCGGCTCGGCGCTGGCGGCGCTGGCTGCGGGCGCGATCCGCCTGCCGCCGGGCCGGACCTTGTCAATCAACATTTCCGGCCAGACCCTCGCCGATCCCACGTTCCTCGAATTCGTGGTCGAGGAGCTGGACCGCACCGGCGTGCAGCCCGCGCAGATCTGCTTCGAGGTCGCCGAGACTTCCGTCATTGGCAACATGGAGCAGGCGCGGCGCTTCGTGAACGTCCTCCACGGGATGGGCTGCCGCTTCGCGCTCGACGATTTCGGTACAGACCTCGGCGGGTTCGCGAACCTCAAGTCGCTGCCGATGGATTATCTCAAGATCGACGGGTCGTTCATGCGCGACCTCAGCCGCGACACGGTCAACCAGGCGATGGTAAGCGCGGTCGTCAACATGGCGCGCACGCTCAACTTCCGCCTGGTGGCCGAGCAGATCGAGGACGTCGCCTCGCTGGAGGCCGCGCGCGCGATGGGAATCGATTTCGTGCAGGGCCACGCGATCGGCCGCCCGCGACCGCTGGCTCCGGCGGCCTGAAACAAAGGGGACGCACCCCTTTTTTCTGAGATTGACGCGCTTGAAGTTGCGGCGATCTCGCAAAAAAAGGGGTGCGTCCCCTTTGTTTCGGCTCAGCGGCTGATTGCCGGCGGGTCGGCGAACCGGCGGATTCCAAACGATTCGTACAAATCCGCCGGCGCGAAGCCCACGGCGTCCTTGAGCACGAAGCTGAGCTTGCGGATGTCCGAGATGTTCTTCGTCGGATCGCCGTTGACGAGTATGAGGTCGGCGCGCTTGCCGGGCTCGACGGTGCCGCGGTCGGCGAGAACGCCCGCGTAGCGCGCGCCGCTCTCGGTCGCGATGCGGATTGCCTCGCCGGGCGTGACACCGGCCTGCACATAGAGCTCGAGCTCGCGGTGCAGCATGAATCCTGCAAGGTCGTCGGTGCCCGCGACCAGCGGCACGCCCGCCGCGTGCAGGCGGCCGAGCAGCAGCACCATGCGCTGCCAGGATTCGCGATAGGTCGCCAACTTGCCGCCGCTCACGTCGGTCGAGTTGTTGCGCAAGCCGCGCTGGACCGCAAATGGAAGGTGATCCGCGATCGGCGCCATGGACGGGTTCATGTCGCCCGGTTTCTGCGTGTAGGTTGCTTCAAAGGTCGCCATGGTCGCGTCGACGACGGTCTTCCGCTCGGCGAGCAGTGCAATGAAATCGCGCACCGCCTGCGAATCGAGGTCGATGCTGCGCGCGCGTTCGCCGACCAGGTTGAAGCGCACGATCGTGCGCGAATCCGTGTCCGGGTCCGAGACGAAGTTCAGCACCATCTGGTTGATGTGCTGCAGCTCGTCGTAGCCCTCGCGCACGACCCGCTCCGAGCGCGAGAACGCCGGCACGTGACCGCTCACGCGCAGGCCGCGCTTGTGCGCGTAGGCCGCAATCGGCTCGGCCCATTCCGGCTTGATGGAGTTGTAGAGTTTCACCTGGCGGAATCCGCGCTGGGCGTACCAGTCGACAGCGTTTTCCGCCTCGGCGACGCTCGCGACCACGAAGCCGCCCCGGGCCGAGAAGGGGCTTTCGCCCTCGATGAATCCGGCCGGCTCGATATGCGGTCCCACCGTCCTGCCGGCCGTGATGTCGGTCTTCAGCCTGACGATGGAATCGTTGTCATTGCCCATGTCGCGCGAGGTCGTGACGCCGCCTGCGATCTGCAGGGCCGCGTTCCAGGCGTCCTCGTGCGTGTGCATGTCGAACAGGCCAGGCAGCAGCGCGCGGCCCGCGCCGTCGATCACCGTCGCCGGGTCCCTGGCCGGCGCGCCAGCCGGGTAGATCGCCGCGATGCGGCCGTCGTTGACGTAGACGTCGGATGGCTCGCCGAGTTGCCGGGTGCCGGCGTCGAAGACGCGGACGTTCCGGATCAGGATCGGCTGTGGCAGCACCTGGGTGTGCTTCTTCGCGAGCTCGGCGAACCAGCCGGCCTCAGCGTCCTGTTGCAGTCGAACGAGCTCAGGCGTCACGCCTCCGAAGCCGGCGAGCACCAGGTGGGTGCCGCCGGGGTAGACGCTGGCGAACAGTGGCATGTCGCCCGCTGTCTCGAGCCATACGTAGTCAGGCTGCAGGCCAGCACCCTGGACGGCGAACAGCGCGACGTCGCGCTCGCGTCCTGCGGGACCGACGCGGGCGGTCTTTAGCTTTTCGCTGCGCAGCTCGCCGCCTGGCAGCGCAGCGAGGCGCCCGCCAGCCTTCTGCGTCGCGCGCACGATCATGGCGCTGGTTTCCGGGCTGCCGTAGGACGGCAGGTAGACCGCCGGTCCCTCGAGCAGCTTCTCGCCGCGCTCCGCGGGCGAATTCCAGCGCGCGCGCGTGCCCGAGACCGAGAAGCGTTCGTCGAGGGTCGCGCCGTAGGTGTTCTTGCCGGTCTGCCGGTAACGCGCGAAAGTGCCGTCCTGCTGCAGCGTGATGTCCTCCTCGATGTCAGGCCCGCGGCCGTTGTCGCGGTAGGAGTAGGTCACGCTTACCCGGCCGCGGTCCTGGATCACGGTCTTCTGCGCCCCGGACTTCTTGCCGAAATGCAGCACGTCGTAGTCCAGCGTCGTGTCCGCATGCGCTGCGGGCGCGAATGCGACCAGGAGCGCAAGGGCCGTGAGAAAGCCCTTCATGGCAATACCTCTTCGCCAGTCAGCTGCCAGTGAATCAAGGACACCGGGATCATGCCGGCGCCGTTCACCTCGTCGAAGAAGCGGTATAGCGTGAATTCCTCGCCGAGCTGGTGCGCACGCACGCGGATCAGCTCGTCCAGCAGGTGCTTGCCGGTGACGTAGCTGGTCCCGTAGCCGGGTTGGCGCAGGTACAGCTGCTGCTCGAAGCCGAGCAGGTCGAGGTGGGGGCTCATCCATCCGCGCGGCGTCCACTGCACCTGGAAATCCTTCGCCTTGGCGATGTCGAACTGGTTGTCGTGTGCGAGCAGCGAGGCAAGTCCACGCGCGGCGCGCTGCGCCAGCATGATCCACACCACCTCGCGCGTGCGCGGCTGGTCGTCAAACAGCCCGGCGTTGAGCATGAGCTCCTCCATGGCCGTGGCCATGCCTTCCGCGCGGCTGTCCCAGATGTTGTAGAGCAGCGCGCCTCGCCTGATCGGGCTCGGGTGCGGCTCGTCGCGCATCCGCGCGAGGTCCCACCAGTGGTAGAAGTGCGTGTAGAGGGTGAGCGGCTCGTAGTGGGTCGCGATCGCGAAGAAATTGCGCGACTCGACTGGCACGTACTCGCCGAGCTGCGCGCGCAGCGCCGGGCCCAGGTTGGCGCGCATCGGGTAGAGCTTCCTCTGCTCGAGGAAAGACAGGAAGCGGGTCACTGCGTCGTTCGCGCGCCGCTGGTACTCCTCCGGCGTCTGGATCACGGGCAGCGCGGGCAGGCCGCGGTTGCGCTCTTCCTCGGCCTTGAGCGAGGCGTGGGTGCGGGCGAGCTCACGCCGCAGGAGCGTCACTTCCTGCTCCCAGGTCATCGGCACGAGGTGGACGTTCTGCAGGCTCCAGGTGTATTGCTCGCGGCCGATTCCGGAAGGGCCGTCCTTCTTCGGCGCCTCGGCGTCCAGCCAGTCGGCGAAGCGCACGGTCGACTCGCGCGCCGCGGCGATCGCCTGCCCGAGCGCGCGCCCGCTGCCTTCGGTCTTCTTCGCGAGCGCGTCCAGCGAATCAAGCTGCTTGCGGATGGTGCCCGCGCCCGTGACCCACAGATCGCGCGCATTGCCGGTCAGGTTGCCCTTCGCCTGCTCGTGCAGCGGCGGGATGACGGCGAGTGCTGCGGCAAGCCTGGTCTCGGACTCACGGGATAGCGGAAACTCGTAGGTCCAGACGTCGATGATCGCGTGGTGCTCGCTGCCCTCGTGCGCCGGCGTATCGCTCTGGTCGTCCCAGACCGTCTGGTAGAACGCCGGGTCGCGCTCCCAGGGCTTCAGCACGCGGACATAGAAATCAAAGCCGTTCATCTCGGCGCCCACCAGCCGGTGGTCAACGCGCGCTTCGACCGGCCAGCCGGTGTCGTCGATGGCCGCGAGGCGGGCGCGCCAGGCGGGAAGCTCGGCATGCCGCCGGGCAAAGGTGGCCGCGGTGTAGTCCGGCGCCCCCTCTCGCAGCGGCGGTTGCTCGAATCCGCGCCAATCCTCAAACAGCGTTACCAGGGTGTCGTAGCCGGCAGGCGGCGGCACCGCGGCGGCGGCCACCGAAGTGGCGAAGGCGAGGACGAAGGCGGCAAGCGTGTTTTTCATGTGGGTTCCCGTGTTCAACGATTCTAGTGCCCGGTTGAAATTTCGGGCAAATGGGAGTATTCCGGTGCCCTGCGCAAGCTCGGGGAGTCAGCATGAATCGTAACCTCTGGATCGCCGTCGTCGTAGCCATCGTTGCTGTCGGCGGCTTCTATCTTTACAAGCGTTCTGCGGAGCCGGCATTGCCCGACCTGGCGCCGGTCGGCGCCACCCTGATCGAGGGGCTTGGCGACTACAGCATGCCCGTCACCGCGAAGAACGCGGACGTGCAGCGCTGGTTCGACCAGGGCCTCGCGATGGCCTACGGCTTCAACCACGACGCCGCGGAGCGCTCCTTCCTCAAGGCCGCCGAGCTCGATCCCGATTGCGCGATGTGCTGGTGGGGCGCGGCGCTGGTGCTCGGGCCACACGTGAACTCAGGGATGGACCCGGCCAACAACCCGAAGGCCTGGGACCGCCTGCAGCGCGCCGAGCGTGCGGCCTCGGGCGCCACGGAGAAGGAACGGGCCTTCATCACCGCGCTTGCCGCGCGCTACGGGGAAAGCCCACCCGAGGACCGCCGGCCGCTGGACGAAGGCTACGCGACCGCCATGGGCGAGCTTGCGACGAAGTACCCGGACGATCTCGACGCCGCGACCCTTCATGCGGAAGCGATGATGGACCTGCAGCCCTGGGACTACTACGACGCGAGCGGCGAGCCCAAGGGCAACACGGCCAAAGTCGTCTCGACGCTCGAGTCCGTCATGGCCCGCAATCCCGAGCACGCCGGTGCGCTGCACCTCTACGTGCACGCCGTCGAGGCCTCGCCGGACCCGTCGAAGGGGGTTGCGGCAGCGGATACGCTGCGCGAGCTCCTGCCGGGCTCGGGACACCTCGTGCACATGCCCGCGCACATCTACGCGCGCGTCGGACGCTGGCACGATGCGGTCGTGGCCAACCAGAAGGCGATCGTCGCCGACGACAGCTACCTGGCGATCTGCAAGCCGGGCCCGGGTGTGTACCCGCTCGGCTACGTGCCGCACAACCACCATTTCCTGTGGTTCGCGGCGACGATGGAGGGCGCAGGCGAGATCGCGCGCGTGGCGGCCGCTCATACGGGTGAGCGCACCAGCGACCCGGCGCTCATGCGTACGCCGGGCTTCGAAGCGATGCAGAATTTCTCCCTGACACCGCTGTTCGCCGCGGTTCGTTTCGGGCGCTGGGACGAGATCACGTCGATGCCGAAGCCGGCCGACGACGTGCCATACCTGCAGGCAATGTGGAACTACGGCCAGGCGATGGCGGCCGCCAGCCAGGACCGCCTCGACGACGCGAAGACTTTCCACGCGGCGCTCGTGCCGGCTACGTCTGACCCGGCAATAGAGAAGATGCTGGCCTGGGACCGCTATTCGCTGATCGGCGGCGTGCAGGTCGCAGAGCGCTTCGTCGCCGCGGAAATCGCGCGCGCGGAGAAGAAGTACGACGAGGCGATCGCGGCGCTCAACACCGCCGTCACGATCGAAGACACCTTGCCCTATGACGAGCCGCCGGCCTGGAACTGGCCGTCGCGACTGGCGCTCGGCAATGTGCTGCTCCAGGCGGGCAAGGCCGCCGAGGCCGAACAGGTGTTCCGCGACGAGCTGACGCGCAACCCGGAGAACGGCTGGTCGCTGCACGGGCTGGCCAGGGCGCTAAAGGCGCAGGGAAAGAAGGCTGAGGCGCAGGAGGCGTCGGATCGCTTCGCGAAGGCCTGGGCCAACGCCGACGTCGACCTCGGAAAAATCTAAAAGGGGACGCACCCCTTTTCAGGGAAGTGCGGCAAGGTCGGCGAACAACGCGTCGGGCGCGTGCGGCGCGGAGAAGTACCCGGCGAGGCGCGCTTCGGGATCGATCAGTACCAGCGCGGTCGAATGATCGACCGTGTAGTCCTCGCCGGCGCCCGGATTCACGACCTGGGCGAGGCCGAGTCCCGCCGTGAATCTCTCAATGTCCGCGCGCGCTCCGGTGGCTCCGATGAGGCCGGGGTCGAAGTGGGCGAGGTAGCGCCGAATCACCTCGGGCGTGTCACGTTCCGGGTCGACGCTCACGAACAGGAACTGGAGGTCATCGCGGGCGAGACGGCGCCGCAGGTCCGCCATCGACGCGACCGTCAGCGGGCAGATATCCGGGCAGTTCGTGAAACCCGTGAAGAGCAGGGTCCAGCGGCCGCGCAGCTCCTCGCGCGAGAAGGGCTGCCCATCCTGGTCGGACAGGCTGAAGTCGGCGAGCGCCCGGGGTTCGGGCAGCGCGGTCCCGGCCCGCAGCGTGGGCGGTGCGGTGGCCCGCTCGTGCAGCGCGACGCTTACGCCGACAGCCACCGCGGCGAGAATCGCGATCGCGACGGGCGCGTGACGCATCCGGCCCTCCCCGGTTCAGGCGCGCGAGCCGCCGTTCCAGCCGAGCAGGTTCATGAACTCGCGCCGCGTCTTCGGCCCGCGCGTACGGAAGTGCGGCTCCGGCCGCTCGCGGTAGGCAAGGCGCTCGCCGGCGACGGCGTCGCGGCGTGCGCGCAGCTTCATCTCCTCCGCGGAAATCCCGTAGGGCCGCATCGCGTTGAGCCCGAAGATCTTCGCGCGCAGCGCAGGCGTGATCTGCGGGTAGCCGTGGCGCTCGCGAAATTCCGGCGCGATCTGGAAAGCGCGGAAGGCCTGGATCTGGTCCTGCGGCGAGCCGTACCAGATCGAATCCGTGCCCCAGAGCACGTTGTCAGGTCCGCAGTGCTTGAGGAGCTTGCCGATGCCGTGCGCCGCCTGCTCGGGATCGCGCATCAGGAATCGCCAGGTGCTGCCGAGCTCGGCATAGACGTTCGACCCGGGTTTGATGCCGCTTTCCTCGAGCGAGCGGATCAGCGTGTCGATGCCGTCGCCGCCCGCATTCTGCCCGTACGCCTTCTCTTCGACTTCGGTGACGAACCCCGAGTGATAGACGAGGAAGCTGACGTCGGGGAAGCGTTTTGCGACCGGACCGATGTCGCGGCACTGGCTGTGCTCATAGGACTCCTGGCCGAAGGGCAGGCCCTTGTGCACGCAGATGACCTTGACTCCGAGCTTGCGTGCTTCTTCCACGAACCGGATGCCGATCTCGTCGTCGAGGAAGAAGCCCTTTCCATCCAGTCCCCACTGCGTGTAGGTCTTCCAGGCGCAGACCCCGAACTCCTCCTTGAGCCGCGGCATGTCCTCGAGGTCGCCCGGCTGGTTGGGATTGACGCGGCCGTGGATCATCAGCCGGTGATTACCCTCGAGGCGGTCGACGATGCGGCGCACGTTGTCCGCCGACTCGATCTCGAGCGGCGATGCGTCGCGCCGCGAGGGGACAAACGAGAGGACCATCATGTCGGTGTCGCTGTCGAGGAAAACGTCCTTCACGAATTCCTCGGAACTGAGGCAGGCGAGGTGGCTGCGCGGCGTCTTGCCGTCGGCCAGCGCGCAGCCCGCCTTGGGAGACCACGAGAAGGCGGATTCGGGGGCGACCTTGAGCCAGGCCTCCGTAGGATCCACATAGTGCCCTTGCACATCGAATATGAACTCACCGGTCTCGAGGGTCGCTGCGGCCGCCGCGGGCTCGGTCGCCGCCACGGCCGGCAGGTCGAAGAAGCCGCCGCTACGTCCCACCGCGGCATTCGCCGCGTTGAACGCGAGCAGCGTGCTCGCCGCGCCGCAGGAGGAGAGCAGGAACTCGCGCCGGCCCACGGCGAGCCGCTTCGCATTGCGGGACGCCGCTTCCTGCGCCAGCCGGTTTGCGCGCCGGTTCGCCGCCGAGAGCGGCACCGGCACGAACTCGCCGTTGCTGGTCGAGTCCAGCTTGACGGGAAGCCGCAGGCCGTCCGGATCGACGAGATGGCGTGGCGTTTTCATTACAAAGCTCCCGCGTCTCCGTGCACGGGTTTGCCCTCGAACAGCGTCAGCAGCACCTTCGTATCCGAAATTTCCGACGCCGGGATCTCGAACAGGTTGCGGTCGAGCACGGCGAGGTTCGCCAGCTTGCCGACCTCGAGCGAGCCCGTGTTCTTCTCGTCGCGGTTGGTGTAGGCCGCGTTGATCGTGAAGGCCGCGAGCGCCTCGGGCAGGCCGATGCGCTCCTCGGGCATGAAGGGCTTGTCCGTGTCGCCGAGCGAGCTCATGCGCGTGATCGCGGTTTCTATCTCCTCGAACGGATTCGCGGTCGATACGGACCAGTCGCTGCCGAAGGCGACGACCGCGCCGCTGCGCTCCAGGGTCGCGATCGGGTACATGTAGGCGGCCGCCGCCTCGCTGATGAAGGGCAGTGTCAGGTCCGTGACGTAGTCGTCCGCATACGCCCACAGCGGCTGGAAGTTCGCGATCACGTTGAGCTGCCGGAAGCGCGGCTGGTCATCCGGGTGGATCAGCTGGATGTGCGAGATGTGGTGCCGGTGACCGAGGTTGCCGTTCGCCGTGCGCGCGGCCTCGATCGCGTCCAGCGCCTGGCGGACGGCGCCGTCGCCGATCGCGTGGAAGTGGATCTGGAATCCCTCCGCGTCGAGCTTCGTCACCGCCTGCTTCAGCAGCTCCGGCTCGACCATCGGGATGCCGCGCACGTCCTTCTGTCCCTTGAGGCGATACGGCTCCAGCACGACGCCGGTGTAATTCTCCAGCACGCCGTCCTGCATGATCTTGACGGTGCCCGCGTCGACGCGGCCACTCGTGTAATCGCTGCGCAGCTTCTTGATGCCCTCGATCTGCGCGAGGCCCGGCTCGCGTTCCCACCAGATCGAACCCACGACGTGCAGCGAGAGCTCGCCGGCTTCATCGAGGCGGTGATAGGTCTTGAGGTCTTCCTCGTTGACGGAGGCGTCCTGCACGCCGGTGATGCCGTAGCCATTCAGCATCTTGATGGCGTAGCGCAAGCCGTCGTCGCGCACCTGGTCGGTGTTGAGCGGCGATTTGCCGGCGACGAGGCCGCTTGCGCCCTCCTGCAGGCTCCCCGACGGTTCGCCCGTCTTCGGGTCGCGGTCGATGCGGCCGTCGGCCGGGTCCGGCGTGTCCTTGGTGATGCCGGCAACCTCGAGTGCCCGGCTGTTGACCCAGGTCGTGTGCCCGTCACGGCTCCAAAGGATGACAGGGCGATCGGGCACCACCGCGTCGATCAGTTCCTTGCGCGCAAGCGCCCCGGGGCCGAAGGCCGCCATCGACCAGCCGCCGCCCTTGATCCAGGGATCGTCAGGATGTTCGTCGGCGTACTTCTTGATGATCGCGAGGTATTCCTCGACCGAAGTCGCGGCATTCAGGTCGCAGCCATTGGCCTCGATGCCTCCCGAGATCGGATGAATGTGCACGTCCTGCATGCCCGGGACAACCATGCGGCCCTTGAGGTCCACGACCTGGGTCTGCGGGCCGACGTAGTCCTTCGCGCCCGCGTCGTTGCCGACGTAGACGATGCGCCCGTCGTCGATCGCGACCGTCTCGGCCCAGCTGCGCGATCCGTCCACCGTATAAATCGCGCCGTTCCTGAGCGCGAGATCCGCGACCGCAGATTTCTGGCTGGCGGCATGGTCCACGCCATCGCGCGGGCAACCGGCGAGCGCCGCCGCGGACAGGAGGATTCCGATCGACACCGCAAGGCGCGGATTCTTGTGCTTCGTCATTGGTGGTCCCTAGGTATGGTTTCGTTCCAGGTCTTCTCGCGCACCGGCTTGCCGTTCTCGGTCAGCCGCCGCCGGTAAGTGTAGAAGAAATTCTCGCGGTCGCTGCGAAACGTCAACTCCGCATCCCAGACCAGGGTGCGGCCGGGCAATTCGACTTCCAGGCGGTGCGTACCCGTCACGCGGGCATCGGCGGGCGCGTCGTCGTCGATCTCGTAGCGGATGGTCTCAAGGCTGCGTTCGGTGCCCCAGGGGTAGCGGGTCCCGGAGCCATTGGTCGCCTTCGCGACCACGGTGCCTGTTGCCGGATTGCGATCGACCGAGGAGATTTCGCCGTAACCCGACACGGTGCCACTCTCCAGCGATTCGACGCCGGCGTACTCCGGGTCGTCGCGGGCCGGCGGCAGGAAATCCGGCGCCGGACGCTGTTCGAAGGGCACGACTGGCAGCGAAAGGCGCGAGCTGCCCAACTGCAGTTGCGTGGTCATGAGATCGGGCGTCGGCCAGAGCATCGGCCACATCGCGTTGTTGACGGCGAGCCGGATGCGGTGACCCTTGGGGAACACCCACGACGTGAAATGCATCTCGACGTCGAGTTCGAAGGGCTCGCCGGGGACGAGTGCCCGCGGCTCGCGCGCCGAGACGCGGTGCGTGCCGTTCATCGCGGCTCCGGCGACCTGCGTCACCGTGCCGTCCGGCGCGACGTCAGACAGGCGAGCGATCCAGTTGGCGCGAGTCGCGTCGGCGGCGACCGTCAGGATCGCGCGCGGAAAGCCGAGGATCTCGAGGTCTTCCTCGAGCGGCCCGCTGTCGTAGACGAGGCTGAAGGCATCCGTGCCGCGCTGGTCGTGCGCGACGTCGCCCCACCACATCACAGGCCCGCCGGACTCGAATCCCGTGGACGGCGCGTAACGCAGCCGGTGAGTCGTGGCGGCCGGCGATTCCGCGGCCAGAGTGTGATTCGGTTGCGGGTACAGCAGCTGGTCGCGGACCCGGGCGATCGGCCAGCCGTCCTCATAGCGCCAGGTTCCAGGCGCGTCTTCGAGGTGCGGACCCGGCGCATGCCAGTTGCGCACGAAGACCGCGAAGCGCGGCTCGTCGAGGATGCCGGTGTCTTCGCCCTTCAGGAACTGGTCGAACCAGCGGATCGCCTCGTGCCGCCACTCCATGCCCGGCCCAGGGTAAGGCTGGTGCGGCCAGGTGTGGTGCCAGGCGCCCACCATGCCTTTCACCGGCGCGTTCTTCACGTGCTGCAGCATGCGCGCCACGCTGTCGCGGTAGCCGTCGTACCAGCCGCCGATGTGGAAGGTCGGGATGCGGATCTCGTCGTATCGATCGCGCAGCGACGCGCGGTCCCAGTACGGCCCGTCGCGCTGCTGACGTTTGTGCGAGAGCGTCCAGGGCTCGACATCGAAGCGGTCGCGGAAATTCTGGTCGTCGACGACGTAGTCCGGAGCGCCCGGGCGGGCGTTGTCGAGATCCATGCTCATCTCCCAGGAATCGAGATGCATGATCCCGTCCATGTAATGCACGTCATCCTGGTAGAGGTCCTCGGTCGCGTCGATCGCGATGATCGCCTTAAGCGCGGGCACGTCGCGCGCCGCAAACTGGATCGAGTTGAAGCCGCCCCACGAGATCCCGAACATGCCGACATTGCCGGTCGACCATGGCTGTTTCGACAACCAGTCGATCACCGCGTCTCCGTCCGCGTGCTCGATGTCGGAATATTCGTAGGGAACGATGCGCCCCTCGCTGTTGCCGGTACCGCGGATGTCGACGGCGGCGACTACGTAGCCTCGCTTTACGAAATAGGAATACAGCGGCCAGTTGCGGCTGCGCGCCTCGTGCTTGCGGTAGGGCAGGTACTCGAGCAGGACCGGGAATTTCTCGCCGGTCCGGCCACCGGTCGGGCGGTAAAGATCGGCCGAAAGGCGGACGCCGTCCGGCATTGTTATCCAGTCCGAGCTGAGCTCCATGCCGTAGGTCGCGGGTTTTTCGGTCGCCGCCGCGGCCGGGAATGACAAAGCCATTAAAAACAACAGATTACAGGTAACTAAACCGTGATTCAGCAAACTAAACACCCGTTGAGTCGAACCGGCTGCGCGGGATAGAATGTGTGCCATCCGACGAGGAGGCTAGCATGGCCGCGAATCTTGAACCCAGCACCGACGTCCGCCCGAGCGGCTCCAAGCTCGACCTGATTCAGGCGACCGTGGCCGCCATTTCCCAGCACGGACTTTCGGAATTGACCTCGGCCAAGATCGCGGCCGCGGCCGGTCACACGGCCGCGTCGATCAACTTCCACTTCGGCAGCAAGGAAGCACTGCTGCTCGCGACCCTGCGCGAGGTGTCGGAGGAGTTCGCGGGCGCGATGGCGCGCGTGCAGGAAGAGGCGGGCGACGACGACCTGCGCGCACTCCTCGGCATCGTCGACGCGAGCCTCGGCCGCAGTCTTGCGGATACGCACCGGATCGCGGTTTGGTACGCGTTCCTGTCCGAGTCCAAGGCGCGCGGCCACTACCAGCGCATCTGTGGCGAGCGCGATGCGGCCTGGAGCCGGATGGTCATAGACCTCTGCAAGCGCCTGATCTCCGCGCGCGGCAACGGCTCGCCCTGGCCGGATGCCGAAGCGGTCGCCCACGGCCTGATGGGGCTGGTCGACCAGCAGTGGCAGGGGATCCTGTTCGAGGGTGATGGCTTCGACCGCGAAGCCGCGCGCCGGCAGTGCCGCGCCTACCTGTGCAGCGTCTTCCCCTGGCTCGCACCGCGCGTCGAGGCCGCGGCGTCCGTGCGTCCGAAGACTTCAGAGTCCGCGGTAGTGGCCGATCCTGCGATCAAGCTGACCCTGCCCGCCTGGGCCTACCACAGCGAAGAGTTCCACGAGCTCGAGCGCGAGCACCTGTTCCTGTCGAGCTGGCAGATCGTCGGCCACCAGAGTGAGCTGCCCGAGGCCGGCGATTACGTGACTTTCGAATTCTTCGGCCGCCGCGGCTTCGTCGTGCGCGGGACCGACGGCGAGATCCGCGCCTTCCACAACGTCTGCGCGCACCGGGCGCACGCGGTGGTGTCAGGCGATCGCGGCCGCTGCGCGAAGTTCCTGACCTGCATGTACCACGGCTGGACCTACCACCTGGACGGCCGCAACCGCAGCGTCAGCGCCCCGGAAACGTTCCCGAAATTCGACCGCACGCAGTACGGCCTGAAGCCCATCGAGCTCGAGATCTTCATGGGCATGGTGTTCGTGCGGTTCCGCGGCGGTGAGCCCTCGGTGGCCGAGCGCATGGCGCCGCACGTGGCGGAGCTCTCCCACTACAAGTTCGACCAGATGGTCCCGCTCGACGAGCCTTGGACCAACGAGCTCGCAATCGACTGGAAGAACGTCATCGAGAACTACGTCGAGGACTATCACTTCCCGATGGGCCATCCGGGCCTCTCCGCGCTGATGGAAGCGAAGTACGACCGGGAGACGTTCCCGGGCGGGACGATGCGCCTGTCGCACCAAATGCGCAAGAAGCCGCTGAAGTCCTGGAGCGCGGAGGGTTACGCGAAGTTCCTGCCGGTAATGGACAACCTGCCGGAGCACATGCGCCGGCGCTGGACTTACTTCGGCCTGTATCCGAACGTCTACTTCGACATCTACCCGGAGTGGATGGACTTCTTCCACGTCGTTCCGCTCGGCGCAGGACGCACCCTGATCCGCTCGCGCTCGTTCGGCTTCAAGGACGACCGGCGCGAGATGAAGGCGGCGCGATTCTTCTGCGCGCGGCTGAACGGCCGCGTGCAGGCGGAAGACGAGGTCCTCACGGAATCCGTGCAGCGCGGGCTCGCCTCCGGGGCGTACTCGCAGGGCATCCTGTCCTCGAAGGAAGTCGTGCTGGCGGGGTTCCAGGACTGGATCCGTGAGCGGATTCCGGTCGTGCGGCAGGTTGATAGGCCGGCGAAGGGAACGATGGCGGAACGCAACGCGATGTAGACTCCCGGGCGCATGGGAGATGCCGATTCACGTCCGACGGTCTTCTTGAGCTATGCCCGAACCGACCGGGATCAGGCTGCACGGCTCGCGGCCGCGCTGGAGGCAGCCGGCCTCGATGTCTGGTGGGACACCCTGATCGAGGGCGGCGCTGCATTCGCGAAATCCATCGAGAGGTCCCTCGAGACTTGCGATGCCGTCGTCGCCTGCTGGTCGCGCTCTGCCGTGGCCTCCGACTGGGTGCTCGACGAGGCCGGACGGGGTCGCGACCTGCGCAAGCTGGTTCCCGTGACGCTCGACGGTACCGAGCCGCCACTCGGGTTCCGTCAGTACCACGCCGTCGACCTGTCGCGCTGGCGCAGCGACCCGGCTGCCGTGGAGATCGCGGCAATCGTCCGGGGTGTCGCCGCAACCGGCGGGCGCAGTGCCGCGCCGCGTCCGCCGCAGGTCGTCCCGCGCGCGAGGGTCTCGCGTCGACGCGTGCTCGCCGTCGCGGGAGGCGTCGCGGCTGCGGCCGCCGCAGGCGCCGCCTTCTGGCGCTTCGGTCAGACCCGTGGGGGCGCAGCGGGCACGACGAGCGTCGCGGTCCTGCCTTTTGCCAACCTGAGCGGCAGCGCAGAACAGGACTACTTTTCCGACGGGCTCTCGGAGGAGCTGCGGGCCACGCTGGCGCGCAATGGGTCGCTCCAGGTCATGGCGCAGGCGTCCTCGCGGCAGTTCCGCGAGCGCGGCGAGGATGCAGTGACGATTGCCGACAAGCTGGGAGTGAAGTTCCTGCTGGACGGCAGCGTCCGGCGCGCGGGCAATTCCGTGCGCGTCACGGCCGACGTCATCGACGGCGAGACGGGCTTCAGCCGCTGGTCCCAGACCTTCGACCGGGCGCTCAGCGACATTTTCGCGGTCCAGAGCGAAATCGCGGGGACCGTTGCCCAGGCGCTGATCACGCGCTTTGCGCCCGATTCCGCGGATCCCGGCGAAGTCATCCGCTCGACGGCAGGCGGCACTGGTGTCCTGGAGGCGTTCGACGCCTACCTGCGCGGGCGCGCGCTTTACGATCTGAGCGCCGACGAAGCTTCCGAGCGCGCGGCGCTCACGCAGTTCGATGCTGCCATTGCGGCGGATCCCGATTATGCCGCCGCGCATGCGGCGCGCGCACGCACCCTGACTGCAATCGCAAACCAGTACGGCGGAGTGAAGGAGATTGCCGCGCTCCAGGATGCCGCGATCGCCGCGGCCAGGCGCGCGATCGAAATTGCGCCCGATCTCGCGGACGCGCATTCGACGCTGGGATTCACGCTCTTCCAGGGCCGGCTGGACGCGCTCGCGGCGCGGGCCCCCTTCGAGCGCTCGCGGGAACTTGGCCGCGGCGAAGCGACGGTGCTCGCCCGCTTCGCCCAGTACTCGGCGCGCTGCGGGCGGCACCGGGACGCCGGCGACGCCATGCGTCGCGCGCTGCCGCTCGACCGGTTGAATCCGCTCATACACCGCGCAGCGGGTTCCATAGAGTATGCCGCGCGACGCTGGGAGGACTCGATCGCGCCGGCGCGACAGGCGCTCACAATGAATCCCCGGCTGTCACGCGCGCACGCGGCGATCGGCGACGCGTGCATGATGATGGGCCGCAACGACGATGCGCGCGCGGAATATCTTGCAGAGCCGGTCGATGACTTCCGGCTGACTGGCCTTGCACTTGTCGAGCACCGCCGTGACGACGTGCCGGCAGCCGAGGCCGCCATGAATCGCCTCGTTGCGGAACTGGGCGATCGCGTGCTCTACCAGCAGGGACAGATCCTCGCCCAATGGGGCAAGGGTGACGAGGCGCTTGCGAAGCTCGAGCAGGCCCTGGCGCTCGGCGACTCCGGCCTTGTTTACGCGCGCAACGACCCCTTCCTCGATCCGCTGCGCGGCGACACGCGCTTCACGAAGTTGCTGGACCGCCTCGGCTTCGACTAGTCTGCGGTCAACCGGCGCCCGTAACGTCGGCAAATGAACTCAGGGGGAATCAATCATGCGGCACTCGACGACGGCCTTCGCGGCCGCGCTTGCGGTTCTGTTGTTGGCGGCTTGCGCAAAGAAAGAAGAAGCCCCGGTCGCCGAGGCACCAGCAGCCGAGCAGGCGGCGCCGGTGGAACCTGCACCGGACCCGAATGCGGAAGATGCCGAGCAGTCCGGGGGCGACAAGGTCAAGCCCTAGAGCTTGAGCCTTTCGGGCGAGCGGTGGGCCATCCTGGCATCAGCCGGGGTGGCCCGCCTTGAGTGATCGGTTCAGGGCAATGCGTTTTTCGTCGGGTCGAGCAGCATCGCCTGGCGTATCCAGTCCTTGTAACTTTCCACGCGCGTGTAAGCGCCTGGCTGACCGTCGCCCGAGCAGCGCTTCTTGCCCCAGCTGACTACGCCGACGACCGTCGGCGCGCCATTCGTGAGGATGATTGCTCCGCCGCTATCGCCCTGGCAGGTCGAGCGCTGGGGGTGGGCGGCGCAGATGACGTTCTGGTGAATCTTCTGCGGGCCGTAGCCTGGCAATTGCTGGCAGCGTCCCGTGTCCATGACGCGCAGGTCCACTTTCATCAGGACGGCGCTCGGGGCATGTCCCTCGACCGCTTCTGTCTTACCCCATCCGGTACCCGTGATTTCAGCGCCCGCAGGCACGGCTTGCTGGTAGAGCGGGATCGCGCGCACGCGCGCGGGGTCACGCGGCGGCTGCCTGGCGTCTTCGACGATGTGGATGAGCGCGATGTCGTTCGCGTACATGTTGGGAGACGCGGGCAGCTTCTTCGAGCCGTACTGTGAATGCCGGACAATCCGGTCGATCTTGTAAGTCCAGCCCTTGTCCGTCGAGATGTCCTGCGCGCCCAGCCGGACACGGTAGCCCGCCTTGACCATGTCCTCGTCGATGCAGTGGGCCGCCGTCAGCACCCACTCCGGCGCGATCAATGTGCCGCCGCAGTAATGCTGCAGCTGCCATAGAGGCGTGCCCCCGGCCAGCTTTGCCGACCACTGCGGTGCCGTGTTCGGGTAGTAGACCTGCGCCTGCCAGGGGGCGCCGGCATCACGCACCGGTTTGCCACCCGTGGAGTAGGGCACGTCATCATCGTCCGCCGATGCCGCGCCTGCCGGTCGGCGCGCGGTCCGGCGGACAGTCGGCATGTCCACGGAATCGCGGAAACCGCCGGAAAATTCGACCGGCGCGTCTTCCATGCCGTCGCCGTCATCGGCGAATTCCTCCACCCATACTTCGTCAGGTGAATCGAGGGTGTCATCGGCGGGAATCGCGTCATCGGATTCAGTCGCATCGACTTCGAGCGCCCACTGCTCGTCGTCGTCCATCGGGACGGCATCCCAGTCAATGATTTCGACAATATCCTCATCGAAGTCATCGACTTCATCGTCGATGGGTTCGCTCTCGTCCTCAAGCACCTCCTCCTCCTCCTCCTCCTCCTCCTCATCCTCGGGCTCCGCGTCCTCGACGATGTCGTCGGGGTCGGTCTCTTCGGAAAACGACGGCGCGGCGAGCCCGAAGACGAATGAAAGCGCCACCACGACGATTGCGGTTGGCGAAGGGAAGCGAGACTGCTTCGACATGTGGCGGAACTCCGTGTAGCAACCCTGACGTGGGCGCTCATGGCAAATATCATGCGCGACCTGCGGATGATTGTCGTGCAAGAATGCCACGACGAAACGCAGTTCCTGTGGAAGGAGAATGTCGATGCCTGAGATCAGTGCCCAGCACCAGTGCGCCACCCTGACCAATCTGGTGAGTTGCGAGTCCTTTGGCATGCCGATCGGCGAATTGCCGAAACAGACCAATGCCGGTTTCTTCGAGCAGGGCAATCTCGCCGCAGGCACCTGGGAATGCGGACCGGGAACGCTGCAGCTCGACCTGAAGATCACCGAATTCTGTCACCTGCTCAAAGGACACTGGAGACTGACTTCGGAGTCTGGAAAAGTCACCGACATCCGTGCCGGCGACAGCTGGATTTTTCCCAAGGGATGGAAGGGTACCGCGCAGGTCGTCGAAACGGTGCGCAAGGTCTACCTGATCGTCAGTTGACAGCGCGCCGCGCGTAAGAGCGCACTTCGCCCCAGTCAAGTTCGAAGCGATCGCGCGTTCCGTCCGCAGGCCATCGCATCCGGAACGTGGCCGGCAGCCCTTCGGCAACATACTCGCTCGGTCCTGACGGAACGAAGCGCAATGGGCCGATGAGGTCGATCTTGACCTGCAGCGCGTCCCCGTCGGGAGCGATGACGTAGCGGAACAAGCCGTCTTCGTAGTTGCCCTCGGGCGCAACGCCCATGGCAGAGGTCCGACCCGGCGGCGCCGCGCCGACCAGCGGCGGCATCCACTCCGTCAGCCAGACGAAGCCGCGGCTGGCGAGGATGACGAGCCCGAGATCCTCGTCGGGCAGGTACGCGATCATTGCGCTGTGGCTATCGACGTTGCCGCCGTGCCAGACAATGCGCCGGCCCAGGAACTCCCGCGTCGAGAGTCCGAATCCATAGGGAACCTGCGTTCCGTCCGCAAGCGGGGTGGGCTTGGCTAGCCGGGACATCTTCTCATCGACTGACGCAAGCGTGAGGCGGAGCCACTTCGCCAGCGATTCGGCATTGGCGCAAAGGCCGCCGTCTCCCGTGTAAGCGGCGGCGCTCGCGTCGAGCGGCGCGGGCTTTCCATCGGCGTTCACGCCCGGCACGAATCCGTCGGACGCGAGGCTGTGACATGGTGCGATGCCGTCGATGCCTGCGGGTCGCAGCACGCGCCCGGCGAGCACGGCATCGAATGGTTCGCCGGCGATCCGCTCTGCGATGAGTGCGAGTGCTTTGTAGTTCGTGTTGCTGTAGGCCCAGCGCGTGCCGGGCGCGAAGCGGCGCGGCTCAGCCGCAGCGAGTTCGACATAGGCGGCGATCGGCGTCGCAGCATCGTCGGCAAGCGCGCGATAGCCATTGAGCCACAGGAAATCCGCCAGGCCCGAGGTCTGCGAAAGCAAGTGCGATACGAGCAGTTCCGGTTCGCCGGCGAACCATTCGGGCAGATAGGTGCCGGCGGGTGCCTCGAGCCTGATTTTCCCTTCGTCCGCGAGCGCAAGGATCGCGGCCGCAGTGAATTGCTTTGAGATCGAGCCGATCGGGAACATGGCGTTCGCGTTCGGCACGGTGCCGCTTGGGCCGGCTGAGCCGTAGCCCTGCTGCAGGATGATTTTGCCCCCGCGCAGGAGCGAGACGTGCGCTGCTGGGACAGCGTCCTTGGCGATGAAGCTGCGCAGCGCCGCATCGGCTTCCGCCGCGTCCGAACCGGCGAGCGCCGGCAATGTGAGGGCGGCGAGAAGGAGCGCGAAGCAGGCGGTGATAGGACCCATTTTGAGTGTGTTGAAGTTAGCACAACTCCTTGTAATGGCTAAAAAATATGCCAACAAATTGTATGTAAAAACAGTCTACCGGAGTATGCCGTGCAAGGGGAGTTCTCGAAGGTTTCGACGCCCGGGCTGTTGCGGGAGATCACGACCTTGGCGGGGAAGGCGCGTGACCCGGGAAGCGATCCGGCAGCGAGACCAGAACGGGTGGTCCCATACTGATCCCGCCGGAACGTTTTCGGGGAGAATGCTGTGCCATTGAATCCGGAACCAAAGGACGAGCCATGATCAAGTTCTTGCGGTGCAGTCTCTTGCTGGTTGCCGCTGGCGCTGCCTGTGCCGACGAGCCCCGGGAGCAAGCCGTGGTCGAGCAACTGATGACCCGGGATCTCCCGGACCTCCCCGGCAAGGAAGCCGTGATGCTGACCGTTGAGTACCCGCCTGGCGGCGCATCGCCTGCGCACCGCCACGACGCACACGTGTTCGTTTACGTGCTCGAAGGCCGCTTCGCAACGCAGGTCGCGGGCCAGGAGCGCGTCGTACTGAAAGCCGGCGAGACGTTTTACGAGAACCCGCGGGACGAGCATGTCGTTTCCGCGAACGCCAGCGAGACCGAGCCCTTGAGGATCCTGGTGCTCATGGTGAAGGACAAGGACAAGCCGGAATGAAAAACACTTCACTCGTCTTTCTCTTCGCGGCGCTTCAGTTCGCGAGCGTCTCTCCCTCCGTTTCCGCTTCGGAACCGTCGCCGCTTCCGAGCGCGACCCGGAAGATCGTTCTCGAGGCGATCGAGACCGGTTACCGCTGGAAAATGGTCCAGGCGCCGGTGCCTGTGCTCGGCGATCGCCAGGTGCTCATGCGTGTGCGAGCGGTCGCCCTGAATCGGGGCGATCTCGAGATCCTCGCGCCCGGCGTAGGTGCAGATCTCAGCGGTATGGTCGTCGCCTCGGATGCGGCTGGCGAGGTGCTCGCCGTCGGCAGCGGCGTCACCGACTTCAAGCCCGGCATGCGCGTATCGACGCTTTACTTCCGGAGCTGGATCGACGGACCCATGAGCGAGGAGACGCTCGCCGGCGCCCACGGTGCCTCGGCGGACGGCGTGCTCGCGGAGTATCTGGTCATCGACGACACCGGCATCGCACCCGCCCCCGCAAATCTCAGCGACGCGCAGGTCGCGGCGCTACCGACCGCCGGCCTCACCGCCTGGACTGCCGTCACGGCCGACGGGCCGATCGGCCCCGAGGATTTCGTGCTGGTGCAGGGCACGGGCGGCGTTTCGACATTTGCGCTGCAGTTCGCCGCCGCGGCCGGCGCCAGGGTCATCGTTACCAGCAGTTCTGACGAAAAGCTCGAACGCGCCAAGTCGCTCGGGGCACAGGCCGGCATCAACTACAAGTCGACGCCGGAGTGGTCCAGGCGCGTGCTCGAGCTGACGGGCGGCCACGGTGCGGATGTCATCGTGGATGTCGGCGGAAAGAGCACGTTGGCGCAGTCTGCGCTGAGCCTCGCCCATCACGGCACGCTTTCGGTGGTTGGCGGGTTGACGGGATACGACGGCCAGATTTCAGCCGACGCCCTCATCCTCAAGCGTGCCCGCGCGCAGGGCATCTACGTCGGATCGCGCGCAGATTACCTGCGCATGAGCGAGTTCATCACGGCGCACAAGCTGAAGCCCGTGATCGAACGGGAGTTCCCGTTCGAGCAGTACCAAGACGCGCTTAAGCTGCTGGAGTCCGGAAACTTCGTGGGCAAGATCGTTCTGAAACTCTGACCGCCCCGGGCGCACAGGGGCAGCACTTTCCGATCAATTGCCGCGAGTCGCCGGGTTTGCTCGCCGGGACTGCGCCGGCGTTCCTGCCAGCCAGCGCGGATCATTCCCGGAACCTCGACCACGCCGACCAGCCCACGCGTCAACATGGCGGCTTTCGATAACGCGCTGGCCGAAAGCGGTCTGCCGCTGCGGGTGAACAGTTCAGCTGCGAGTTTCTTCGCCATGTCGAGGCAAGGCGGGTTGTATTCTTCGACCATCAGTACGGCCCCGGAGGGAAAGCTGAGCAGCGTGCCTCGCGGCAGGCGCGAGAACCTGTCGATGCCGGCGATGCCGAGATTCGCCCCCATGTGGCCTGCGGTGAGCGGCCCTGCAATGTCCATTTCCCGCGCCATCGCCGCAAGCTCCTCCACGGACACGGCGGACCACTGGCGTTCGTTGCGCCTGACCGTGCCGGGCGGCTGCTTGTCGCTGGTCCAGGTCTCCCGCTGGAAGGACCGGTGTCGGTCACCCACGACGCCGTCCAACTCGACCTGGATCGAATGACTCTCGTCCTTACCGAAGGAACCGCTGGATCCCACGTTCACGGATACGACGGTGGCTGAGAGCTTGCGCACGGCTAGCCGACCATCTTCTACCGCGTGAGCAACCAGATGCGCATCGCGCGCGAGGAGATCTTCGGTCCTGTCATGTCGGTCATCGGTTTCTGCGACGCCGCGGAGGCGGTCGCCATCGCGAACGACTCGATCTACGGGCTCGCCGGCGCCGTCTGGAGCAACGACATCAACAAGGCGCACAAGGTGGCCGCCGCGCTGCATGTCGGCACCATGGGCATCAACAACTACTTCGGCGGCGACATCACGGTGCCGTTCGGCGGCTTCAAGCAAAGCGGCAACGGGCGCGACAAGTCGATGCACGCGCTGCGCAACTACACGGAACTCAAGACCACCTAAATCGAGTTCGAACAGGAGAGAATTCATGCCCGAGATCAGTGTTCAACACCAGTGCGCATCGCTGACCAGTCTGGTCGGATGCAGACCAACGCCGGCTTTTTCGAACAAGGGAACCTTGCCGCCGGCACCGCATGAACCCGCGCGATCGCAGCCTCGGCATGGGCCAGCCAATCACCCGCAGGGACCTGCTGCAGGGCGTAGCCACGCTCGCGGTCTCGTAGCTGCTCCCCGCATCGGCGCTGGCCGAGACCTATCTGGCAGTCGGTGAGCTGGGTTGATCGACGAGCGCAACGGCCCGTTCGCGCTGGGGGGTCGTGATCAGTAATGTGCCGAGCCCGATGATCAGCAGCGACAGAAACGGCTCGAACGGCCAGAACGGCACCCATAGCACGAGTTCGGCAGACCACGGCGGAGCGGTCAGGAACTCCGTGACAGAGTCCTGCCAGTACCGGCCGGTCGCGGACACCACGAGACCGCAGGCGATGAAGCCGCTGCCGATCAGCTTGAGCCCCAGCGACGTGCTGCCGTCCGGCACGTTCTTGCGGGCCGCCTGCTGACGTTTCTTGCCCCAGGCCGCGATTCGCAGTGCGAACGCGAGGAAGCCGCCGCAGTAGAATACGAAGTCGATCGGTTCCGGATCCGGGTAGTAGGACACGTTCCACCAGTAGACGCTGGCCGGATAAGCCCACAGGAAATAGATGCCGCTCGTGTGCAGCAGCTTCCATTGGCCCAGGCTGAGATGCTTGCGCCCGAACTGGAAAGACTTGACTACCATAGCCGGCAGGAACAGGTAGCCGACGCTTCCTTCGAGTTCGTCGCGCAGCAGGTAGACCTCCGAGTAGTAAAACTCGCGGAAGAAGTACGACATGATGAAGATGAACAGGCCCTGCCAGGCCATCGCGACAGCGAAGCACAAGCCGATGTACTTGCGGTTGCGCAGCAGCCACATCGGCACCGGCCCGGGAAACAGCGTCTGCAGCGCGGAGGTTGCGACGACCAGAATGATGAGCGGGACGGCCCAGCGCACGGAGAACGAAATCATGTCCGTCACGCCATGACCTGTTGTCAAATCGGTGCCCAGCGTGGCCACGGTCATGACGACCGACAACGGGATGGAGACGAGCCAGAACAAAGGCCACCCGTTGATGGCCTCGTTCTTCAGCAGTGCCTTCAGGTCGGTGGTCATGGCTGACCCATCATCCTTTCACTCCAAGCGGGCACAGGCGACCGCCCCGATAGGTCGGGAAAGCACGGTTTTTCTTTGTGCTAGCATCCGGCAGATGCAGGACTCCTCGAACAACCAGTTGCGCCGTGTGCTCGAGGCCGCCATCGCCTTGGCGCCCTGGGTGGTCTCGATGTACCTGCTCTACTGGCTCGAGTACGGTAAATTCTGGACCACTGCGACGCCGCATCGCGGGAAGCTCAGTGTGCTGATCCTGGCCGTCGGCATGGTGGCGTCGTTCCTCGTCCAGTCGCGTTTCGCGAGCCGCCGGCGCAAGTGAACCCAGGCTGAATCCGGCAGGCACCAAAGGGCTATCCTGCCAGCCGACCGAACGCATTACCCCGAATCTCCCCCGAAATTATGGGCGTGGATCGGCGCAATCTTCGGACGCGACTTCACAGTCTGCGCGATGGCGAACATCCTGGGGCACTGTTTCCGGAACACTTCATGCTCTTCATCCCAGTTGACGAGCATCCAGATATAGACATCCAGAATCGTGAACGTCGCACCGAAAAAGTACGGGCCGTCACCTGCAGAATTTTCCATGAGTCGGTACTGAGTCATGAGAAAATTCCTGGCGATTTCGGCAACGCTCCGGGGGTTTCCCACGACATACCGGTGCGGGTAATTGCGCCGAAGCTCGCCCTCGTAAATGTTCGCAACCATGAAGACCAGCCATTGATCCAGCCGCGCGCGCGCAAGCGAGCCCGGTTCAGGTGCGAGGTTCGAGCGGGGATTTGCGTCCGCCAGGTACATCAGGATCGCCGCGCTCTCGGTCAGGCAGGTCCCGTCATTGAGGACCAGCGCGGGAATCTGCCGGCGTGGATTGATGCTGATAAACGTTTCATCAATGATGCCGTCCTCGCCGTATTCGACCGAGGCACGTTCAAATCCGATATCCAGTTCCGACAGCACTGCCTCGACGCAGGCGGAACCGGAGCCCGGGTTGCCATACAGCTTCATCTTTTTCATCCTCACGAGCGCTCGTATTGTGTTGCGCCGATGGCAAGGGACTCATGCCCTCCGGCCCGTCATGATCGCCGGCGTCGATATCGACCCAATGCGTCGCCTGACGCTAGATGGCGCGCATGTACCACTCGTAGTCCCGATCACTGATCTCCGAGTGGAACCGCTCTTCTTCTTCCCGCCGGCAGGTTCCGTACAGCTTGTGATACTTCTCCCCGAAGTACTTCGGCAGGATCTTCCCGGCGTCGAACGCATCCAGCGCCGCTGACCAGCGCACCGGCAGTTCGACCTTCTCGTCGATGATCGATTCCTGCACCACCATCGGCCTTGGCTCGACCTTGTTCGTGATGCCGTGGTGGATGCCGGCGAGTATGGCGGCGATTACCAGGTACGGATTTCCGTCGGCGCCGCCCGGCCGGTACTCGACGCGCGCGTCCTCGGGCTTCGACATCGGGATGCGCAGCGCGACGCCGCGATGGTTGCGGCCCCAGTTGGGCTCGAGCGGCACGAACACGCCCGGCCGGTAGCGGCGGTAGGAATTCGCGGTCGGCGCGAAAACCGCCATGGACTCGGGCATCGCCTTCGCGAGCCCCCCGATCGCGTGGCGCAGCGTGTCCGCGAACGGTCCGTCCTTGCTCGTGCCGGCAAAGATGTTCATGCCCGCCGCATCCACCAGGCTGATGTGCACATGCATGCTGCAGCCGGCCCACTCGGCGAAGGGCTTCGCCATGAAGCTCGCGGCCATCCCGTGCTTGCGGGCGACGGCCTTCACCGCGCGCTTCAGGAGGACGCCGTGGTCCGCGGCAAGCTCTGCGCTGGCGACGTGGTGCAAGTTGATCTCGAACTGGCCGGGCGAAAACTCCTTGAGCGTCGCGCCGGCCGGGATGTTCTGGGCCTTGCAGGTCTCGAACAGGTCGGCGAGAAAGGGATCGGCCTCCTCGACATCCTCCATGCTGCCGTACTGCGGGCCGGTCTGCGTCCGGCGCGTGCCGGGAATGTTGCCGACGCGCGGCGTCGGTACCTCGGTATTCACATCGAGCAGGTAGAACTCGAGCTCGGTCGCGCACACCGGCGTGAGCCCCAACTCCTGCAGCGGCTTCATCGCATGCCGCAGCACCTGACGCGGGTCTGCGAAGAACGGTCCGCCTTTCGAGTCGTCCATCGCCAGCAGCACCTGTGCCGTCGGCACGTGCGCCCAGGGCACGGGAGCGAGCGAACCGGGAACCGCCGTCGAGATGGCGTCCGGGTCGCCGTCGCGCCCGCCATTGTCGATGCGGTCGTAGGTCATGCCCTTGGCGTCGAGCAGCACGGTCGCGCCGCAGAAGTTGAGCCCGTCGCCGAAAGGCTTGCCGAACTCGTCGCGGCCGACGCGCTTGCCGCGCAGTATGCCGAGCATGTCGGGCTGCAGGAGCTCCAGCTGCATCGTGTCGGGATATCGCTCGAGGAACTTCGCGAGTTCCTCGGGCAGGCGTTTGTCCGGCTTGCTCATGCAGTCTTTCCCGTTCGCCAGGCGATTGCGGCCTTGACGCCCTCTCGTTGGACGATTTCGTTGAACTCGCGCGACTCAGCGGTCTCGTTGGTCTCGATCACGACGTCGATCTCGAGCGCAGCGAGCAGTGCCTGTCGCATGCCGCCGATGTCGAGGCTGCGGTTGATAGCGCGCTTGGTCAGGCGAACGGCCTGAGCGTCGTTCGCGGCGATGCGTTTGGCAAGCGTGACTGCCTCCTCGAGCAGCGAGGCGGCCGGCACGACGCGATTCACGAGGCCCATGGCCTGGGCGTCGGCCGCGCTCACGCGATCATCGCCGGTGAGCAGTAGGTACTTCGCGGCCTTGGGTCCCGCGAGCCAGGGAAGGAGGAGGGCGACGATGCCGCTGCCGAACTTCACCTCGGGTTCGCCGAAACGGCAGTCATCGGCCGCGATCGTGAGATCGCAGGCAACGGCGAGCTCGAGGCTGCTCCCGAGGCAGTAGCCGTGCACCGCGGCGATCGTGGGCTTCAAAGAATCCCAGAAGCGAAGGATGATGCGGAAGTCGTTCTCGAGTGCGCGGCGCACTGCCGCCGGGTCCGACTTGCCCTCGCCGAGCCCCATGTCGAGGTCGAAACCCGCGGAGAACGCGCGGCCCTTGCCGGCAATCACGATCGCGCGCACGGCATCGTCCGCCTCGGCCTCGTCGAGCGCGGTATCGAGCGCCCCGATCATCGGCTCGTTGATCGCGTTCAGCTTGTCGGGCCGGTTGAGCGTCAGGAGCGCGACTGAGCCGCGCCGCTCCAAAAGGACGAGCGGTTCCGCCACGCTCAGCCTTCCTTGAGCCGGAACCAGGCCGACTTCGACTGCGTATAGCTCTTGAAGCTGTCCAGACACTTGTCGCGCGAATTGCCCGACTGCTTGAAGCCGCCGAAAGGCTGGGTCATGTCGCCCTCGTCGAAGCAGTTGATCCAGACGATGCCCGCCTCGATGCCGCGCACCAGGCGGAAAGCGGTGTCGAGGTCACGCGTCCAGACGCCAGAGGCAAGGCCGTAGATCGTGTCGTTGGCGATCTTGATGGCCTCGTCCACGCCGTTGAACTCGATGACCGAGGCGACTGGCCCGAAGATCTCCTGCTGCGCGATCGACATGCTGTTCTTGACGCCCGAGAACAGGGTCGGGTTCACGTAGGCGCCGTTCTTGAGCTTCGTCGGCACGTCGCCGCCGAACTCCAGCTTCGCGCCTTCCTTGCGGCCCTTGTCGATCATGCCGAGCACGCGCTTCTGGTCGCCGCGCGTGACGAGCGGGCCCATGTTGGTCTCCGGGTCGAGCGGGTCGCCTGGCTTGAAGGCGTCCTGGCCGAGCTCGACGAAGCGCTCGACGAATTTCTTGCGGATCGAGCGGTCGACCAGCAGGCGCGAGCCTGCATTGCAGACCTCGCCCATGTTCGAGTAGATGCCGCGGTAGGCGGCCGTCACCGCGCGGTCCATGTCCTCGATGTCCGCCATGAACACCTGCGGCGTCTTGCCGCCGCATTCGAGCGCCACCTGCTTCATGTTCGACTGCCCGGCGTACTGCAGGATCAGCTTGCCGACCGCGGTCGAGCCCGTGAAGGTGATCTTGCGCACCTCATCGTGCAGCGCCAGAGCGCGGCCCGCGACCTCTCCGAGTCCGTTGACGACGTTGAACACGCCCGGCGGACCGCCGGCCTCGACGAACAGCTCGGCGAGGCGCAGGCAGCTGAGCGGCGCCTGTTCGGCCGGCTTGAGGACGACCGAGTTGCCGGCCGCGAGCGCGGGCGCGATCTTCCAGGTCGCCATCAGCATCGGGTAGTTCCAGGGCGAGATCGCGCCGACGACCCCGTAAGGCTCGCGCAGCACCATGTGCACGACGCCGGACTCGGTGCTGGTCACCGCGCCGTCCACCTTGTCGATGCACTCGGCCATGAACCGGATCGTCTCGACGACGGCCGGCAGATCGACGCTCACGACGTCGGCGATCGGCTTGCCCATGTCGAGCGTCTCGAGTACGGCGAGCGTCTCGGCGTTCTCGTCAACCAGCTGCGCAAAGCGGTTCATGACCTCCATGCGCGCGCGCGGCGCCATCTTCGACCAGGCGCCGGACTTGAACGCCTTCCTGGCTGCGGCGACCGCGCGGTCGATGTCTTCCGCGGTTCCCGCCGACACGACGGCGATGACCTCGCCGGTCGCGGGGTTGACGCTCTCGAAGCGCCCGCCTTTCTTCGCATCGACGAACTTGCCGTCGATGAACAGCCGCGTCTCGGGCTTTTTCTGCGCCTTGCCGGCGACGGCTTTCCAGCGGGAATGGGTGTGTTTGGCGACGGCCTGGATACTCATCGTGATTGCCTCGTTCGTTCGGATTCAGGGGGTTCCGCCGCATGCGGCACGACCAGCGCATCTACGATCGCGCAGCCGTCCGCGTGGACGATCACCGGGTTCAGGTCGATCTCCGAGAAGTGGCTGCCGAGCGTGGCCACCAGTGCGGAGAAGCGCGCGGCCACGTGGCAGAATTCGTCCATGGCGAGCGGCCGGCGGTGACGGCGGCTGGCGAGTAGCGGCGCGATTCCGAGGCGCCTCACGAGCCGGGCCGCCTCAGCGGCATCGAAGGGTGGCAGTGCGTAAACCGCGTCCGCCAGCGCCTCGACATGCACGCCGCCCGCGCCGATCAGGACCACCGGTCCAAACTGCGGGTCGTTTACCATGCCGAGCAGCAGCTCGACACCGTGCGCGGCGATCATGGGCGCGACCAGCACGCGCGCATCGATGCGCCTGGCGAGGTCACGGTACGCGGCGGCGACCGCAGTCGCGTCGGCAAGGCCGAGGTGGATGCCCTGCTGGTCGCTCTTGTGGTCGAGTCCTCGCTTCGCGGTCTTCAGCACCACCGGGTAGCCGATCGCCTTGGCAGCGGTGACCGCGGCGGCCTCGGCCTCGACGACGCTGCCGGCGTTGGCGGGCAGTCCCGCATCCCCGAACAGCGTCAGCGCGTCGTTCTCGTCGAAGCGGCGCCGGTCAGCCAGGCGCGCGCGCATCTTTGCGAGCGCGGCCTCCGGGATGACCGGGGGCTCGCCCCGCGCGCGGGTTGCAAAGTCGCGGTGGTCGAGGAGATGCTTCGCGCCGCGAAGGAAACTCTCGAGTCCGTCCAGCACGGGGAAGCCTTCACGGGTTGCCTCGACGACCAGTGGATCGGCCGACGTGCCCTGGCGATTCGCGACCAGCACCGCGGGCTTGCCGGACGCCCGGTGGCCGGTGCGCAGGTAGTCGATGTAGGCCGGATAAATGCCGCCGTCCGCCGCGCGATCGTGCACGACCGCGCCGAGCGCGGCCTGCGGGTCGCTCATCAGCACCGCGAAGCATTTCTGCATCGTGGCGTCGAAATCCGGGCCGCCCGTGCTCCAGGCGTCGAGCGGGTTGACCGCCGGCAGCCCCGGGTCGAGCAGAGACTCGAGTTTTTTCGTCGAAGCGGGTGTGAGCTGCGTGAGCGGCAGGCCGTGGTCGTGGGCGAGGTCGATCAGGAGCTGCCGCTCGCCGCCGGAATCGTGAATCGACACGATCCCGCCCGCGCCCGGTGCGTGCGGTTGCGCGAACAGGATGAGCGTGGTCGCGAGTTCGTCCATGTCGCGCACTCGATGCACGCCATGGCGGTCGAAGATCGCGTCATACACGCCGTCCTCGCCCGCGATTGCGCCGGAATGAGAGACCGTGAGCCTGGCCGAGAGCTCCGTGCGCCCGACCTTCAGCGCGACGACCGGGATACCACGCTCGCGGGCTTTCGCCAGCGCGCGCACCAGGCCCGCGGGATTGCGGGCCGTCTCCATGAACAGGCCTACCGCGCGGGTACCCGGCATCTCGATCGCGTAATCGAGGTACTCGTCCATCGACACCGCGAGTTCCTGTCCGGTCGAGACCACGAGGTTGAAGTCGATGCGCTCCTCGCAATCCACGATGCCGCACATGCCCGAGCCGGAGTGGCTGATGTAGGCGACGTTGCCGCCGCGGCGGTGCTCCCGGGTCCGGAAGCCACAGGCCCAGGCGCCCTCGGCGAAATTGTAGAAGCCCATGCCATTGGCGCCGCAGACGATGAGGCCGGACTTGCGGATCTTCGCGAGCACGCGGTCGCGCAGCGGCGGGTCCGCATCATCCTCGAGCACGAGCGACGACATGATGGTCGCCGCGCGCGCGCCGTGGGCAATCACCTCGTCGAGCGCAGCCTCGACGCGCGTGTCCGCGATCGCGAAGATGACGTGCTCGACGGGCTCGGGCAGTGCGGCGAGCGACGGGAAGCAGGGTACGCCGAGCACGGACTGGCGACCGGGATTGATGGCGTAGAGGCTGCCCTCGAAGCCGCCCTTCAGCAGGTTTTCGATCGTGTGGCGGCCGACGGTGCCTTCGCGCTCTGAGGCGCCGAGCACCACGATCGACCGCGGCCGGAGCAGGGGATCGAGCCGATGGGCCATGCGGGCACCGCGCCCGGGCGCGTCAGAAATCCGCGGCCGGCGTGGCCCGCTTGCGCGGCGGATCCCAGAACGGCTGGTCCGTCACGTGGCAGCGCGCCATGACCTTGTACCACTTGAGCTCGCGCTGGTAGTAGATCTCCGCATAGAGCTCGTCACCCAGCTTTCCCCAGGGCATGTTCAAGGTCGCGTAGGCGATGTTCTTCTTCGCCGAGGGTGACCATTCCGCCGAGGTCACCGTGCCGACGACGTTCTTGTCCTTGTCGTAGATGTAGGCCGAGCGCGCCGGCTTGTTGCCCTCGACGTCGAGCTTCACGAAACGGAAGCGCGAGCCTTTCTTCTGCTCCTCGAGGAGCGCGCGGCGACCGTTGAAGCAGGGCTTGCTGAAATCCACCAGGCGGCCGAGGTCGAGCTCGAACGGCGAGCGCGAGCGGTCGGTCATGATCGCCTGGTCGGCCGGGTGGAAATCCACCTGGGCCGCGAGAAAGCCCGCCTCGATGCGCGCGACCTCGAGGGCGTGCGTGCCCATCGGGCGGATGCCGTGGATCTTGCCCTTGTCGAACAGTGCATCCCAAAGCTCCAGCGCGTGCTCCGGGTCGATCCAGAGCTCGTAGCCGAGGTCGCCGGTGAAGCCGGTGCGCGAGACGGTGAGCTCGGTGCCGGCGAACGGGTAGAAGCCGATCTCGAAGGGCTTCAGGTTCTGCACGCCCGCGCAGCCGATCGCCTTCAGCACGGCACAGCTGGTCGGTCCCTGCAGCGCGAGTCCCGCGACGTCGTGCGTGTCTTCGAAGATCGTGACGTCGAAGCCGAAGGCGTTGCGCGTCAGCCAGTCGAGCTGCCGCTCCTGCGAGCAGAGGCGATACACACCCTCGCGCAGGTGAAAGATCGTGCCGTCGTCGATGACCTGGCCATTGTCGTCGCACCAGACGCAGTAGCCGACCCTGCCGGGCCTGATCTTGGCCACGTCGCGCGTGACCAGCCGGTTCAGGAACGCGAGTGCATCCGGGCCGGTGATCAGGTGCTTGGTCATCGGCGTCAGGTCGAAGACCGCGCAGGCGTTCCTGATCGCGGCGTACTCGAGCTGCTCGTCGAAGAAGGCGTTTGCGGTGCTGTAGTCCTTCCAGCGGTGCCATTCGTTCAGAATGTTGAGCGCGGCGATGCGCGGGTGGAAGGGCGTTTCCCAGACCGCCTTTCGGAAGTGTTCCTTGCGGCCCATCTCGTCCTTGGTGCTCATGCTGCACGCCCCGTTGCGAGGACCGCGTTCGCGGCGTTGCGTCCCGCCGAGCCCATCACGCCGCCGCCCGGGTGGCAGCCGGCGCCGCACAGGAACAGACCGCCGATCGGCATCTCGTACTGCGCCGCGCCAGGCACGGGACGCATCATCATGAACTGGTCGAGCGCCAGCTCGCCGTGGTGCCAGTGACCGCCCGTGATGCGGAACTCGCGCTCGATGTCCGCGGGCAGCAGGAGTTCCGAAGCCACCACCTGGCGACGCAGGCCGGGCGCGTGGCGGTCGAGCACTGCGAGCGAGCAGTCGAGCAGCTCGCGACGCGCGGCGTCGCCGCTTGCGCGCTCGTCGAAGGGCGCATACAGGACGATCGCGGAGAGCACGTGCTTGCCCGGAGGGGCGAGCGACTTGTCGGCGAGCGAAGGAATCGTGATCTCGAGCGCCGGTTCCGGCGAGCACTGTCCGTACTTGGCGGCGTCGAAGGCGTGCTCGAGATAGACGAGGTCGGGCGAAATCACCAGGCGCTCCCCGGCGAGCTCGGACGAAAGCCGCGTGAAGGAAGGCAGCGCCTCGAGCGCGAGATGCAGCTTCGCGGCCATGCCCTTGTTGCGGAAATGGCGGACGCGGTGCACGAATCCCGTCTCGAGGTGACGTGCCCCCAGCATCCCGAAGAGCGTGCGCGCCGGGTCGGCATTCGAGACCACCGTTCCGGCAGTGATCATCTCGCCGCCCTCCAGCTCGACGCCCGACACGCGGTCAGCATCGAGGGTGATGCGCTTGACCGGGCTCGCGGTGCGGATGGTGGCGCCGGCGGCGCGGGCCGCGGCCGCCATCGCCTCGCTGATCGCGCCCATGCCGCCCGCCGGAATGGACAGGCCGGGGTTACCGGCGGCCTGGCCGGACAGGCGGTGCAGGAGCGCGAGCACGGAGTTGTTCGAGCGCGGGCCGAGGTTCGCGCCCATCACGGCATCGAGCGCGAGCGCGCCCTTCAGCAGCGGTGACTCGAAGATCTCCTCGAGCACGTCGTAGATGTTGATGCCGGCGATACGCAGGAACTCGCGCATGTCCTCGCGGCCGAGGAGGCGGATGTCGAGGCCAAGCGCGGCCGCGCCCATGAGGTCCGCTCGCCCGCCGCCACCGAGCCGCGGGGGCTTGCGGTTGTGCTGCTTCGCGAAGATGCGTGCGAACTTCAGCATGCGCGCGTGGTACTCGGCGAGCCCCTTGCGGTCGCCGTCGGAGAGCGTGCCGGTCTCGAGCTGTCCATCCTTGTAGACCAGGTGGTCGCCGGCCGGGGAGAGCGCGACCGTCTTCAGGCCTTCGCGCGCCCACTTGAGGCCATGCGCGGCGAGCTTGAGTTCGCGCGCGATGCGCGGATCGAGCAGGTACGAGAGATGCGCGCACCCGGATACGCGAAAGCCCTTCGAGAACTCGCGCGTGACGGCTGCGCCGCCCACCTGGGCTGCGGCCTCGAGCACGACGACTTCGCGCCCGGCACGGGCGAGATAGGCGGCGCAGGCGAGGCCGTTGTGGCCGCCGCCGACGACGACGATGCGATTCCGGTCAGTCATCGGACCAGCCCTCCGGCACGATGTTCGGACGGCCGAGATCCATCAGGATCTCGCGCGCGGCGTTCGCGCCCGGCGCGGCCATGACGCCGCCGCCCGGGTGCGTGCCCGATCCGCACATGTAGAAGCCCCGCACCGGGCCGCGATACTGCGCGTATCCGGGGAAGGGCCGGTTGAACAGTAGCTGGTCCATCGTCAGCTCGCCCTGGAAGATGTTGCCTTCGGTGAGTCCCACCTCGGCTTCGAGCTCGCGCGGCGTGCGGCACTCGACGTGGCGTATCAATGACTTGAAGTTCGGGCTGTAGCGGCCGATCTGGTCGAGCACGGTGTTCTTGAAGCCCTCGCGGTCCTCGTCCGTCCACTCGCGGCCGTTGATGAACGGCGGGACGTACTGCACGAACACCGACATGAAGTGCTTCCCCGGGGGCGCCATGGTCGGGTCGGTCATCGACGGGATCAGCATGTCGAGGTAAGGCTCCTTCGACCAGGTGCCGTTCTTCCAGTCGTCGTAGGCGCGCTCCATCTTCTCGAGCGAGTCGAGGAAGTGCATGTCGCCGTAGGCGAGCGGGTTGTCCTTGCCGAGCGCCGGGAACTCCGGCAGCCCGTCGAGCGCGATGTTCAGTTTCCCGGACGAGCCGCGGATCTTCCAGTTCTTCGCCTTCTGGACGATCGCGGGCGGCAGGTCCTTGGGGTCGAAGATCTTGGTGTAGGTGCGGCGCGGGTCGAGGTTGCTGACCACGATGTCCGCGTAATACTCGGTGCCGTTCTCGGTCGCCACTCCGGCGACGCGGCCGCCCTTGACGATGACCTGCGCGACCGGCGCGTCGACCACGATCTCGCCGCCGAAGGACTTGAACGCGCTGGCGATTGCCTTGGACACCGCGCCCATGCCGCCGCGCGCGAAGCCCCAGGCGCCGATCGAGCCGTCCACGTCGCCCATGTAGTGGTGCAGGAGGACGTAGGCCGTGCCCGGCGAGTACACGCCCATGGCAGAGCCGATGATGCCGCTGCCCGAGAGGTGGCACTTGATCGTGTCCGACTCGAAGTACTCGTTCAGGAAGTCGGCGATGCTCATCGAGTAGAAGCGCAGCGTGTCGTAGATGAACTGCTCGCCGAACTTGTTGAGTTCCTTGCCGAGAAAGATCATCTCCTTGAGATCGCGCGGCTTGAACGAAGTAGGGTCGGGCGGCGAGCGCAGCAGCAGCGGGCGGATGAACTTGCACTGCCGCATGACGTCGGTCGAATAGCGGTGGTAGGCGTCGGCGTCGCGCGGGTTGTGGCGCGCGAACTCGCGGCGCTGGACCTGCTCGTCGGTGTAGTTGCCGAGGATGTCGCCCTTCGACGTGATCGAGACGCCGCCGCCGTATGGAACGACCTGCAGGCCATGCCGTGCCAGCTCGAGGTCGCGGAACAGCTCGGGCCGCAGCAGGCTGCAGACGTACGAGCAGTTGGAGTAGATCCAGCCTTTCTCGATCTCGCGGCTCACGGCCGCGCCGCCGATCCAGGGATTGCGCTCCACGACGAGCACCTTCAGCCCGGAGCGCGCGAGGTAGGCGGCGTTGGTCAGGCCGTTGTGGCCCGCGCCGATGACGATCGCGTCGTATTTCGTCAAGGTCAGATCCGTTTGCGTTCGTTGTGGTTGGCGGCCTGGACGACCGCGTTGACGGCCGTTTCGAAGCGCTCAAGCGTCTCCCCGAGGCACCGATCGTCATGCGCCTCGCAGACGAACCAGGGCTCGCGCGAGTCGGGCTCGCAGAGCACACCGAGGTCATGCAGGTGCGGCGCCAGTGCTTCGTAGAAAGTGTAATCGCTCGTGACCCAGTCGCGGTAGTCGCGGGGCGGCTTTTCGCTGAAGAACAGGCCGCTCATCGAGGGATGGCCGCTGAAAGAGTGCTTGATTCCGCGCTGCGAGAGGACCTGGCTCATGCCGGCCCGCAGCTTCGTGCCGTACTCCGCGATCGTGGCGAGCGCCGGGGTTTCGTCGAGGATCTCGAGGGTCTTCTCGGCGGCGGCAAGCGCGATCGAGTGACAGGTGAAGGTGCCGCCGTGCACGACCCCGTTGCCGAAGTTGCGCATGATGTCCTCGCGGCCGGAGCACACCGAGATCGGGTAGCCGTTGCCCATCGCCTTGGCGAAGGTGCACAGGTCTGCCTTGACGCCGAACAGCTCCTGCACGCCGCCCTTCGCGACGCGGAAGCCGGTCTTGACCTCGTCGATGATCATCAGGATCCCGTACTTGTCGCACAGCGCGCGCGCGTCGCGCAGGAATTCCCGGGTCGCCGAGATCGAGCAGCAGTTGCCCATGATGGGCTCGATCATGAACGCGGCGATGTCGCCGCTGTAGGCCTTGAAGACGGATTCGAGGCGCTCGGTGTCGTTCATGGGCACCGAATGGATCATCGCGCGCAGCACGTGCGGGACGCCGGCGCTGTAGGGCACCAGCTGCGGGTCACCGTGGCCCGGCTTCCAGTCCTCGACTGCAGTGGTCCACAGGGCGGCGTCGAACACGCCGTGGTAGCCGCCCTCGATGACGACATAGGAGTCCTTGCCGGTGTGAGCGCGGGCGACGCGCAGGGCGGCCATCACGGCCTCGGTGCCTGAATTCGAGAAGCGCACGAGTTCGGCCGCCGGCACCATTTTCGAGATGCGTTCGGCTACGGCACATTCCCGCTCGGTGGAGAGGGCGAAGACGCCGCCGATCTCCTGGCCCGCCCGGGCTGCCGCATCGACCCGCGGGTCGGCGTAGCCGAGGATGCAGGGGCCGTAGGCGAGGCGGTAGTCGATGTATTCGTTGCCGTCGATGTCGGTCAGGCGCGCGCCTTTGCCCGATTTCACGTAGATCGTCTTGTCCTCGCCCCAGTAGCGGAAGTTCGACGAAACCCCGAGCGGGAGGTGGCGGATGGCCCTCTTGAACTGGGCGTTGGACTTCTCAAGGCTTCGGGTCATGGGTGCAGGCCTCCAGCCGGGTCCGGAAGGTTTGAACGGAATGCCCTAGTTTCCCCCAAAAGGGGCACCGGCGTCCATTTCGAGTGAATAGGCGTTCATTCATTGGATTGGGCCCTTGAACCGGGTAAGATGGTGCCGCGTTGCGCCCCGGAATCTGTCCTAACCGCATGATTTCAAAAGCGTTTTTATGAGTGCGAAACGACAGCTCGCGGTCGTTTCCAAGCGCCGTACGGCGCCCCCTGCGGAGCGCCGCGAACAGTTGATTCTGGCCACGATCCGCTCGGTCGCCGACCGCGGCCTGGCCGATACGACGATCGCCACCGTCGCCCAGGAAGCGGGTCTCTCGCAGGGCATCGTGAACCTGCATTTCCGCAGCAAGGAAGGCCTGCTGACGGAGACTCTTCGCTATCTCGCCGACGAGTACCGCAGCGCCTGCCAGGCGGCGGCGGCGGCCGGCGAGGTTTCGCCGGTGGATGGGCTGCTCGCAATGGTCGAGCTCGATTTCCGGCGCAACATCTGCTCGCGCGACAAGCTCGCGGTCTGGTTCGCCTTCTGGGGCGAGCGACGCTTCCGGCCGACGTACCGGCGCATCTGCGCCGAGCGCGACCGGTCCTACGACGACATGGTCCGCCTGATCTGCGCCCGGCTCTGCGAGGAGGGCGGCTACAGGGACGTCGAGCCGGCCGTGGTGGCCGACGGGCTCTCGGCCCTGACCGACGGGCTGTGGCTCGACCTGCTGGTACGGCCCGACTCCATGAGCCGCGAACGTGCCCGGCGAATCACGTTATCGTACCTGGCGGATGTTTTTCCGCGGCACTTCAGCCAGCCCGCCGCCGAGGGAAAGGCCTAGGATGGACATCGCGCTCGACGCCACCGCCAGGGAATGGCGCGACCGGGCCTTCCGGTTCGCAACCGACGAGCTCATTCCGCACGAGGTCGAGGCCGAGTTGAACGACGGCCGACTGGCCGCCGAGGTGGAGAAGCGGCACAAGAAGCGCGCCGTCGAGCTCGGCTTCAGTGCCATGGACGTGCCGAAGTCGCACGGCGGGCTTGAACTGCGCATCGTCGACCAGGTCGCGGTCTGGGAACAGCTTGGCCGCGTGACCAACGCGCTCTGCTGGTGTTTCTCCGAGGCCCAGAGCTGGATGTTCGAGCCGCTCTCGGTGATGGCGTAGCATTCCTTCCGCGTGCCGCTCGCGAGCGGCACGCGGAAGGAATGCTACGCCATCACCGAGAGCGGCTCGGGCTCCGACGTGGTGGTGGAGACCAGCGCGCGGCGCGCGAAGGGCGGCTACGCGATCTCCGGCGAGAAGTGGTACGTGACGAGCGCGAACCTCGCCGATTACTTCATCCTGCAGGCGAAGATCGCCGACGGGCCGCACGCGGGCTCCGATTCGCTGTTCTTCATCGACAAGTCGACGCCCGGCATCGAGGTCCTGCACACGCCGTCCTTCAGCCACACCTTCAGCGCCCATCACCCGACTTACGGATTCACCGAGGTCTTCGTGCCGGAAGACAATCGCCTCGGCGAAGAGGGGGGCGGCATGCGCTACTCTCATGCCTGGTTCCGCCGCGAGCGGCTGATGATCGCCGCCCGCAGCTGCGGCGCTGCCGCGCGCCTGATCGAGGAGGCGAGCGCCTTCGCCGCCACGCGCATGATCGGCGGCGAGCCGCTCGCCGAGAAGCAGATGGTGCAGGCGATGCTCGCCGACAGCGTGACCGAACTCTGGGCCGCGCGGCTCATCACCTTCGAGGCAGCCGAGGCGCACGATCGCGGCGAGGACCTGAAGTCGCTGCACGTACGCTGTTCGATCGCCAAGCTGTACGCCTCGGAGATGGCGAATCGCGTCGCCGACCGGGCGCTGCAGATCCTGGGCGGCCGCGGCTACATGCGCGAGAACGCCGCCGAGCGCTTCTTCCGCGAGCTGCGCGTCGACCGCATCTGGGAAGGCGCGAGCGAGGTCCAGCGGCTCATCATCGCGCGCGCGCTCGCCAAGCGCGGCCTCGGGGGGCTGTGAACCCGTGAATCCCGCGCTCGCGCTGTCCGCCCTGTGCGCGTTGGCCGCCGCAGGTGCGGCCGACGCCGCGAAAAACGACGGCACGGAAGACAAGGTCCTGAACGTCTTCACCTGGCCTGACTATATTGCGCCGGACACCATCAGGAGCTTTGAGCGCGAAACCGGCATCAAGGTCAACTACGACACCTACGACTCGACCGAGATGGCCGAGGCGCGCCTGCTCGCCGGCCGCACGGGCTACGACGTCGTCGTGCACGCCGAGCGCTATTCCGCGCGCCTGATCCCGATCGGCGTGTACCAGCCGCTCGACAAATCGAAGCTGCCGAACCTGAGGCACCTCGACCCCTGGGTCATGAAGTGGGTCGCCGAAGACGACCCGGGCAACCGCTACGGCGTCCCCTACCTGTGGGGCACGACGGGATTTGCCTACAACAAGCGCATGGTCGCGGACCGCATGCCCGATGCGCCGGTGACGAGCGGCGACATGCTGTTCAAGCCGGAGGTCGTGAAGCGCTTCGCCGACTGCGGTGTGAGCTTCCTCGACGAGCCCACCGACGTCATCCCGATGGCCCTCCTCTACCTGGGTCGCGACCCGAACAGCCTCGACCCGCGGGACCTCGCCGACGTCGAGAAGCTGCTCAAGGGCGTCAGGCCTTACATCCGTTACTTCAGTTCGGCGAAGATGCTGATCGACTTGCCGAACGAGGAAGTCTGCATCGCCATGAGCTGGTCCGGCGATTACGCGCAGGCGATGATGCGCGGCCAGCAGGTCGGCCGGCCCGTGCCGCTCGCCTACACGACCCAGAAGGAGGGCACGCTCGCGTGGTTCGACCTATGGTTCATCCCGGCCGATGCGCAGCACCCGGACAACGCGCACAAGTTCCTGAACTACCTGATGCGGCCCGAGGTGGCGGCCTCGATCGTGGTGGAGACCCGTTACGCGACGCCGAACCTGACGGCGCTGCCGATGCTTCCGCCCGAGATCCGCAATGACCCGGCGGTGTTTCCGCCCGATGCGGTGCGCAAGTCCCTGTACAAGGGACGCATCCGGGACCCGATCATCGAGCGGCTCCGGTCGCGGCTCTGGTCGCGCGTGAAGACCGGACTGTGAGCGATCCAGATCATCCGCCGCTGGTCCGCATCGAGGGCGTCACCAAGCGCTACGACGACGTCACCGCCGTCGATGATGTTTCGCTCGAAATCCTGAAGGGCGAGCTGTTCGCGATCCTCGGCGGCTCTGGCTGCGGCAAGACGACGCTGCTGCGGATGCTCGCGGGCTTCGAGCACCCGACCGGCGGGCGGATCCTGATCGACGGCGCCGACATGACCGACGTGCCGCCCTACGAGCGCCCGGTCAACCTAATGTTCCAGTCCTACGCGCTGTTCCCGCACATGACCGTCGAACAGAATGTCGCTTACGGCCTCAAGAAGGAGGGCCTGCCGGCGCCGCAGATCCGCGAGCGGGTCGCTGAGATGCTCGCGATGGTCAAGCTCGGGCCGCTCGCAGGCCGCAAGCCGGAGAAACTCTCCGGCGGCGAGAAGCAGCGCGTCGCGCTTGCGCGCTCGCTGGTCAAACGACCCAAGCTCCTGCTGCTCGACGAGCCGCTGGCGGCGCTCGACAAGAAGCTGCGTGAGCACACGCAGTTCGAGCTCGCCAACATCCAGTACCAGCTAGGAACCACGTTCGTGGTCGTGACCCACGACCAGGACGAGGCGATGACGCTGGCGAGCCGGATCGCAGTCATGCACGAGGGGAAGATCGCGCAGGTCGGCACGCCGGGCGAAGTCTACGAGTTCCCGGCCAACCGCTACGTGGCGGGCTTCGTCGGCAACATCAACCTGATCGAGGGTCAGGTGACCGGCCGCGCGAACGGGAGGCTGCAACTGCGCGCAGACGCGCTCGATGCCGAGCTCACCGTTGCCTGCGACGAGCCGTCGGGGATCGACGGCTCGGTCTGCGTCGCCGTTCGCCCCGAGAAGATCACGATCAGCCGCGAGGCGCCCGCCGGCGCCGACCGCAACGTCGTGAAGGGCGTCGTCCGCGACCTCGGCTATTTCGGTGACCAGTCGCTGTATCGCGTACGTGCCCGTAGCGGGGCGGTGGTGCAGGTCAGCGCCCAGAACCTGCGCCGGTCGGCAAAGCTGACCGTGGAGTGGGACGACGAGGTGTACCTGTCCTGGGAGGTCGGCAGCACGATCCTGCTGCGCACATGAGCGAAGCGAAGGACGGCCACGACGATCGCTCCCTGCTCTGGCTGTGCCGCGCGGTCAAGCTGCCGTATTTCTGGCTGCTGCTGTTCTTCCTGATGCCGTTCCTGATCATCCTGAAGATCAGCGTCGCGGAACCGATCGTCGCCCAGCCTCCGTTCACGCCGCTGCTCGAGTGGGGCGCGCAGGGTTTCGAGGGCCTGCGGATCACGCTCTCGAACTACGCGTTCCTGTTCCAGGACGGGTACTACGGAATCATCTACCTTTCGTCGCTCAAGATGGCGGCAATCGGCACGGTGCTGTGCCTGCTGCTCGGTTACCCGATGGCTTATTTTATCGCGCGCCAGCCGCCGGGCCGCCGGCACATGCTGCTGCTCGCAGTGATACTGCCGTTCTGGATCTCCTTCCTGCTGCGCGTCTACGCCTGGATCGGCCTGCTGAACAACCGCGGCATCATCAACGAATTCCTGCTTTGGACCGGCATCATCGACGCGCCGCTGCAGATGCTCTACAACGACTTCGCCGTCTATCTCGGCATCGTCTACTCGTACCTCCCGTTCATGATCCTGCCGCTCTATGCGAATCTCGAGCGGCTGAACCTCGACCTGCTGGACGCCGCGGCCGACCTCGGCGCGCGCCGCTGGCAGGCGTTCGTGGACGTGACCCTGCCTCTGTCGGTCCCGGGCATCATCGGCGGCTGCCTGCTGGTATTCATCCCGGCGGTCGGCGAGTTCACCATCCCGGCGCTGCTCGGCGGCGCCGACACGCTGATGATCGGGCGCGTGCTGTGGGACGAGTTCTTCGTCAACCGCGACTGGCCGGTGGCATCCGCGGTATCCGTCGTGTTGCTGCTGCTGCTGATCGCTCCGATCATGTGGTTCCAGCGCCTGCAGACCCGCGAGCATGAGGCCGCGCGATGAAGAGCCGCTCACTGGGCCTCCTCTCGGTCGTGGTCTTCGGCTACGCGCTGCTGTACATCCCGATCGTCTCGGTGGTGATCTATTCCTTCAACGACTCGCGGCTCGTCACGCTCTGGGGCGGCTTCTCGCTGCGCTGGTATGCGAGCTTGCTCGAGGACGAGAAGCTGCTCGAGGCGGCGTTGCTGAGCCTCAGGATCGCCTTCCTGAGCGCGACATTCGCGACCGCGCTCGGCGCCATCGTGGCGCTGGCGCTGCACCGGCTGATGCACCTGCGCGGCCGGTGGCTGCTGTCGGGCATGGTCACCGCGCCGCTCGTCATGCCGGAGATCATCACCGGCCTGTCGCTCCTGTTTCTGTTCATCTCGATGGCCAACCTCATTGGCTGGCCGATGAACCGCGGCGCGACGACCATCACGATCGCCCACATCACGTTCTCGATGGCGTATGTCGTCGTCGTCGTGCGCTCGCGCCTCTCCGCCATGGATGAGTCGCTCGAAGAGGCCGCGATGGACCTGGGCGGCCGTCCGGTCGCCGTGTTCTTCGACATCACCGTCCCAATGCTGCTGCCGGCGCTGGTTTCGGGCTGGCTGCTCTCATTCACGCTGTCACTCGATGACCTCGTGATCTCGAGCTTCGTGTCGGGGCCCGGCGCGACGACCCTGCCGATGTACATCTTCGCCAAGGTCCGCCTCGGCGTGACTCCGGACATCAATGCGATTACGACGATCATCATCGCGATGGTCGCGCTTGCGGTCGCGACAGCTTCCATCGTCTCGAACCGGCGGCGCCCGGTTGGGGCACAATGAACGGTCGGGGAGGGAAGGGTGGCTGACTCAGTGGTCAAGGTTTTCGAGGGCTACCGCGAGGGCTACGCGCTGCCGGGCGCCGCCTACAAGAATCCGGAAATCTACGAGCTCGAAGTCCGGCACATCATGCTGAAGGCCTGGCACTACGTCGGGCACCAGAGCATGGTTCCCGCGCGCGGCGACTACTTCCTGTTTGAGATCGCGGGCGAGTCGGTCATCGTCGTGCGTGATGCCGCGGGCGGCATCAACGCGATGATGAACGTCTGCCGCCACCGCGGCTCGCGCATCTGCGACGCCGCCACGGGACACGAGTCGCGTTTCACCTGCCCCTATCACGGCTGGACCTACGGGCTCGACGGCTCGCTGAAGGCGGCGGCGCGCATGGACGAGGGCTTTGACCGGGCGTCGCACGGCCTGCGCCGCCTCCAGCTCCGGGTGTTCGAGGGGCTCATCTTCGTCAACTTCGACAAGGACGCGGCGGACTTCGGTGAGTTCGAGCGCGCCATGGGGCCCGCTCTCACACCGTACGGGCTTGGAAAGGCGAAGGTCGCCCACCGCCAGAATTACCCGATTCGCAGCAACTGGAAGCTCGCGGTCGAGAACTACTGCGAGTGCTATCACTGCCAGCCCGCACACCCGGAGTACTCCGTCGGTCACGGCCGCGCGCTTCCGGACCCGGAGTGCCGCGTGATGCTGGCCGAAGTGATGGCGAAGGCGCCGGAAGTCGGGCTCACCCAGGACACGATCCGCCGCTCGTGGTTGAATGCCGGATCCTTCGGACTCGAACATGGCTTCGACCGCTACCCGCTGCTGCGCGGCCAGCAGACCGGTAGCCGCGACGGTAAGCCCCTCGCGCCGCTGCTCGGCACGATCAAGGGCTACGACGGCGGCACGACCGACCTGCACCTCGGGCCGATGACTTTTGCGCTTGCGTACTGCGACCACGTCGTGATCTATCGCTTTGCGCCACGCGGCCAGAACCTGACGGACTGCGAGATCACCTGGCTGGTCAACGACAGTGCGGTCGAGGGCAGGGACTACCATCTCGCCGAACTGGTCTGGCTCTGGGACGTCACCACGATCGCCGACAAGACGATCATCGAGCGCAACCAGGCAGGCGTCGACTCCCGCTTCTACGAGCCCGGGCCGCTTTCGGCGGTCATGGAGACGTTCACGCAGGAATTTCTCGCCTGGTATGTCGCGGCCATGCGCCGCGCGACGGGGGGCGGATTGCCCGGTCGACGGCCGGTCGCTAGTATCAGGAAGGCAGCAGAGGGAAGGACATGACTGACATCACTCGCAAGGGCCCGGGCCCGCAGGCTGTTTCAGCGGCGGTTTCGGCCGTCCTTTCCATGGCGGCACACGAAGCGGCAGCGCAGGAGGCGCCGGAAACTCCGGTCATCGGCCTCGGCGAAGTCATTGTCACCGCGACCAAGCGCGCGGAAAGGCTCCAGGACGTCTCCGAGTCCATCAGCGCCTTCGATTCCGACGACATCGCGATGCGCGGCCTCGACAGGATCGACGACATCGCAAAGTACATCCCGGGGCTCTCGCTGGCCCAGCGCGAGCCGGGTGGCACGACGATCGTATTCCGCGGCGTCGCAGCTTCCGGCATCCAGTTCGGTGCGGTGTCCTCCTCAGCCCTCTACCTCGACGAGCAACCGATCACCCAGAGCGGGCGCAGCGTAGACCCGCGCTTCATCGACATCGAGCGCGTGGAGGCACTGCGCGGCCCGCAGGGCACGCTGTACGGTTCGAGTTCCCAGTCCGGCACGCTGCGCGTCATCACCAACAAGCCCGACCCGTCCGGCTTCGACGCCTGGGCCGAGGCGCAGGTCTCGCAGGTCGAGGACGGCGGCACCGGCTACGACATCAGCGCGATGGTCAACCTGCCGCTGGCGGACCGCCTGGCGCTGCGGCTGGTCGGATTCGCGGCGGAGGATGCCGGCTACATCGACAACGTGCTGGCCGACAGCGCGGGCGGGACTTTCAACAATTCAGACATCGTCGATAAGGACGTCAACAACATCGAGACCGTCGGTGCGCGCGCGGCGCTGCGCTTGGACGTCAGCGACAACGTGGACGTGACGCTCGGGCTGATCTACCAGGACCTCAGCGCCGACGGGCACAGCGACATGACGCCCGGCGTGGGCGACCTCAACCAGGCGCGCTTCGAAACCGAGGGCCTCGAGGACACGTGGTACCAGGCGGCACTCACGCTCAATGCCTCGATGGAGTTCGCCGACCTCACCATCGCTGCGTCCTATTTTGACCGCGACTTCTTCTACGAGGCCGATGCATCCGAGTACGAGTTCAGCTTCAACCAGAGTGGCTACGTCATCTACGACTTCGGCGGCGACCCGCGCGGCTTCGCCACCAACGACGACCAGTCGGAGATCACGACCTTCGAGGCGCGATTGCAGTCGAACAACGACGCGGAAAGTCGCTGGTCCTGGCTCGGCGGCGTTTTCTACAGCAAGGAAGAGGGCCATACCGAATTCGACAGCTACGCGCGTGGCTACGCCGACTCGCCGGCCTTCGCGTACTTCGCGTACCTCGAGTACAACGTCTACAACGGCACGCTTGCACCGACCGAGCGATGGTTCCTCGGTGTTTACGACTCGGAACTTGAACAGACAGCCCTGTTCGGCGAGGTGGCTTTCGACGTCACCGAGAATTTCACGATCACGGCCGGCGGGCGCTGGTTTGAGTACGACCGGACGTTCAATCTCCAGCAGCAGTCGCCCGAGGGCTTCAGCGGCTTCTCGCGCACTGATGCGCAGACCAATACCAAGGACGACGACATCGTCGGCAAGCTCAACCTGACTTACCGGATCGACGACGACCGCATGGTCTACTTCACCTGGTCCGAGGGCTTCCGCAACGGCGGAGCGAACCCGGTGCGGCCGTCCTCCATCCTGCCGCTCGAGTTCAGCTCGGACACGCTCACCAACTGGGAGATTGGCGCGAAGACCGAGTGGATGGACAACCGCCTGCGCTTCAACGTCGCCGCCTACCACATGAGCTGGGACGACTTCGCCGTGCAGATCGAGGACCCGCAGCCGGGCGTGTTCCAGCTCGGTTTCGTGAACCTGCCGACCGCCGAGATCGACGGCATCGAGGCGGAGTTCACCTTCGTCGTCAACGACGCCTGGCAGATTGACGCCACGCTCGGCTACAACGACGCGCAGATCGCGGAGGCGACGGTCCTGACGCTCGTGGACGACGACGGCAACGAGTTCTCGCGGCCGGTCGAGAAAGGCGCGCGCCTGCCGCTGACGCCTGAATGGAGCGGCGCACTCGGCGTCGAGTGGCGCGGGCGCGGCCAGCTGATGAACGCGCAGCCTTTCGCGCGGCTCGACCTTGCCTACGTCGGCGAAGTGGTGAGCAATCTCGAGGGCTTCGAGTCGGTCGTCGGCCAGGCTGGCGTCGCGACCCTGCCGGGCTACGAGACGGGCGACTTCCGCTTCGGCCTCGAGGGCGAGCGCTGGACCGGCTCGCTGTTCGTGGACAACATCTGGGACGAGCGGGCCGTGACCTTCCGCAGCAACCGCTGGGCCGCACCGCGCGAGTCGATCATCCGGCCGCGTACCTACGGGCTGCAGATGCGCTACCGCTTCTGAGGCGCTGATGGACATCGGCGACCCGGTCCGCAGTTTCGGCAAGCTCAACATGGAGGCGCTCGGCGCCGCCATCCTGGCCCAGGACGAAGCCGCGTGGAACGAGAATGTCCAGCGCCAGAAGGACTATGAGGTCCACGAGCAGACGCGCTCGATCGTGCTGCTGTTCGCGAACGTCGAGGACTGGCCTGCGGTCGAGGTGAGCAAGCAGCCGGGCTGGGACCGGCTCGCGGACGTCGCGGTGCCGGTCATGCACGAGATCATCGGCAAGTATTATCCGCCCGGCGGCACGATCATCCGCGCCATGGCGGCGAAGCTGCTCGCCGGGGGGCGCATCGTGCCGCACCGCGACTCGCACCCGTCCTTCGGCGCCGGCCACCGCATCCATGTGCCGATCATCACCAACCCGCGGGTGCGGTTCATGATCGACGGCCGGCCCTACCAGTTGCAGGTGGGCGAGGCTTACGAGATCAACAACCAGAAGGTCCACAGCGTCATGAACAAGGGCGCCGAGGACCGCATCAACTTCATCTTCGATTATGTGCCGCCAGGCAGCATTCCCGGCCGCGCCGGCAAGCCGGCGACCGCTGGTGCGCGGCCGGCCGCCTCGTAGCGGCGATAACGCTCGCGGATCGGCCTGAGCACCTCGATCAGCTCCTCGAGCTTCGCTTCATAGTGCCGGTAGTGGCCGACCGAGCGGTCGTAGATCGGCTGTCGCACCTGTTCGGCCGAGGGCGTGCGCACGGGACGCTCGCTCTCGTAGAACCGCAGGCATGCCTCTTCGAAGGGCAGGCCGCAGAATGCCAGCAGGCGGCGGACCTGCGGTTCGAAATTCGACACCACTTCCTCGTACTGCACGGTGAGCACGCGCCCGGGCAGCGCCGCGGCCCAGTGATCCATCATCCGCTGGTACTGCAGGTAGTACTCGCCGATATCGGTCAGGTCGTAGGTGAAGTTCTGGCCCTTTGCGAACAGCTGCCGGTAGCAGGAAAGACAGGCATCGAGCGGGTGCCGGCGCGCGTCGATGATCCTGGCGTTCGGCAGCATCAGGGCGATCAGCCCGACGTTCGGGAAGTTGTTCGGCATCTTGTCGATGAAGCGCGGTGCACCCGTGCGCCGGTGCGTCCGGGCCTGCGCGAGGTAGTCGTCGCCGAGTGCCCGGATGTGGGACGCGCCCAGTTCGCGCATCGCCTCGGGGTAATTGATGCCATCGCCGCGATTACGGTTGAGCGAGGTCGCGACGCGCCCGACGTAGGGCAGTTCGCTCGTGCCCTCGACCTGGCTGTGGCTCGCAAGGATCTGCTCAAGCAGCGTCGAGCCCGAGCGCGGCAGGCCAAGGACGAAAATCGGCGCCGGGTCCGGGTTGCCGCTCCCGGCGTGCGAGGCCAGGAACTCCGCCGTAAAGGTGGCGAGCAGACGGTCGTTCATGACCTCCGTCTGCACCGGGTCATACGAGACCGCCGCGCGTTGCGCCTCGTTGCCGGCGCGGTAGCGTTCCCAGGAGAGCTCGAAGTCGCCGCGGTCCTCGTGCGCCTTGCCGAGCGCGAAAAGAAAATTCACGCCTGAAGCTGGTTTCAATTCCGGGTCGACGGAGCGGCGCTCCATCTCCGTGATCGTCGTATCGTCAAAGCGGAAAGTCTTGAGGTTGGCCAGGCTCCAGTAGCTCTCGCCGGAACCGGGCACGGCCTCGATGCAGGCCTGGTACGCGGCCACGGAGCCGTCGTAGTCGCCGACTGCCTTGAGCACGTGACCGAGGCCCAGCAGGGCGCCGGGATGAGCGGGACGCAGCGCCAGGCAGCGGCGGTAGGAGGCGATCGCCTCGGGCGTGAACGAGGCGCGCGCGAGCGTGGCGGCGCGCTGGTAATGCGCCTGCGGCTGCGAGGGCTCGAGCGCGATCATGCGGTCGAAGCAGGCGAGGGCGTCGGCGAACCGGTCCTGCTCCTTGCACAGACGCCCGAGATCGAGCAGGGCCAGCAGGAAGTCCGGCGCCAGTTCCACCGCCCTGCGCAACATCGCCTCGGCGTCTTCCGGGTGCTCCGCAGCGGCCGCGATCAGCGCGAGGAGGCGCAGTGCATCGACGTTCTTCGGGTTCTGGCGCAAAACCTGCCGGTAGAGCCGTTCGGCCTCTTCGCGACGGCCCTCCTTCTGGTGCTCGGCGGCGAGCGCCATCTGCCGCCGCTCGGGCGACAGCTCGAAGCTCTTCTCGAACGCGGCGTCCGCGTCCTTGCCGCGACCGAGTTGCGCGAGCGTCTTTCCGAGGTCGAACCAGGCGCGCTCGAGCGAGGGTTCGAGCCGGGTCGCCTGCTCGAGGAAGGGCAGGGCATCCGCGGGTCGGCCCGTCTGGAGCAGCAAATAGCCGAGGTCCTCCGCGGGCTTCGCGAAACTGGGCGCGGCATCGATCACGGCGCGGAGCGTAGCTTCCGCCTCGACGGGACGTTCCAGCTTGACGAGGACCGCGCCGAGCAAGGCCTGCATGTTGACGTCGCCCGGGTGCCGGGCGAGCGCCGCGCGGCAGCCGGCCTCGGCCGCGGCGAGCTGGCCGGAATTGATGAGGCCAATGACCTCATTGAACAGGGACCTGGGGGCGGCGGTGGATTGCATCCGTTCGTTCAGTAGCCGCCGGTCGTGGTGATGAGGTTCTTCGACAGCAGCTGCAGCAGCGCTGCCTGCGCGGCAACCCGTTGCGCCAGCGGCAGGGCCGCCGCCGGTGTTTCGAGCACCAGCACGGTTTCCGCGCCCGGGCCGGCGCGTATTGCGCCGTCAACGACGACCTGCCGCGCGCTCATCAACTCGTCGATCGAGCTGTCCGAGACGGGCCCGATGATTCCGCGCTCGACCGGCTCGCCGAATCGCGTCTTGCCGTCCTGCTTGATCGGCACTTTGTTGTCGCGCAGCACGCCGACCGCCGTGATCGCGAGTTCCTCCGTAGCCCCGTGCACGCCCTGCGAGTAAACGTAGCCCTCGTCGATCAGGTTGTCCTCGTGCAGGTCGAGGCTGATGACCGCCGGGTATTCCGCCTGCCGGGCCAGAATCCACGCGGTGATGGCGGCTGCCTCGGGGCTCGAGGCGGATGGCGCGCGCGGCCTGGCCGGGTCATCCGTGGAAGGCAGGAGATGTGAGGAGTCACCGACGCTCTGCCCGTCGATTTCCTCCGAATAGACGGGAACGTTGAGGTAGCGCCAGTTGCGCGCGTAGCCCTGCGGGTTCAGCAGCGGCAGCAGCACGACCGGGCGCTCCGCCCCGAGCCGGGCAATGTCCTCGATCGCAGTCGCGATGGCGTTCGGTCCCGCGGGCTCTTCGCCGTGGATGCCGGCCAGGATCCAGACGGCAGGTCCCGTCTTCGGGGAACGGAGGGCGACGATCGGCAGGGGCGTGGTAGTCCCGGCTGGCGCCGACTGCGCAATGACCTCGGCGGTCCACCCCCGGTCGACGAGCGAATTGACCGCACGGTAGATGGATTCGACCGGCGCACGCCCGTCGGCGTGCGTGGCGATGCCGGACGGAATGGCGACGGCGGCTGCCAGCAGGGCGGAGGCGAGGACCATGTCCGCATCGTCGCACGGACTGCCGATGCCGGCCAACGGGTCGGCGCATCCGCATTGCTCCGTTGCGTGCCCCTCGCCTAGCGTGTTCGCATCATTCCCGGGAGTTCCCCCCAATGCTGCGCTCCGCGATTGCCGCTGTCCTGCTCGTCGCCGCCACGGTCGCCACGGCGGAGAACGTCGAAACCCTGACCGAGCGCTCGCAGGAGCAGGCCCGCGCCGTGCTCGACCGCGCGGTTGAGGCGAACGGGGGAGCGGAGGCCGTACGCGCGGTCAAGGTCGTGCGCCTGAGGCTGCAGGGCGAGACCTTTCCGCGGCTGCAGATGACGACGCCCGCGCCGCCCTTCGAGGGCGGGGCCTTCGACGAGATACTGCTGTTCGACCTCGAGAACAACCGCCTGCGCCTCGACCAGAAGGCGAGCGGCGCCGGCTTCGACGGCGACAACACCGTCGCCATTGTCGGCGATTCCGGCAATGCCTACGACAACCGGGCAAGAACCGTCACGCCGATCCCCGCGGAGCAGGCGAACCAGCAGCAGTTCATCCAGTATCACCGGCGACTGCCCACCCTGCTTCTGCGCTCGGCGCTCGACCGCACGAACTCCCTGCGCTACCTCGGCGTGGACGAGTTCGAGGGCCGACGACACGAGGTCGTGACCTTCGTCATGCCCGACACCCAGCAGATTGCGCTCTATGTCGATGCCCAGACGGGCCTGATCTCGAAATACGAACTCCTGTTCGTCGACTCTCTCGAGGGCGTCGAAGCTTCCGAGATCGTTTTCGGCGATTACCGGAAGGTTGGGAGCTACCAGGTGCCGCGCCGCTGGAGCAATCGCCAGCTCGGCGAGGACCAGACGCGCTACACGGTCCAGGCCGAGTTCAACCCGCCGGTCACCGACGAGTCATTTCGCGTCGCCGCTTCCGGTTACACGGAAGTGAAGCCAGTCCCGACCAACCTCGAGGAGAAGGTGGACCGGCTCGCGGACGGCATCTTCGTGATCCAGAACGTCGCCGGCCAGAACCAGAACACGCTGGCGGTCGGCTTCGCGGACCACGTGGTCGCCGTCGAGGCGCCCGGCTCGAGCGACGGCGCGGATGCCGTGATCAAGCGCATCCACGAGCTGTTTCCGGGCAAGCCGATCCGCTACGTCGCGATGACCCACCACCATGGCGACCATATCGGCGGCATGCGCAGCTTCATCGCCGAGGGCGCGACGGTCATCACCACTGCCGCCAACCGTCCGGTGATCGAGGCCATGGCTGCCTCGAAGCAGAACGACCGGCTGGGGCGCGAGCCGCGCATGCCCGCATTCCTGCTGCTCGAGAACGGTCGCCGGGTCCTCAAGGACGGCACGCGGGAGCTCGAGCTGATCGACATCGGTCCGAATCCGCATTCGCGGGAGATGGTGATCGCCTGGTTGCCGGCCGAGAAGGTGGTGTTCCAGGGAGACCTCTTCTTCGTGCCGAACAACGACGCGCCCTTCGGTCCGCCGCAGGCTTCGACGGCGTCTTTCGCCGCGAAGCTCCGCGAACTCAAGCTGCCCGCGGAGAAGATCGCCTCCGTGCACGGGGATACGGCGACGGCGGCGCAGTTCCGGGAAGCTACCGCCGCCGCGAACTGATGCCGTAGAGTGGGCGGGGCATGGGTGCCCCGCGTTTCCTCAGGGATTTCGCCGCCGTGATTGGCATCGGCCATCCGGCCGATTCGTTCGCGGCCGTCGGCAGCGACTCGTTCGCGCCGATCGTGCTGGGCGGCTGCGGCCGCTCGGGGACGACGCTGCTGCGCATGATGCTCGACTCCCATCGCAGCATCTGCTGCGGGCCGGAATCGAGCCTGTTCCGCCGGCGCACGATAGACGCGGACTCGCTTGCTGACCGTTTTGGATTTCCGCGCGCCGAGGTGAGTGCGATCCGAGACGCTGCGGGATCGCGGCCGGCCTTCATCGAGGCTTTTGCAGGGCTCTGCACGCGGAAGGCGGGTAAGGCGCGCTGGGCGGAGAAGACGCCGCGCAACATCAGCCGCATCGGCGAGATCTTCCGTTGTTTTCCCTCGGCGCGATTCGTGCACGTGCTGCGCGACGGCCGCGACGTCGCCTGCTCGCTCAGGACCCACCCGCGCCACATGGTCGAAGGCGGCAAGCTCGTGCCGACGGGCAATTGGAAGCCGATTGCCGGCTGCGCGCGTCGCTGGGTCCGCGACATCGAGAGCTCGCGCCGGTGGTGGAGCGACCCGCGCTTCCACACCGTGCGCTACGAAGACCTCGTGCTCGACCCGCGGCCCGCACTCGAGCGCCTGATGGCTTTCATCGGCGAGGATTGGGACGAGGCCATGCTGGCGCACGCGGCGGCCGACTCGCCGTTTCGCGACGCCACGCGCTTCGCCCAGAACCCCGAGGCGCTCGGCGCGGTGAGCACCGCCTCCCTGAGCCGCTGGCAGCGTGACCTGGACGCGCGCGACCGGCGGATCTTCAAGCGAATCGCCGGGAAGCTCCTCGTCGAGCTGGGCTATGCAGCGGACGAGGGCTGGTGACTACTCGCGATTGAGGTTGACGCGCGTGCCCTTGACGGTGGACTCGACCAGCTCGACCGCGACGTTCGGGCCCTTGCGGACCTTGACCAGCACGTCCTCGCCGTCGTCGAGCTCGATCTTGAAGGCATTCTTGTCGAGCGTCTTCTTGAAGGTGTCGCGGATATCGCGCGCGCAGCCGTCCTCGCCGCGGCCCTTCTTGAGCGCCACCGGGACGTCGATCGGCGTGCCGCCTTCCGGCGTGACCCGGAAATGCATGACACCTTCGTTGTTCGCGCCTTCGCTGACCTCGAGGCGCCACTTGTTGGAGTAACGAAGCTCGGTGGCCGGCGCGGTGGCCGGCGCAGCGGCCTGTGCGGAGGCTTCCTGAGCGCCAGCCAGCGGCGCAGCGAGCAGCGGCGTGAGGGCGACAAGGGCTCCGAGGGCAATGCGGGCGGGGTGTTTCATGGTGTGTCTCCTTCAATGACTCTATCAGAGGTCCGCAGGTGGTGCCGGCCCCCGGGCTCGGTTAACGTGCAGGACTCACCGCTACAGGGAATCCGCCGTGACCCGAAAACTTCACCCAATTGCGGGGGTGCTCCTGCTCTCGCTCGGCTGCATTGCAATCGCCCGGGCTGAGCTCGACCCGACCGAGACCACCATCGCGGGGAACACCGCAGAGGGTCAGGCCGCCGCGGAGGCTTTGCTCGCCCGCGTCGTGGACATCGAGAGCCCGACTGAAAACGTTGCTGGCGTACGCGCCGTGGGCGAGGTGTTGGCCGGGGAGTTGCGCGCCATCGGCTTCCGCACCCGATGGATCGAACTGCCGCCCGAGATGAAGCGCGCCGGTCACCTGGTAGCGGAGATTGACGGCGGGCGCGGCAAGCGGCTGCTGCTGCTCGGGCACCTCGACACGGTGCTGGCCGGCGAGCCGTTCCGTCGCGAAGGCGCGCGGGCCTACGGCACCGGCTCGACCGACATGAAGGGCGGTATCGTCGTGATGCTGCAGGCGCTGAAGGCCCTGCATGCCGCGGGCGCGCTCGAGAACCGGCGCATCACCGTCCTGCTCACCGGCGACGAAGAGGACGCAGGCATGCCGCTCGACGTCTCGCGCGAGCCGATGCTGGCGCTGGCGAGAGAGAGCGACGCCGCGCTGAGCTTCGAGGCCACGATCGACGGCACAGCCACGATCGGTCGGCGCGGGATCAACAGTTGGACGCTCGAGGTGATCGGCGAGACCGGCCATTCGAGCGCGATCTTCGGGACTGAACGCGGCAACGGCGCGATCTACGAGGCGGCCCGCATCCTCGCGGCCTTCCAGGCGGAACTTGGCAACGAGAAGTACCTGACCATCAATCCCAGCGTGATCGTGGGCGGCACGAAGGCGGGGCTCGATGATTACCGCGGCACGGCCGAGGGCAAGACCAACGTGATCGCGCCAACGGCAATCGCACGCGGTGACATCCGCTACATCAGCCTGGAGCAGGAGCGCTCCGCACGCGAACGCATGCAGGCAATCGTTGCGCGCCACCTGCCGAAGACGCGGGCAACGCTGAGCTTCGACGACGGGGCCTACCCGCCGATGACGCCGACGCCGGGCAACGAAGCCTTGCTGCAAGTCCTGGACGGTGCGAGCCGCGACCTCGGCCTCGGGCCAGTGGCCGCGCTCGACCCGGGCTCCCGCGGCGCGGGCGACATCGGTTTCATTGCGCATCTCCTGCCGAGCCTCGACGGCCTAGGCAGCGACGGCGGCGGGAACTCGCACGCGCCGGGAGAGTTCACGGGCCTCGACACGCTGACGCCGATGGCGCAGCGGGCAGCCGTGCTGATCTACCGGCTCACGCGCTGATACTCCGCGATGCCGGGCAGCGGTCTGTGGTGGGAGCGTCCCGACCTCGGTTATCGGGCGGGGCGGCTCGAGTTCGGCGGTCGCGACCTGTGCGCGATCGCCCGGGAAGGTACGCCCGCTTACGTCTACCGTGCGGGCCGCGTGCGCGAGAACCTCGAACGCCTCTCCGGCGCACTCGAAGCGGCAGGCGTTGCGCACGAGGTCTATTACGCGCTCAAGGCGAACCGCTGCGCGCCGCTGCTCGATGAGCTGCGGGAAGACGGTGGTTGCGGCATCGACGCCTGCTCGCCGGCCGAAGTGCGTCTCGCGCTCGAGCACGGCTTCGCTGAGGACGCGATTTCTTTCACCGGCCACGCGGTCTCCGAATCCGATCTCGCGGCGCTGCAGGCGCACCCGGGCGTGCACGTCAACTGCGATGCGATCAGCACCATCCGTCGGCTGGGCCGGCTGTGCCCAGGCCGCACGATCGGCATCCGCCTGAATCCCGGCCTCGGCGCGGGCTACAACGAGCGGCTGACCTACGCAGGTGTGAAGCCGACCAAGTTTGGCGTGTACCCGGATCGCTTTGACGAGGCGATCGCGGCCGCGACATCCGCAGGGATGACGGTCGACACGCTTCATTTCCACGTCGGCAGCGGCTACCAGGGCGAGGCGCTCGAGGTGCTTGACCAGGTGCTGGGGGGAGCGGCGAAGATTCTCGACGCACACCCGCAGATCCGTCGCCTCAATGTCGGCGGAGGGCTTGGCGTGCGGATGACCGAGACCGACACGGCAATCGACCTCGGGCGTTGGGCTGGCATCGTCGCGCAGCACGCGTTGCCGCGCGGGCTCCGGGTCTCGGTCGAGCCGGGCGACTATCTCGTCAAGGACGCAGGTCTCCTGCTCGTGCAGGTCAACACGGTGGAGCAGAAGGCGGGCACGCGTTTCGTCGGAGTCGACGCCGGGCTCGGCATCGTGAACCTGTGGCCCTACTACGGCATTCCGTACGTGATTGCACCGCTGCGGCTCCGGCCCGGCGCGGCGCGCGAGCGCGTGACGGTCACGGGGAACATCAACGAGGCCATTGATCTGCTCGCCGATGATATCGAATTGCCGGCGCTGGAGGAGGGCGACTTCCTGGCGCTGATCAACGTCGGCGGCTACGGGTCGGCCGCTGCCTCGAATCACTGCATGCGCGGCGAGTTCCGGGAGATCCTGCTGGCCGAGGACCACTGACAACGCCACGCTCGGTCGCCGTGTGTCCGAGCGATCCCTATGCGAGACTTCTCATTCGCGAGTGCCGGCGGCGCATTGGGCGACGCGGACTGCGATTTGGGAGTTCCGTTGCAGACCCAGGCAGACAATAAACGTCCTGCTGACGCCGGGCGCTGGCGCGATCTCGTCAGGGGCCTGAGGCGCATTCTGCACCCAAACTCCGTGCTGGTGCAGCCGGAAGATACGACGCCTTATGAGTGCGATGGCCTCACGTTGTTTCGCGAACGGCCTGCAGTCGTCGCATTGCCGGAAACGGATGGACAGGTGGCGGAAATCCTTCGCCTGTGCCACCGACTGCAGGTGCCGGTCGTTCCGCGGGGCGCGGGTACCGGCCTGTCCGGCGGCGCCCTCCCGCGCAGCGATGGGCTCCTGTTGTCGCTGGCGCGGCTGAACCGGATTGTGGCGGTCGATGTCCGGGCGCGCACCGCAACCGTGCAGACTGGCGTCACGAATCTCGCCATCTCGGAAGCAGCGCGACCACATGGCCTTTTCTACGCGCCGGATCCCTCAAGCCAGATTGCCTGCACGATCGGCGGAAACGTTGCGGAGAATTCCGGCGGTGTCCACTGCCTCAAGTACGGCATGACCCTGCAGAACGTGATCCAGGTGCGTGGCTACACGAGCGACGGCGAGGCCGTCGACATCGGAACCGCTGGAGCGGAGTCGCCGGGGCTGGACTTGCTGCCGCTTGTGGTCGGCTCTGAGGGGATGCTCATCGTTGTCACCGAAGTCACGGTGCGCCTGTTGCCGACGCCGCGCGTCGCGCGCTGCATCATGGCGAGTTTTGGGACCCTTGCCGAGGCGGGTGACGCGGTCGCCTCCCTGATTGCAGCGGGCATCATTCCCGCGGGACTCGAAATGCTGGACCAGGCTGCTGCGAAGCTGGTCGAGCCTTTCTACCAGGCCGGCTACGATCTCGAGGCGGCGGCCGTTTTGCTATGCGAGTCGGACGGCACCGAAGAGGAGGTCGTGGACGAGATTGCGCGCATGTCGGAATCGCTGCGCGAGTCACGGGCGACGCAGGTCCGCGTGTCGGCCAGCGAGGTGGAGCGTCAGCGTTTCTGGGCGGGCCGCAAGAGTGCGTTTCCGGCGGCCGGCCGGGCGGCTCCGGCCTACTACTGCATGGACGGTACGATCCCGCGCCGGCATCTTGGAGCCATGCTCACTTATATCCAGTCTCTCGAGCGCCGCTACGGTCTGCGGTGTCCGAACGTGTTCCACGCCGGCGACGGCAACCTGCATCCGCTCATCCTATTCGACGACGGTGACGCAGAATCCGTGCGCCGCGCCGAAGCCTTCGGCGCAGATATCCTGAATGAATGCATCCGCCTCGGCGGCACCGTCACGGGTGAGCACGGCGTCGGGGTAGAAAAGCTCGACCAGATGTGCCAGCAATTCGGTCGTGACGAACTCGATGTATTTCTCGGCATCAAGCGGGCGTTCGATCCGGCCGGCCTGCTCAATCCTGGCAAGGTCGTGCCGACTTTGCACCGTTGCGCCGAGCACGGCCGGATGCTGGTGCAACGCGGCGCGCTCGCCTTTCCCGAGTTGCCGCGCTTCTGATGGATGAGGCAACGGTGCTGCTGGTCGATGCGGTACGGAGCGCGGCCTCCGCGCGGCGGACCTTGTGCATCCGCGCCGGCGGCACGAAGGACTTCTACGGCAATCCACCCTGCGGGGAGCGCCTCGATCCGCGGGTGACAAACGGCGTCGTCGCACACGATCCCAGTGAGCTCGTGATTACCGTGCGTGCGGGCACGCCGCTCTCCGAGGTCGAGTCCTTGCTTGCGTCGCGCCACCAGATGCTGGCGTTCGAGCCGCCGCACTTCGGTTCCGGCGCGACGATTGGCGGTTGCGTTGCGGCCGGGCTCGCAGGTCCGCGATCCGCATCGACAGGCACAGCGCGCGGCTCAATTCGCGACTTCGTGCTGGGCGCCAAGCTCATTGATGGCCGCGGAAGGCTGCTCAGTTTCGGGGGGACAGTGATCAAGAACGTGGCAGGCTACGACGTATCGCGCGTACTGGCCGGATCGCTCGGCATCCTCGGGGTGATCGTCGAGCTCTCACTGAAAGTGGTTCCGCAGCCGCTATGCGAAGCCACGCTCCGTTTCGAGTGCGACGAATCGTCGGCGCTCGGATACATGAACGACTGGAGTCGAGAGCCGCTGCCGGTGTCCGCCTCGGCATGGTCGGGCGGTGAACTGATGTTGAGGCTGTCGGGTGCACCCGCGGCCGTGGCTGCCGCCCGATCGCGTCTCGGGGGTGAGGAGCGGCATACGCAGGAGGCAACCCGCTTCTGGACCCGACTGCGCGAGCAGGACGCGACATTCTTCTCTGCCGACACGCCGCTTTGGCGATTGTCGCTTCCGTCGACTGCGGAGCCGATCGGATCCGGAGAGCCGCAACTGATCGAATGGGGCGGATCCATGCGCTGGCTGCGGTCCGACCGGCCGGCCGCCGAACTGCGGCGGCGAGCAGTCGCGCTCGGCGGGCACGCGACGCTGTTCCGGGGCGGTGACCGCGCCCAAGGCGTGTTCTCGCCACTTTCGCCGCCGCTCGCACGCATCCATACGGCGCTCAAGTCGGAGTTCGACCCCTGCGGAATCTTCAATCCGGGTCGGCTGGTGGCAGGTCTCTGATCGTCATGCGTACGCAGCTGGGTGACGATCTGCAAGGGACGAGGTTGGGCGAGGAGGCGCAATCGATCATCGGTCGCTGCGTGCACTGTGGATTCTGCCTGGCAACCTGTCCGACATACCAGTTACTCGGAGACGAACTCGACAGTCCGCGGGGCCGCATCTACCTCATCAAGCAGGTACTTGAAGGTGCCCGGCCGACGGCGCTGACCCAGCAGCACCTCGATCGCTGTTTGACTTGTCGCGCCTGCGAAACGACCTGCCCATCGGGCGTCGAGTACGGGCGTTTGATCGACATCGGACGCAGCCTCGTTGCTGACCGGTTTCCCCGGCCGCCCGTCGCGCGTGCCCTGCGCATCGTCCTGAGGAAAGCGCTCACGGGTCGATGGTTCACCTGGGCGCTGCGCATGGGCCAGGCTCTGCGCCACGTGCTGCCCGCGAGCCTTGCGCGCCGCGTGCCGGTTCGGCAGGAGGCGGGCCGCTGGCCGAATCGCCCGCAGAGTCGCCGCATGGTGCTGCCAGTTGGCTGCGTACAGCCGGCTCTGGCGCCGAACATCGACGCGGCGACGGCGCGCGTATTCGACGCCATCGGCATCGAACTGATCGTGCTGCCCGGCGCGGGCTGTTGCGGCGCCCTGACGTTTCACCTGGACGACCAGCGGGGCAGCCTCGAGGCGGTCCGCCGCAACATCGATGCCTGGTTGCCACAGCTGGACGCTGGCGCCGAGGCGCTGTTGATCAATGCCTCGGGTTGCGGTGCGATGATCCGCGAGTACGGCCATTTGCTCCGTGACGATCCCGCTTACGCTGCAAAGGCGGAACGAGTGTCGGGGCTCACGCGCGATCTCGCCGAGGTTCTTCCGGCATTCTCGGATCGGCTCAGAGGATGCCTGGCCGACTTGCCGGCGCAGCGCGTCGTGTTCCACCCGCCTTGCACCCTTCAGCACGGCCAGCGGATTCGCGGCGCGGTCGAGTCGCTGATCGCCGCGCTGGGTGCCAAGGTGTTGCCGTTCGAAGGCGGCCACCTGTGCTGCGGTTCCGCCGGCGCGTACTCCTTGCTGCAGCCCCGGATTGCGGGGGAGCTCCGCGAGCGCAAGCTCGCAGCCCTCTCGGCGCCACGGCCGGACGTCATCCTGTCGGCTAATATTGGCTGCATTGCCCACCTCGCGGGCGGCAGCGCGATTCCAGTTCAGCACTGGATCGAATGGCTCGACGCCCGGCTCAGTGACCAGTCCAGGGGAGAAATCGCATGAAAAGAATGACAGGCGGAGTCGATGGTCGCGGGTTCCGGCCCTCGACCGTCCTGCTTGCGGCCTTGCTGGTCTTTGTCTCTACGCCAGCGTCTGCAAGCGTAGCCGTCTATGTCGGCAAAAACCTGACAGCGGACGGCAGCGTGCTGCTGGCCGGTTACGGTGACGAGCCATCCAGCCATTGGCTGTCAATAGTACCTGCTCGGGACCATTCGGCCGGCGCGACCGTGACCGCCGGCGTCACCGGGGCGGCCGACATGCCCGGCGAGCTGATCAAGGTTCCGCAGGCATCGCGCACTTTTCGTCACATCTCGATGGATTACTCGTATTTCCTGGGGTTGCCTGCGCCGCTGACCAACGGCGGCCTGAACGAGCATGGCCTGGCTGTTAGAGACGTGGCGTTGTTCTCGCGGCAGGAATTGGTGGACATGACGCCGGACCCGCAGCACGGGCTGAACTACAGCGACCTGGCGCGAATCGCGCTCGAGCGCGCAACCAGCGCGCGGGAAGCGCTGGAGATCGTGACGAAGCTGATCGATACCTATGGTTACGCGACCTATGGCGGGAATTCGCATGTCTTCGCTGATGCTGACGAGGGATGGGTCCTGCTGGAATTCGCCGGCGGGAAGGGGCTCTGGATCGCGCGCCGGCTCGGTCCGGACGACATCTGGCTGAACTGGCGCGGCTACCATGAATTCGGATACGTGCAGGAGCTGCCCGCTGACTGGCGCGAGAATCCGGATTACCGCGCTTCTGCGAACTTCGTGTCCTTCGCCGTCGAACAGGGCTGGCACGACCCGCGCTCGGGTCACCCTTTCAATGTCATCGACATCTACGCTCGGCCGGACCAGTACCAGGAGTTCACGGCCCGCGAAGCGCGTGAGGTTGAGGCCAGGCTGCGTGCGGACGCCCCGCGCGTGGCCGTTGGGGACCTCATGAAAGTGCTGCGTTCGACCGGCCGGGATTCGTCCGGCTACGGCCAGGTCGCTCACCTGCAGAGCAAAGTGCCACCGGACCTGCGTACGCTGTGGGTGGCGCCGGGCCCGCCGGTCACCGCGCCGTTCGTTCCCTGGCGGATCGGCGTCGAGTCGGTTCCGCCGGAGTTCCGCCGTCACCGCTATCTCACGGCCGGCGAGGCGGAGCGTACGGTCGACCCGACGCAGCGCGGCCTTGAATCGACTCGCTACGCGAACCGCGCGGTCAAGCGCCTGCTATACCTCGTCGATGAGCATCGGGAGGCATTCCTGCCCGAGGTCGTCGCACTGCTGGAAGCGCATGACAACCGGATGCTGGAGGCGCAGCCCGCCGTAGAGCAGACGGCGACGATTCTGCTGAAGGCCGGAGAAACCGGGCTGGCCCGTCGTTACCTGACCGAACAATCACACGCAGCAGCTGCTGAAGCCCTGCGCCTGCTCGAAGGACTCGCGTCGGCCCTGGAGCTGCGGACTCGCCTGCTTTACGGGATCCGGGCGCCGGAATCCCCCAGTCCCTAGAATCCGCAGTCCTTCACGCCCGATCATCCAGCACCGCCGTTCCGAACAGGCTGAGTCCGCCGTCCATCAGCAGGGTCGATCCCGTCATGTGCCGGTTCGCGGGATCGCAGAGATGAACGATCTGGGACGCCACTTCTTCGGGTTCGATCATCCGGCCAATCGGAACCTGCCGGCGGGACGCCTCGTGTGAATCCTTGGCCGCGTTCGGAAACTGGTCCGCCAGGCCTGCTGCGACGAAACCGGGCGAAATCTCGTTGACGAGGATGTCATGCGGGGCGAGCGCGCCGGCCATGCACCGGGCCAGCATGCGCAAGCCCGCCTTGGCGACGCAATAGGCGGGCAGCTGGAGGTGGACATGTTCCGCGGCCCAGCTTCCCACGAATACAACGCGACCCGGCAGTCGGAGTTCGACCATCCTGCGCGTTGCAAATGAGGCCAGGTGGAATGCGCCGTCGAGGTTTACGGCCATCACGCGCCGCCAGTCTTCGACCGATAGTTCAAGCCACGGCGCGACGCCGACGACGGCCGCGTTAGGCACGATCAGGGTGGGTGCTCCGAGTCTGTGCTCGACGTCCTGGAGCCAGATCGACACGGCAGAGGCATCAGCAATGTCCACGCGGTGATACAGGCCGCGCCGACGGAAGTTCTGTACGTCGCCGATCAGGGGCAGGGCACGATCTTCCGGAAGCAGGTCACACCAGGCGACGTCGGCGCCATGTGCGGCAAGCGCGCGCACTGTCGCGCTGCCGATTGCCCCGAGTCCGCCACTGACGACCGCGACCTGCCCGTCCAGAAGCCTGGCACGCTCGTGCACGTCTGTAGCCGCTACGCCCAGGTGTAGCCATCCTGGCGCGCTGCGGCTTGCCGGCGCCGCGTTTTTCCGTCGCCAGGCTCGGAGGTCAATTCCTGGATCAGCCGCGCTGCTTCCATCGTGACGATCTCGAGTGACCCGGGACCGAAGTCCGCACAGTCCTGTTCATAGGCGCCATTGCCGTAATAGGCGGCCGGAGGGAGATAGTTGTATGTACCATTCGTGTCGTTGGTCACGACGATGGCGAGGTCCGGAAAGCGCCGGCGCAATTCGACCTGCAGGTCGGTGAACGCTTCGGCCGGCACGCCGACGAGCACGGCCTGGCCCATGCGCACGATCCAGATCGGGAATCCGTTGCCGAAGCCTTCGGCAAGATTGATGACGAACTGTCGCAGTCGCGTCATGCGCGTCCAGGCCGCGCGGTCCTGGGCGGTCGCGATGGCCTCGTCGATCTCCGCGATCGTCGGCCATGCTTTTGGCGGCAAGCGGGCGTAGGTGACCCGGGCCTCCAGCGTGTTGTCCACGTCGAAATCGCGAGTTTCCCAGATGGCCAGCGGCGCCCCGGAGCTCTGTAGTCCCTTGAACGAGAGGCACTTGCCAGGCGGGAGCATGCCGTGAAGCGCGGACAGCGCGGCATGACCGAGGATCGCGCCGTTTGCATCCGCGACCGCCGGGTCGGCGGCATAACAATCGCGCGGTGTCTGGTTTCCCGATGGCCCATGGAGGAACAGGCAGGGTGCTCCGCCGGTATCGGCCTCCACGGTCTCGCTCAGTGCGCCGATGTAGTCCGGGGAGACGCTGCGATTTCCGCCGCCGAGCGAGACCGGATGGCAGGCGTAGTTCACAAGCGTCGCGAGTGTTTTGCCGCTAGTCAGCTCGGTCACCCGGCCGACCAGCACTGTGTGGTCCGGAACGCCGGCAGGATTGGGGCCGCACAGGATGCGGCCTGATTCCGGGTCCGGAAAATCGCGCTTGCGCGCCAGAGTGCACTGGCCGCTAGTCCAGCTGAGAAATGCGGGCGCGGCGCTCGCGACGGCTTCCCGCACGGCTTCCTGGAGCGCGCGATGGAGCTTGGCCCGGAATGCCGGGATCTTGTCGCCGCCCGGGCGAGACTCGAACGCCGGGTCGACCTGCGGCACGGAATGCGAGTGCGTCACGATCAGCAACAGCTCATGCTTCTGCAGGTCGAACTCGGCACGAATAGGGGCACACAGCTCCTCGACCGTCCGGTACGACGGAAACCAGCAATAGTCGATCGTCGCGATAATGACGCGCCGGTCCCGCGCGTCGTTCTGGATGCAGATCGCGGTCGCGAACAAGGGACGATGGATGGTTTCCGCCTGGTCATGCGTGGCGCTGCCCCACATATGACAGTAGATCCCGATTTCGGGCGTCATGTCGCGCCGTCCGACGCCGATGACGCCGCGAAATGCGGGATCCCGTTCCGTCTGGTCGCTCTGTTGCATGTGCCCGCTCCGGATTCCGCTTACCAGTCCCCGACGCTGCCGTCCCGGTAGAAGACTCGCTGCAGGGCCTCGGGCTCAAAGGGATGACGTGCGGCCGCGACCTCGTTGACCTCGACGCCGAGGCCGGGCCGGGTATTCGGGTAAACGACGCGGCCTTCACGCACGACCTGGTGCGCGCTATCGACCACCTCCGCTCGCCATGGAACGTCCTCCGTCACCGTTTCGCAGATGATGTAGCCGGGCTGCGAGAAGCCAAACTCGAGTGACGCTGCAGTGCTGACAGGTCCCTGCGGGTTGTGAGGCGCCAGCGAGATGCGCTTGGCGTCAGCCAGGGCCGCAATGCGCCGGGCTTCCGTGATTCCGCCGCAATGGGTGATGTCGAGCTGGCACACGGCGCAGCCATTGGCCTGGAACAGCTGGTCGAACTGCGCCAGATGGGTCAGGCGTTCACCGGTTGCGATCGGCGTACCGACCGCCGCAGCAATCGCGGCCAGTCCCGAGACCGACTCCGGCCAGCAGGGCTCCTCGAGAAAGTAGAGGCCATAGGGTTCGAGCGCGCGCGCGAATTTCATGCCCATCGCCGGGGAGGGGCGAGCATGGCAATCCACCATGATGTCAATGTCGTCGCCAACGGCCGTGCGCATCGCTTCGACGCAGCGCTCCGCAGCGCGCACGGGTTTCAGCCCTTCCAGCGGCAGGGTCGGCGGGACCGCCATGGACTTGAAGGCCGTGTACCCGCCGTCCACGGCGCGGGCCGCGAGTTCGGCGAAACGAGCGGCATTCTCGACCGGCGTTTCGTAGAAATCCTCCATGAGGCCACCGCCGAGGTGGCAGTAGGTCCGGATGAAGTCGCGAACTCGGCCTCCCCAAAGCATGTGACAGGGAACGCCGAGGTGCTTACCGAGGATGTCCCACAGGGCGAGATCAACGCCAGCGATCGCCGTCGCGCGGACGATGCCGTTGCCATGCCAGAAGTGCTGGCGATACATCGTCTGCCAGAGGTGTTCGATGCGCCGCGGGTCCTCGCCGACGAGCAGCTCCGACAGTGTCCCGACGGCTCCGACGATTTCCGCCGTGTGCCACTCGAGGGTCGCCTCGCCCCAGCCAACCAGACCCGGCTGGTCGGTCACGACCTTGACGAAAATCCAGTTCCGCATCCGGGCGTTGCAGACGA
>Ga0163150_10000098_pt1 | contig 152885 bp, 170 predicted proteins | sample OliLakLV19P2IB_FD_148628 | JGI IMG/M metagenome (GOLD analysis project Ga0163150, IMG submission 148628) | Freshwater microbial mat bacterial communities from Lake Vanda, McMurdo Dry Valleys, Antarctica - Oligotrophic Lake LV.19.P2.IB | ecosystem: Environmental > Aquatic > Freshwater > Lake >... | reverse complement strand
GCCAAAGTAGTGGAGATTACCAAAGGCTATCAGTCTATCCCTACAATCGTATTTCCTGACGGAAAGGTCTTAATCGAACCATCGAATCAACAGTTGGCTGAAGAGATTGCAAGTCTTATAGAAAATAATCTGCTCATTTGCCACAAGCAGATGGATAAACCTGTTACGGCGTAAATTTCTTAAGTTTTACAAACCGTATCACTATTGTTGTGATTATCACTCCAATAGTTGTCGCAATAATTGATTTTGATGACCAGTAATCGGTTGTTTTTGTGATGCCGAGAATGTGAAATAAATGGATAAACTCATCAAGAAATAAGCCAAGGCCTACACCCATGCCTATCACTCTGCATCTCTTTGGAAGAGCTAGTGATAAAACAATTAAAATTGCACCAGTATACATATGGTGCCAACTATCTACTTTCTGAGAAGTTAAAAATATACTATTCCAAGTTACAAATAGAAATATCCTGGTTGCAGCTATGGTGATGAGTACTATTTTGACCACACTTCATTATAACTACTTTGTTGATTATGCTGGAGGGCCATACGGGTCTGGAACTGTTTAGTCCTATACATATTATTTTCCCAGTGTATTACAGGCTCTAAAACGACATTTCGAACAAATAGGCGATCGATTAGCAAGCCACATCAGGCTTTCTTGAGCAGGCCAACGGGTCGCGCTGAACCTTGATGAAATTGTGACCGCAATGGGATTCTCACCACACTGCCTCTGCCTCAAGTAATTATAGGTCAAAATCCATTTTAGCTTACACAACCACATATTCAACTAGTTAAAAAAAGATAAATCCCCTCCTAGACTTTCCCAATTTTCGCGGTACTGTTGCTATGTATCGCCTATATTTAAAGGGCAAATTAAAGTAAAATAAGATATATGAAATTGTTATTAACATCAGCCGGGTTATCTAACCCATCAATTAATAAAGCGTTGGAAGATTTACTCGGAAAATCAGTCAAAGGTGTTAAGTTGGCTTTCATTCCAACCGCTGCCAATGTAGAGCAGGGTGATAAATCATGGATGATTGATGATATACATAACTTTAGAAATGCTGGGTTTGAAGTCGATATCGTTGATATTTCTGCTGTCTCAAAAGAGACTTGGCTTCCCCGTATACAAGAAGCAGAAGTATTATTCCTAGGTGGTGGAAATACATTTCATCTCATGCATTGGGTTAAGAAGTCAGGTTTGCAAGAAGAACTTCCAAATCTTCTAAAATCACGTATTTATGCAGGCATTAGCGCTGGCAGTTGCATTGCAGGGCCGACTATTTACAACTCTGTACAGAATCTATTTGGTGAAAAATATGAACTAGAAATTAAAGATGGGCTAGGATTAGTAAACATCCAAATTATTCCCCACTTAAATTCTCCCTACTTTGACAAAATTAGAGAAGAAAATTTAAAAGAAGCATCCAAGGATTTAAAAGAACCGGTATACGCGTTGGATGATGATTCAGCACTAACAGTTGTTGATGGGAAAGTTGAAATAGTTAGCGAAGGAAAATACTTAACATTCAATTTATAACAATGAAATATTTAATAATGCATGGTTCATATGGATCTCCGGAAGAAAACTGGTTCCGTTGGTTAGAAAAATCATTAAAAACACTTGAGCAAGAAGTTATTCTTAAGTAATTCCCCGTAGATAGTTGGAATGAGATTAAGAAAATTGGGCAAAAGAATATTGAAACTTGCGAGCCGATAGAAGCCCTTGATTCATGGGAAAGTTATTTCCTTGACAATATTCTTCCCCAAATTAACAATCAAGAAATCGGTTTTGACGGCCACTCAATTGCACCAATTTTTATGTTACACATACTCTCCAAGTACGACATACAGATTAAAACTGCTGTTTTTGTAGCCCCATTCTTTAATATTCCTGATGCTCCAAGTATTTGGCAATTTTATCCAGTCAACAAAACTTTCTATTCATACGACTTTGATTTTGAAATAATAAGGAAAAAGATAGGTAAATCATTCGTAGTGTACGGCGATAATGACCCTTATGTTCCTGCCACAGAACCACCTTTATTTGCTGAAAAACTAGGTAGTGAGATTCATGTTGTCCCTGGCGGTCGTCATTGTGGAGGTAATTTCAAAGAATTCTCTCTGCTCATTGATTTGGTTAAAAGGAACAACTAGAAACTTCGGGAAAATGCCCAATAAATGTTCTTCTCATGGTTTTTAAAGATGCGTCCCACTGGGGGTGAATCTATCTATTACAGGATCTAAAACGCGATTTTAGGTATTTAGACTCAAAATAAGCAAGCCACATCGGGCTTTTCAGCACGAGCCTACGGGTCGCGCGCAACCTTGATGAAATTGTGACCCCAATGGGATTTTCACCGCTAGACTACTACCTCAAGTAATTATAGGTCTGAGGCCATTTTAGCGTACAGAACCACCCATTCAACTGGCAAAATTGACAAACTTCTCCCGAAGATTTCTTCCAACTAAATCTAATTTTACAAAATGTATCTCTTTTATACACTCTATCTCGCTGTTGACTTGCGGTGAAGTATTGATTATATTTTAAGGTATGATCAATCGTTCATATATAGATGGGCACGAGAGTCATCCTCACTATATCTCCGACAAAGACATACAGCTACTCCAAAGAAGCTTCAAGGATATTGGTAAGAACGAAGATGTCCTTCAAATTCTCAAGAACCTCTCGGACCCCACCAAGCTCTCAATTTATATCCTGCTCCATAAAGTGGAGGAAATACCTGTTACTGATATCTGTCATGTCTTGAAACTGAGCCCGTCGGCAGCGTCTCATGCTCTCTCAGATCTGAAAAAACTGGATCTGGTTGAGTGCAGTCGCTGCGGACAGCTAATGTGTTACTCGCTCAAAAAGCAGACAAAAAAACGCATGTTGTTATTATCAATTTTTGAAAAGTCTTTTATTAAAAGGATGTAAACACTATGAACAAAGACCTTACTGGCAAATGTAAAGTAACTTATGAAACCATTTAATATATTTATTGGCCTGTCACTACTAGTAATTTTTGGTGGCTTTGTGTTCCTCAAAGACGGATTTAACAGCCTCCAATCAAAGTCATCGGAAGTTCAAGAGTTACGCATGGATATGCTTAGCTATCTGGACTACTCTGATGCTACGCTGATTAATACCCAAAAGAAGGGTAAGTCTATTCTGTTTTTTGCCGCCACCCGCTGGTGTCAAACGTGTTCATTGTTGGAAAAAGAGATTATTGAAAGAAATAGTGAAATTCCGCCCAACGTAACCATTCTCAAAGTTGATTATGACAATAATAAAACTATGAACCAACGTTATGGCGTCACCTCTCAGCACACACTGATCGTGTTGGATGAGAACGGAAAAGAAGTAAAACGCTGGATTGGTGGGAATTTCAACGCCCTATTACAACAGTTTGAAAGTATCTAATCTATGTTCTTTTTACTGCCAATCGCTTTTATATCGGGAATATTAACCGTCTTTTCTCCTTGTGTTTTGCCAATTTTACCGATAGTCCTTGCCAGTGGTATTGACGGCAATACCAAACGAATCAAAGGCATGATTGCTGGACTTATCGTTAGCTTCACCATTGCCTCGCTCCTTCTAGCAACGATTGTCCGGGTTCTTGGCGTGCCGGCCGATACAGTCAGACTTCTCGCCGTTGTACTGCTAATTATTTTCGGAATCAGTATGATCTTTCCTGCTATCTGGGAAAAGTTCCAGGGTTGGATTGAGATGCACTGGAAATTTCAGCCGTCACAAAATAAAGCCAATGGCTTTGGTGGTGGATTTATTACTGGTGTCAGCCTTGGTATAGTCTGGACTCCTTGTATTGGTCCGGTCGTTGCAGCCGTGGCAACGTTGGCCGCAGTCAGCTCCTTTTCGTTTTCGGCAGTTTTTATTGCACTCGCTTATGCTTTGGGAACAGGGTTACCACTCTATTTTATAGCTAAAGGCGGAAGCGCTGTATCTCAAAAACTCTCCTTTGTTAAAAAAGAAAACCAAAAGATCAGGCAAATATTTGGGTTGGTTATTTTAGTTACCGCTTTATTCATCTGGATCGGAGCCGACCGGGCTCTTCAGGCCTGGACACTGAATAACTTGCCAACAAGCTGGACACAGCTGGCTACAACTTTTGAAAATAGATTTAACGTTGACTCGCAGCTTAGTAAACTAAAAGGAAGCCAAGCGATGCAAAAAATAACACCTGGTGAAACAATTATAAACAATATTAATTTACAAACTGACTTTACTGGAGCCAAAATAGCAGAGCAAGACTTACTTCAAGGGTGCCAAGATAAAGACTGTATTCCGTCAATCGACAATCCGATTTTTGAAACTGCACAACAAGCCGATGCTTGGTTAGAGCCAACTGATCGGATTTTTGCTCTTAATTTCAACGGTGTAGTAAGAGCCTATCCCCAACGCATCATGAACTGGCATGAGATTGTCAATGATGATGCAAATGGCACACCAATCGCTGTTACGTTCTGCCCCCTCTGTGGTTCGGCACTGGCGTTTGAAAGAAAAGTGAATGGCATTATTACCGAGTTTGGAGTTTCTGGCAAACTTCATAATAGCGACTTAGTCATGTATGACCGATATGAGGGAAATCTGTGGCAGCAGATAACGGGCAAAGCCATAGTTGGCCCAGCAGCTCGAAGAGATGAAAAACTTACAGCACTACCAATTATTACCGTTGAATGGCTAAAATGGAAAATAGAACATCCAGAGACTGAAGTCCTTTCAAGGAATACAGGTTATACCCGAAATTATAATCAATACCCATACGGTACCTACGAGCAAGATGATCAATTGCTTTTTGGAGTTGAAGGGTTAGATACTAGTTTACAGATTAAGACTGTGGTCTACGGGGTAGAGATTGATGGGTTTTCAAAAGCATATCCTGCATCACTATTTGATACGACTTTAAAAATCGAAGATACCTTAGGAGACGCAAAACTGCGGTTAGAAAAGCAACCTAATGGAGAAATCCAGATAATCAATCTCGGATCAGGAGACGAGGTTATTCCCATAAGATTGTTCTGGTTTGCCTGGGCAGCATTTCATCCGGATACCGAGTTGTACCAATCAAACTAAGGAAATTTTTATGTCAATGAAAATCTCTCAGTGCAAACACTTACCAGCTACATTTGCAAAGCCTCGGGCTACAGAATGTGAAGAAAATCATCCTTGCAACTTTGGGCAAAGAGTTTGTCTCACCTGTGGATATGTTGGTTGCTGCGATTCTTGTGAGCAACATTTGCGAAAACATGCAGTAGAAACTGGCCACCAAGTGATGGCTTCATATCCGGCTGATGAGCAGTCGTTTGTTTGGTGTTATGCTGATGATGATTATTTAGAGCCTGACGAAATTCGTAATCTTAAAACAAAGGAGCAGTCATGAGCACACTTTTTATTCCAGTCTTAGCTGGTACTACTAGGGAACAACGCAAATCAATTTTTGTAGCACAACTAGTCTATGAAGTGAGTAAACAGTATGAAGAGATTGAATCATTTTTGGTTGACCCCAAAGACTTTACGTTCCCTGGTGATGGCAATGATCCGGAGGGCAAAGATCCTCGCTACACAGATATCACGGCTCGGGCGGATGGGTTTTTCATTGTTGCTCCAGAATACAATCACTCTATTCCTGGAAGTTTAAAGCGGATGCTCGATAGTGAGCTAGATAACTACATTCATAAACCAGTGGCTTTTGCCGGAGTCTCAGCTGGCCCATGGGGTGGCGTGAGGGCTATTGAATCACTAGTGACGGCAGTCAGAGAGATGGGCATGGTTGCCACCTTTACTGATGTACAGTTCCCTAAGGTGCAAGACATTTTTGATGAGGATGGAAAACTCTTAGACGAATCATTTATTAAAAGAGTAAAACGTAGTTTTGATGAATTGATTTGGATGGCAAAGGTCATGAAGCATGGACGAGACAGTATTCCAAGCCAAAATCATGAGTAATCCATCACTACAAAAATACAAACCAATTGTCCTTTCTTTCTGGGGAATTCTTGCCATCACTTCACTCGCAATGATCTTTCGTTCTGGTATCCCCCTTAATGAATACCCAAGTGTTATTGCCAGCACCATTCAGGAGTATGGAGTAATCGCACCATTTTTATTTATACTGCTATTTGCTATCCGCCCTTTAATATTCTTTCCCGCCACATTACTATCTCTGTCTGCAGGATTTTTGTTTGGTCCATGGAAAGCAATTGCTATCTTGATCGTTGCTGAGAACCTCAGCTCCTTAGTATCTTACACAGCGGGAAAATATGCCGGAAAAGAATTGTTTGCCAAACTTGATAAAAGCAATACACTGCTTCACTCGTTTGAAAAATATTTTCATCACAATGAATTTATTACCATTCTGATTTTACGACTACTCTTTGTTCCATTTGATCTACTGGGTTATTTCGCCGGGGCCAGCAATATAAGTTACAAGTCGTTTGCACTGGCCACTTTCATTGGAATAATTCCAGGCCTCGTAACAGCTGCTTTTTTGGGGGGATCTGCTGCTCATCCGTATTACCTTGGCATTGCAGGAGCATTTTTTATCCTGGGCATATTCATATCCAAACGTATTAAAAAAAGATATATTAAAACTAATCTATGAAGCAAATATCCAAATCATTTGACTACATAGTAATTGGTGCAGGTTCTGGTGGACTACTGGTGGCCGCTGGCTTGCTTCAACTGGGTAAGGATGTGGCAGTCGTGTCTGAAAATATTGGCGGTGACTGTACTCATTACGGCTGCGTTCCATCTAAAACACTACTTCATTTGGCTAAAAAATGTATCAGCGAGAATGACTCGAAAGTGAAGAGCGCATTGAAGCTAGACGCACTTAAAAAAGTTCGGGAGGTAGTGAGTTCTTTTGTGGATGAGGAAAATGAAATCCTTCCCAAGGACAGATATTTTAAAGGTAGTGCTACATTTATTTCAAAGGATAGCGTATCGATTAAAACTGACACAGGGGAGCAGGAACTCAAATGTAACAAAAAATGCATCATTGCGACGGGTAGTAGCCCACTACGCTTATCAGTTCCAGGAATTCCACCTGCTAAAATTCTCTCGAACGAAGAAATTTTTTATCTCGAGAAAATGCCCACTTCTATTACGATATTTGGTGGTGGTCCTATTGGGGCCGAAATGGCTACGGCCTTTGCCAGCTTTGGTGTAACTACCTACTTACTATCCAGGACCTATTTACCCAAAGAGCCAGAAATTATTGCCAAGAAAAGTTTGAAACGACTCCAGAGTCTGGGAGTGCGTTATATTCCAGCCAGACCGGTCAAATTGGAAAATAATAAACTGTATGTAGATGAGGGCGAACCAATCCCAGAAACAGATGTGTACTTGTCTGCTGTCGGTAGAATTCCCAATACAAAACTGGGTTTGGATCGTGCTGGAATTATTTTTGATAAAGCAGGTATTCAAGTTGATGCAAATCTCACAACCTCCAATGGGAATGTATTTGCTATCGGGGACTGCACTCAAAATCCACAATTTACGCATTTAGCAGCGAATCACGGCAAATTTGTAGTGAAAAAAATCATGGTACCGCTTGCCAAGCGAAGGCTACGTGCGCTCCCCCGGGTGACATTTACCAATCCGCCGATTGCTTCCGTCGGAAGTACTGATAAAAGTGGCGGGTCTCATCAATTTGAGCTGAATTTTTCTCAACTCGATCGTGCGCGGACTAATTTTGAGTCTGATTCACGGGGAATAGTCTCAGTTGATACAAAAACAGGGCATATTCTCGGAGCGTCACTACTTGGCGACTTTAGCGAAGAACTCATCAATCTATTTACGCTCATGATGGACGAGCAGATTCCCTTGTTGCGGATGACTGACTTTATCACCCCATACCCGACCTACGGCAATATAATGCACAATCTGAGCCGAGACTATATGATATATCTCTCAAAAAATTGGAAAAAATACCCTCTAGGATCAATGTATCAATTTATTTCGTATTTGTTTACCTAACTATGTTAAAACCAATGACACTTGCGCCAGATTTCGATGTGATAGATATGTACGACACCCCTCATAAACTATCGGATTACCGTGGCAAGAAAGTAATGCTTTCGTTTTATCGATACGCCTCCTGTACGTTCTGTAATTTACGTATCGCTGAACTTATTCGGGCGTATCCTGAATTTTCAAAGCAGAATATGGAGTTTCTGGCAGTCTTTCAATCATCCAAAGATAAGGTCTTAGAACATGCAGGCGCTCTTAAGCCACCCTTTCCGATTATTCCTGATCCAAAAAGAGCACTTTATAAACTATATGGAGTCCAACACTCATCAAGATGGAAATATTTTGTAGGATTACTTCATTTTAATAAACTTATTACTGCTTTTTCAAAGGGGCTTATTAAAGGGAAGAGTGACGGAGATAAGTTCCTGATTCCGGCTGATTTTCTGATCAATGAAAATCAAATAATCGATACAGCATATTATGGAAAGGATATTTCTGATCATTTACCCTTAGTTGTGATTCGTAATTTTATAAACCGAGGCGAAGGGTAGTATATGGAACAGAAGAAACACACTAAAACTGATTACTCACAAATTACGAATCTCATTTATCTCGGTTCAAATCTTTGCAGTGGCTGGACCTGTCCAATTCACTCGGAAGAATTTCTCAAACTTGGAATTGATGCAGAAATAAATTTAATTTCAGAAAATATGGAAACTATTGTCCCGGAATTAGATGCCTATTTACTGATACCAACGCCTGATCATTCTGCGCCTTCACTCACTCAGCTTCATCTTGCTGCCGACATGATCAATTCGATCACAAAAACAGGCAAAACGATCTATATTCACTGTAAAAATGGTCATGGACGTAGTCCCACTGCACTAATAGCCTATTATGTTAAATATAAAAATATGACTGCTGCAGATGCTGAAGAATTAGTAAAAAAGAAACGCCCGGAGATCCACTTAACTGACGACCAACATAAAACTCTTCAACAGTTTGCGGCAGAGGTTGGTTAATTAATAATTTAAAGAAGGTTGTATGAATACAAAACAAACGGGCAAAATTACATTTTATGGTGCGACATGGTGTGGTGACTGTCTCCGTGCTAAAGCATACCTTGACTCTCTGGGATGTGATTATGATTTTATTAATCTTGAAACTGACAAGACAGCAGCTGTAAAAGTAGTGGAGATTAATAAAGGCTACCAGTCTATCCCTACAATCGTATTTCCTGACGGAAAAGTCTTAATCGAACCATCTAATCAACAGTTGGCTGAAGAGATTGCAAGTCTTAAAGAGAATAATCTGCTCATTTGCCACAAGCAGATGGACAAACCTGTTACGACGTAATTTTCTTAAGTTTTACAAACCGTATCACTATTGCTGAGATTATCACTCCAATTGTTGTCGCAATAATTGATTTTGATGACCAGTAATCGGTTGTTTTTGTGATGCCGAGAATGTGAAATAAATGGATAAACTCATCAAGAAATAAGCCAAGGCCTACACCAATGCCTATCACTCTGCATCTCTTTGAAAGAGCTAGTGATAACACAATTAAAATTGCACCAGTATACATATGGTGCCAACTATCTACTTTCTGAGAAGTTAAAAATATACTATTCCAAGTTACATATAAAAATATCCTGGTTGCAGCGATGGTGATGAGTACTATTTTGATCACACTTCATTATAACCACTTTGTTGATTTATGCCCGGGGTCATACGGGTCAGGAACCGTTTAGTCCTATACGTACTATTTTCCCAGTGTATTACAGGCTCCAAAACGACATTTCGAACAATTCGGCGATCGATTAGCAAGCCACATCGGGCTTTTGAGCGCAGGTCAACGGGTCGCGCGCAACCTTGATGAAAATGTGAGCGCAATGGGATTTTTACCGTGAGGCTATTACCTCAAGTAATTATAGGTCTAAGCCCATTTTAGCGTACATAACCACCTATTCAACTGGTAAAATAGGAGGAAATATGAAATCAAACGCTCCACAGAGTTACGTCTGTCCTATTTGTTTAGGCAATCAAGGCATTGAGAGTAAAGACACGCTGCTTAAACAAGATGATCTTGTTTTCCGGGATGATTTGGTGAGTGTTTGGATTAATTCCTTTTGGATTAAAGGAAATGAAGGTCACATAATCATTGTGCCAAACAAACATTTTGAAAATATTTATGAACTGCCCGATGAAGTTGGGCATCGCATTTTTGAAGTTTCAAAACTGATGAGTAAAAATATGAAAAAAGCATATAGATGTAATGGTTTAACCATTCGCCAAAATAACGAGCCGGCTGGCGACCAACACGCTTTTCATTATCATCTCCACATTTTTTCTAGATATGATGGGGACAACTTTAATATAGAGCTAACAAAAAGTTTTTTGTCTGATTCTCAAGATCGAACTCAATACAAGCAAAAATTACAAAGTCTTTTGGCAAAAGAAAATCATGACTAGTTTTTCAACAGGTACCTATCAGCATTATAAAGGCAACAAGTATCTTGTTATTGGTATAGCTAAGCACAGCGAAACTAAAGAGGATTTGGTAGTGTATGTAACTCTATATGAAAATAACATGGCTAGCATGTGGGTGCGACCACTTGCCATGTTTACGCAAACTCTAGTTATTGATGGAAAAAGTGTACCTAGGTTCAAAAAGATAAACGAATCTTAATTTCTACATTACAGGCTCTAAAACGACAATTCAAACAATTCGGCGATCGATTAGCAAGCCACATCGGGCTTTTGAGCGCAGGTCAACGGGTCGCGCGCAACCTTGATGAAAATGTGACCCCACGCGGAATCGAACCGCGCTTTGCAGGATGAGAACCTGCCGTCCTAGCCGATAGACGATGGGGCCGCTGTTACTTTAAGCACTTCACAGAATCAAAATTATACCGTTGAAACAGTGTTTTCTCAAGACAAACAAAACGAAGACTTGATTGTGTTGACGCTTTCCTCTGATATACTGAAAGTAATATCAAAACAATCGGAGAACCTCATGTCTTCAATCTTCGACCGTCTTACCGATCGTCAATCAATGGATCTTATAGCCAAAATGGAGGATGCTTTTAAAAGCCTTCCTCACTTGCCAAAGGGCTTGGTGGAGTTTCTAGTCAAGATCGCACCGTGGCTAACAATCATTTTTGCCATCATCATTGTTGTCTTTGGCCCTCTCGGGGCTTTAGCAGCTTTAATTTCACTCCTTGCGCTTAACCCTGTGTTTGCTCTGGTATCTCTCGTCACCATGGTGATTGCCATTTTGACAGCCATTTTGTACTTCATGGCATTCAAACCATTACAAGCTCGCGCACTTAAGGGCTGGATCTACTTATTCTGGGCTGAGATGCTGAGTGTCGTCTCGGCGGTACTCGGTTTACTAAGTGGCTCATTCAGTATCGGTACCATCATTGGGATTTTGATTGGCTTCTATGTGCTGTTCGAGATGAAACCATTTTACTCGGGCTCACCTTTGAACAAAGTCGCCGAGGCTATTGAAACTGCCTAAACTGTCGATTTAGATTGAAATCAGAAAACTCCGCTTCGGCGGAGTTTTTATCTCTGCTATTGAACCGGCCTGGCCACCACCACAAATTCTTCAGTACTCCACCATTGTTGGGGAGTGTGCAGAATCAATGACTCAGTCGTCTGGTTATAGGGACTAATCAAGCTGTCTCGGGGTTCTATCCTCGTCTCCACGACCCGATATGAGTAGCGGCCGTTGTTGCTCCCAATCACCTCAATCTTTTCGCCCACTGTTAGCTGTCTGACATCGCTGGCAATCGGATGATCTCCTTCAATGGCGATTTGAATCACCCCTTTTTCTTCCAAACCGGCCGACGTATCTTTCCAAATTACCGGCGTACTAATTTTTATGCCTGGCAATCTAATTTTGGTCACTGAGATAACTTCTCTGTCAGCGGTAGTGGCGGCGGGTAGCTGAGCTTGAATGGCGGCTGGCTGTTGGAAAACAGTCAGCGATAGCCCTAGACCTAAACCAATGCCGGCTGCAACCACGAGCAGTGAACGGTGCCTCAATGTTTCATCCAGAGCCACAAACAAAACTACCAACGAAGAAATGAACTTATTCAACCACCACTGACCGTTAAACACATCGAGTGCCCAAACCGTGTTGATGACCACAATTGATCTTTTTTTTCTTTTAATTACTCCAATAAATGCCATAGTTTATTCATATTGTATCAAAAGACATCATTTACAACTCCGTAGGGGTGGCTTTATGCCTCCAGACGGTTAGAATCAAACTATGAAGCAGGTAGTTCTACTACTCATTGCTGGGGTTGGATTAGCCTTGGTGACTTTTGTCGGAGGATATTGGTTTGCCCAAAAGTATCAATTTGGCAATCAGTCTTTTATCTCACCGGTGAACCCGCAGGAGCCTAAGCCTTACCTTAAGTACACCATCTCCAGCTTACGGGAACGCAGTTACTCCATCAGCCAAATTGAAGTGAAGGAAGTGTTTAATACTACTGCCGAATACACCACGTACACGTTCTCCTATCAGACCTTAGGCAAAAACATGACCGGAGTCATGAACGTCCCAAATCAGGAGTTAACCGCTACTACTTCCGCAGTCGTAATGTTACGGGGGTACGTACCACCGGCTGCATATACTCCTGGAGTGGGAACTAAGAATGCGGCTGCAGTTTTGGCCACTCAAGGCTACATCACCATCGCTCCTGACTTTTTTGGCTATGGCGGCAGTGAACCTGAATTTACAGATCCATGGATGTCAAGATTTTCAAAGCCGATTGAAGTGGTTGAGCTGATTAAGTCGCTGCAAACAGCACCCATAACTGTGCCCACCGGCTTAACAGGCCAAGCTCCAGCTGCAGTAGTCGGAGAAATAAAGATCAACCAGCTAGGGTTGTGGGGCCACAGCAACGGGGGCCAAATAGCCTTAACAGTTTTAGAAATACTCGGTCAACCTCTGCCGACTACCATTTGGGCACCGGTGACAGCGCCCTTTCCCTACTCAGTTCTGTACTTTAGTGATGAAGATGAGGATGAAGGCAAAAGTGCGCGCTATGAGTTGGCTAAGTTAGAAAAAATGTATGATGTGTTTGAGTTCACACTGACGCAGCATTTGCCTTTACTTCAAGCCCCTCTCCAGATACATCATGGCATCGCTGATGACACCGCCCCAGTGGCCTGGAGTGATGAATTTGTAGATAAAATCAAGCTAGAAAATCAGCGGCGAGAGGCACTCTTAAAGGAATCGACTGCTACTGAAAGTGGTGAGACTCACAACATCAATCCAGCTTTGCTTCAACCAATCAAGTATGAGTACTTTAGGTATCCCGGGGCAGACCACAACTTACAACCAGGCTGGGATGCAGTCGTCCAGCGGAACCTGACTTTTTTTGACAAGCATTTATGAGCCCAGATCTTCATCGAGTACATTAACTTGAGTGCCTTGACTCAAACTCTCAATTTTACCGATCTTTTTATCCATCTGCCTAACTCGGGTGCCTGTCAGTTCATCATAATCTGTTTTGAGCGTATCTAAACTTCGGCCATACTTCTCAAACCGCTCCCGGAACTTCTGCCACTCGTTCACAAACTCGTCTACTGACTTCACCACATCTTTTAACTTGTCCCCGATCATGAAGTTGCGATAACTTTCCATTATGGTTCGGGCCACAATCAAAAAAGTAAAAGGCGACACAATTAAGACATGCTTACCTAGTGCCTCATCAACCAAATCAGGGAATTTTTGATTGATGTACGAGAAAATCATCTCGTTGGGCACGAATAAGATTGCGTAATCTAAAGTATTTTGGGCAGGATCGATGTATAAAGCTACTTTTCCAATTTTCACCCGAACGTCACTCACAAATTGCTTCAAGTGTTGATCCCGAACAGTTGCATTCTCTGCCAGAGACATCTTCTGAATTGCGGCGTACGGAAACTTCACGTCGACGGGGACATTTCGATTATTTGGCAGTAATAATGTGATATCTGGCCTAAGGGCTGAGCTTTCCTGTTTACCTTGCCTCAGATAATGAACACCCTCCACTAATCCATTTGAGCGGAGCAGATCTTCAATGATTCGCTCACCCCACTCACCGCGTTGCTGATTGTTTGATAGCACTGCCGCCAATTGTTGAGTCGATATCTTTAACTCATCTGTCGTCAATCTTTGATTTTCCAAGGCGCTGGTTAACTCGCCAAACTTCTTGGAACGGTCTTGCTCTAGTGATCTAATTTCCTCTTGTCGAGATTTAATATCATCCTGTAACTGCCTGACCAATCCTTCCATCGCTCGCTGCTTGTTATCCAGATCAGTTCTGATCACATCCTTCTCACTACTCATAAGTTGTTTGCTCTGCTCAGCAATTTTTTGGGCACTCATTCCAAATACTTGATTCACCAGTTTTTCCATCTGTTCTGGTTGGTTGGCAGATTTGAGGGAACTGCGGAGCAGGAAGTAAATCAGAGCAAAGCCAGCAATGAGAATACCAATAATCAGCAGTGATTCAGATGTCATATCTAGAGTATACTGGAGCAGAGAATGAAAGCCAAATCTCGCCTGAAATCAGCTGAACCGGTCGTGCCCAATAAGGCTGACTCAACGCCTCTTTCTCCTGTTTCCCATCAAGTCCAATCTCCTCGACTCAGAAAGTCAGACACCCCTTCTCAGCTTAGACGGTACGTAAAACACTGGTTGACTCTTGCCCTGAGTCTGCCGTTCTACGGCGTGGTGGCGTATGTTTTTAACTCAGTCCACCCTGACTCGGTGAAGAGCGTGCTGCTGCCTAATTTGTATCTCTTTTTTCAGGTTCCCTTATTTTTTGCCAACTTTTTCTTTTTCAGCTTTGTGCTCTTAAATACTCGTCGAGGATTTATGGTGGCGCTGCTTATCCAGATATTCGTTTTCAGCCAGCTGCTGTCACTTATTTTGTCTCCACTTTACCTGCTAGGGATTGGACTCGGCTTTGTTATAATCGAGGCTGGTTTTATAGCTTATAATCACAAACGTCATGGCTAACTCAACTGTTCATCTCACTACCGCTATTCCCTATGTAAACGCCAAACCCCATCTAGGCCACGTCCTAGAGTGGTTTCAGGCGGATGCGGTCGCCAGGTATCACCGACTTTCGGGGAAAGATGTCTCGTTTACTGCTGGCGCTGATGAAAACAGCTTGAAAAATGTCCTGGCTGCCGAAAAGGCCGGTGTCACACCTCAAGCCTGGTTGGATGAGTACTCCGATATTTTTAAACAAGCGTACGAGTTTTTTGATATTTCACTCACCGGTTTTCGCCGGGGCAGCGACCAAGAACTCCACTGGCCCGGTGTCCAAAAACTCTGGCAACTTTGTCACCATGACATGTACAAGAAAAGTTATGAGGGTATGTACTGTGTTGGTTGTGAGTCTTTTTACAGTTCTGAAGATTTAATTGATGGTAAATGTCCAGAACACTTAACTGTCCCTGAATTAGTTAAGGAAGAAAACTACTTTTTCAAACTTTCGAAATATCAATCACACATTAGAGAGTTGATTGCCAGCGACAAACTAACCATTGTATCCTCTCAATTTAAAAATGAGATGTTAGGCTTTATCAACCAAGGTCTTGAAGATTTCAGCGTCTCGCGCTCAATCACTAGGGGGCGGGGTGTCGGCGTGCCTGTGCCAGATGACAGCTCTCAAGTGATGTATGTGTGGTTCGATGCCCTAGCTATCTATATGACCGCCATAGGTTGGGGATATAAAGAAGCGGAGTGGCAAAAATTTTGGAATAAGCAGGGAGAAATTATTCATGTCATTGGCAAAGGGATTAACCGCTTTCACTCAGTTTATTGGATTGGCATGTTGCTGTCAGCGAACCTACCACTCCCTACCACCATCTCCGTTCATGGCTACATCACTGCCAATGGCCAAAAGATGAGTAAAAGTTTGGGCAACGTCATTGATCCGTTCGAGTTGGTTGATACTTACGGTGTTGAACCTGTGCGCTACTACCTACTCAAAGAAATTCCCACACATGGTGATGGTGACTTCAGTTATGAAAAATTTGCAGAAGTCTATACTTCTGATTTAGCCAATGGTTTAGGCAATCTCTGTTCTCGGGTCGCCAAGCTCTGCGAAAAATCAGGCTGGCAAAACAATGCTGAAGCAGCTTCGATAGATCCACAATATCAACAGTTCTTTGCCGACTTTGAGTTAGACTTAGCACTCAAGTATGTGCTGCAACAAATCGCAGAAGCTGATGGCTTTCTAAGCCTCAAAAAACCCTGGGCTCTTGAGGGCAAAGAACAACATCAGGTGCTTAGCACCGCGGTCACAAAAATCTTGGCAATTTCCCAACAGCTACAGCCATTCATGCCAACTACTGCTAGTAGCATCCAGGAACATTTTTCTCAGTCCTCCATCTCCAGTCTTAAACCATTATTTCCTCGGTTGTCATGATTGTTGATACTCATTGTCACTACAATCTGGAACCGCTGCAAAGTGACTGGCGAACTCATTGGCACAACGCTAAAACCCACGGCGTCACCAACTCAATCATAATCGGAGTTGACGTTGGTAGCAGCCAGTTAGCTATAGAAATGGCCACCACCGAGCCTGCCTTCAAAGTTGCCGTTGGGTTACATCCAAGTAACTTCCAAACTGTTGTGGAAAACTCACCTGACTTTTCTTTTGAGGAAAGTGTCTTTGGCGTTAATCAAGAAATTGACCAACTTAAGAACATAGTCGCTTCACCAGCGGTGATAGCTATAGGCGAAACCGGTTTAGATTACTTTCGACTTCCCAGCGATCCCAACCTGCAGCTCAAAATCAAAAAACTACAACAGCACGCATTCATTCAGCAGATTCTGCTTGCCAATGAGTACGATCTGATTCTGGTGGTTCACGTTCGGGACATCACTGTCGCGGAAGGTATGCTTGAGGGAAATGCCTACTGGGACACGCTACGATTACTCAGACAGTATCATGAAGGAAAAAAGCCTTTTATTCTTCACTGTGCATCCGGCCCAATCGCCTACATTCACCAAGCAGTTGAGATGGGCGCATTTTTCGGCATAGCCGGAAATGTCACCTATAAAAATGCTGATCGAATCCGAGACATTGTCAGGGTTGTCCCTGTCGATCAACTTCTGAGCGAAACCGATGCTCCTTACTTGCCGCCCCAGGAATTCAGGGGCCAAGCGTCTGAACCATGGATGATTGCCAAAACTATGATGTTTTTGAAAGAGGAAATGGAAATTGATCCGGAACACCTAGCCTACAACGCCCAGAAATTACTGAGTTTCGGGTGAACTCAAGCCTTCAAATACCAGCGAAAATAAGAGTGCTGCCAGGACAGTTTTCACTTGGTCTTCAGTCAACCCAGCGCCTTCCACCTCCGTACTGGAAATACTCTTAATCAGTAGACCTATGACTTTTTTAACCTGCCGATCCTGCCCCATGTTAACCACTACTTCATTCATAGCTTGACCGCGAAGAATATCCCTTACCGCTGTCATTAAGTCTGCAGCTTTTCGAGTATTTTCCTGGTCTGGAAGTAGTGAGCTCTCAGGTGAAAAACTTTCCAACTCTGGAAGGAGCAGATCAAGGCCAAATTCGGTCAAAAGAGCCTGAGGCAAACTGTAAATTGCCCCCCTAACCAGTTCTTGAGTTTCTTGGTATTGAAGTAAGAGCTCTGGAGTGTCTCCCATATAGATTTTTCGAGTGATTTCTAGTGGTAGCTGAAGCATACCATCAAGTTTCGGTATTTTCTTCCTCTACTGCTTTCTTGTCAAGACAAGTAAAATGCGTAGGTATGATCAAGACTTATTTTCGCCGGCATCCCATTAGAACCCGCCGCGCACTCGAGATACTTCCCGGTTTTGTTTCCTGGTCTTTAATTTTGTTCCCGTTCTGGGGTTCATTCATTTTCCCCGTCGCGGTTGCCTACTATGTGATCGCCTTTGCAGTGTATTGGCTGTATCGATCTATCACCATGGCCATTCTCTCGATCTTGGCTCATCTAAAAATTAAAGCTGCAGCTCGATTTGACTGGATCTCAGATCTCAAAAAACTCTTTCCTAAGGACTGGGACAGTCTTCATCACATTATTATCATTCCCACCTATCAAGAACCGGCCTCAACCTTAGAGAGAACCCTGACTGCTTTGAGTCAGCAAACATATCCCCTAAAAAATCTGCACATTATGTTGTCCTTCGAAGAAAGAGAGGGCGAAGCGGCCAAAGAAAAGTCTGCCCAGATGATGAAGCAGTTTAAAGACACTTTTGGTCATGTCTGGACCACTCTGCATCCTGATATTCACGGTGAGGTCAAAGGCAAGTCATCTAACACTAGTTGGGGGGCAAAGCATGCCAAGCAACTGTTAGTAGATAAAGCAGGCGTCCCCATTGAAAAGGTCACTATCACCAGTGAAGACGCAGACGCGTTGTTTCACCACTCCTACTTTGCTAACTTAAGTTTCTTGTTTCTAGGTGATCCCATGAAGTTTAACAAAATTTGGCAGGGGGGAATTGTTTTCTATAATAACATCTGGAAAGTCCCGGCCCCTGTCAGAGTCATGGCGTCAATTTTTTCAGTTACTCAAATGTATATTTTGATGAGAAAAGATAGGTTAGTTAATTTTTCAACGTATAGCACCTCGCTCAAACACGTGGATGAAATTGGCTACTGGGACACCGATGTTATTCCTGAAGACTACCGTTTGTTCTTTAAGTCCTACTTTATGAAAAAAGGCCAGTTTGAGGTCGAACCCATCTTCTTGCCCATTTATGCTGATGCTGCAGAAGCTAAAGGCGTAAAAAACACCTTAATCAACCAGTACCAACAACTGCAACGGTGGGCTTGGGGAGCCAGTGACGATGCTTACATCATTCGGCAGTATGTCTTGGCTGAAGGGGTGCCTTTCTGGGATAAAACTATTCGTGTCTTCAAAGTTATTGAAGACCACTTTCTCTGGCCAGTTAACTGGTTTGCCATTACTGTCTCCGCAATCCTACCTCCCCTATTTAATGATGCCTTTAGTCGAACTATTCTCGGTAAAAGCCTGCCTCAAACCACCTCCACCCTACTCACCCTATCACTGGTGTCGTTAATCGTTATTTTTATTATTGATGCTTTGAACCGACCACCCCGGCCAAATGGTTCAACAATTTTGTCCTATATCCTACAGCCCATTGAGTTTTTGCTCTTGCCCATCATCGGCTTCTTCTTTTCAGCTTTGCCTGGGATCGACGCACACACCCGTTTAATGCTAGGAAAGTACATCGAGTACAAAGTCACTGAAAAAGTCTGATTTTCACTTTTGCTATTTTCGTGCATAATGAATGAATGCTTCTCAAATTAAAAAGATTTGATACCTGGCTTCACAGTCACTGTAGCTTGCTTTTGATCCTCTGTCTTTTAATTGTGCTCCGAATACCAAACTTTTTTGAGCCATATTGGTATGGAGATGAGGGAATCTACTTAACGCTGGGAAACGCCATGAGGCACGGTGAACGGCTCTATCTGGAGATCATTGATCATAAAACTCCCCTCATTTACTACTTAGCGATGGTTCCAACCCAATTTGCTTTCCGAGTCTTACTCCTGGGCTGGATGCTGGTGGCGACGACTGCTTTTTACTGCATCGCCCACCGCTTAATTTCTCATCGCTGGGCCGTCTGGACTGCCACCGTGGTCTTTACTCTCTTAACCACCCTACCCCTGATGGAGGGGAATATTCCTAACGGCGAACTGTTTGTGATGGGTTTTATTCTCGTAGGTGGCTTAATTTTAACCCGCACTCAGCTGTGGCACTCGCTCTTCAAAAAGACAGACGAAACCAAAATTAAAACTCAGTACCCTGACTGGGTACTTCTCTTGAGCGCCGGGGTGTTCTTCAGTTTGGGCATCCTAACTAAAGTGCCAGCCTTATTTGACTTTTTTGGCTTTGCCAGCTTAGCTTGGTTTAGTTTAAGTCGCATGATCTTTAAAAATCCCCTGAGCATCAAGAATCTTAAACTCTCGCTTTCACACGTTTTGCCATCGACTGCAGTCCTGCTGGTAGGCGTCGTACTGCCCATCTTGGTATCGATACTTTACTTTGTGCTTCGGGGTTCAGGCCAAGCTTACCTTGATTACGGCTTGCTCTATAACTTTAGATACGTTGAGTCTTGGAAGCTGCCTTTTGATAACGACATACTACTGTTTCTGTTTACCCTTCCGGGTAAAGTGTGGATCACCGGTAGCATTATTTTGGTGTTAACATTCTTGGGAAAATGGGTTCGACCCACTTTTCAGTTTGTTGCAGCCTGGCTCTGCCTAACACTGTTTGCCTCGTTGCTGTCAAATCGTCCCTATCCCCACTACTTACTGCAAATGGTCCCTGCCCTTGCCATGATGGTGGGCTTAGTACTTGAAAATCTTCTAGCCTTATTCTCGGCAGCCAGGACCAAGAAAATGGTACTCTTACTGGAACTGGGACTAAGTCTAGGCATTGCAATCTTTGTTTGGCAGCCAATTCAGCTACTGGAGTTTGGCAAGTACCCCACTGTCTCCTACTATCAACGCTGGGTAAAGTTGGCGACCGGACAGATGTCCTTAATTGAGTACAACAACTCATTTGACAGGCTGATGAGTGATAACTATCACGCCGCCCAAATTTTGTCACAGTCACCGGATCCATACTTGTTTATTTGGGGCACAAATCCAACTTTGTATGCTCTCTCTCAAAAAGTTCCCACCGGCAGATTCACTGTTGCTTTCCACATTCGTGATTTCGACGCCTACAACGAAAGTTTGGCCAGTGTCAAAGCTAAAAAACCAGAATACATCATTATCATGAAGGATGAAGCTCACTCCTTTCCTGAATTTAATGAGTACATCGATGAAAACTACATGCCCAATGCTAACTTTACCCACTTTACCTTGTGGAAGTTGTTATAATTACCCAGATGAAATGGCGAAACCTAAAATCAGTTAGCAACCTACTGAACACCCCCCGATTTGTTAGAAACCCGTTTCTAATTTCTTACTTGTGCACATTTTCGCTAACCCTACTGGTACTGGTTATGTACTTTAAGGTTCAGCCTCAAGTGCCATTGTTTTATTCTTTAGCTCGTCCAGCAGAGCAGCTGGCTGCAAAGGAATGGTTGTTTATAATTCCAGCGATCTCTGGGACGATTAGTTTTACTCACTTATTGTTGATTAATAGTTTTCTTGAATATGACCGGATGATATTAAAATTATTTAGCTGGTCCACCGTGGGACTGCAAGTAATCATTACTTTAGGTTTGCTGCGAATTTTATTTATTATTTCGTAATCATGTTACCTACTTCCATCATCGCTCTTATCTCAGCAATTGTGTTGGCAGCAGCTGTTGCTCCAGTGATTATACGTCTGTACCGACGCCACGGTTGGGTGGATGATCCCAGTAAAAACCTTCACATTAAAAAAACTCATACCACGTCAGTTCCTCGCGGAGGGGGGATGGTGGTTTTCACTGCCATCTTGTTTACCACGTTACTGTTCCTACCCATTGATCAACAGGTGATCGGTATTTTGCTAGGCGCCTTTTTGCTCACCGTTGTGGGCTTTCTGGATGATGTCTATGACTTACATCCCTTAATTAGAGTCGCTACCGGTTTGATGGCTGCCCTAATCGTGGTCGGTTCAGGGATCGGAATTGCCTACGTCAGTAACCCCTTTGGGCTTGGGGTGATTCACCTTGATCAACCTCAAATATTTTTTGAGCTTCTAGGTGAAACCAGAAGCATCTGGGTGTTAGCTGATGTATTTGGCCTACTGTTCATAGTCTGGAACATGAACATTGTGAACTGGTCAAAGGGAGTAGACGGTCAGATGCCAGGATTTGTGGCGATTGCCTTGGTTTTTGTGGGAGTACTTTCTCAACGATTTAGTGGCGATCCGACTCAATTTGATGTCCAGACGTTAAGCTTTATCGTGGCTGGTGCCTTTATTGGCTTTTTAATCTGGAATGTCTTCCCCCAACGAATGATGCCCGGTTACGGAGCTGGCTCACTCGCTGGTTACTTCCTGAGCGTGGTAGCAATTCTTTCCGGTGCAAAGGTTGCCACAACTCTGATGGTACTCGCAATTCCCACTGCCGATGCCGTTTTCACCATCTCGCGCCGGCTATTGGCTCACAAGTTACCGTGGTGGGGTGATCGCGGACACTTGCATCACAAACTTATGGATGTACTTGGTTGGGGCAGACGACGGATTGCCCTGTTTTACTGGAGCAGCAGCCTGCTACTGGGCATGTTATCTCTCTATTTGAATACTTTGGGGAAGATCGTTACAATGGCAGTAACCGTTAGCTTAGTCTTTGGCTTCTTAATTTGGGTTAAATTACGCCGGAGTGCATCCTCACAACGAAATGAACTATGAAGAAATCAACGCTTTACCTCCTCTTTAAGTCAGCTCGACCCCGCCAATGGATTAAAAACTTGGCCCTGTATGCTGCCTTAGTCTTTTCCGGTTTTTTCTTTTATGTTCCGGTTGATGCTCCGGCTTATTTTATTACTGTTACCTACTCGTTTGTGGTTTTCTGTCTACTGGCATCCGCTGTTTATATTATCAATGATATCATTGATTTCGAAGCAGATAGTCATCATCCTTTTAAACGCAAGCGTCCAATTGCATCTGGTGACTTACCCATTCCGGTTGCCAGCTTTGCAGCTGTGGCTATATTACTGACGGTTTTCTTCTTATCAATGTGGTTACCGCATTTTTTCAAACTCTTGGCACTGGGTTACTTAATTCTGCAGTTACTTTATGCAGTTAAAACCAAACACATTCCAATCTTAGACGTTGCCTCAATCGCGCTGGGCTTTTTAATCAGAGTTTATGCTGGAGCAGTGGTCGTAAATTTACATATGAGTGTGTGGTTTTTACTAACGGTCGTTTCAGCTTCTCTGTTTCTGGCAGTGGGCAAACGCCAGAGCGAACGCACCCTGCTGGAGGGTAAAGAAGGCTTGGCCGTGGGAGAGACCCGCGTGGCACTTAAGCGTTATAGCCAGCGGCTGTTAGATCAATACACCGGTATGTTTGCCAACGCTACGTGGTTAACCTATGCCTTGTTTACTTTTCAAAATGAGCTGACGAGACCAGACGCCCAGCTAGTGGCTGATTTCTATACCTTGCTGCCGAGAACGCTTCAGTCCCAAAAATTACTGATGCTGACCCTGCCGCTAGTGATTCTGGGAGTGATGAGATATCTCCAACTTGCATATGAAGACAATCAGGGAGAGTCACCAGAACTGGTACTGCTCAGAGATAGGACATTGCTGTCAATCGTATTCCTATTTGGCATCAGCGTCATGGTCATCATTTATATCCTTAGTTGACAGCCCTTAATGACAACATGAAGTCAGTGATCACCCGATATTTATCTGTACTGTTCGTGATCGTTTTAGCATTTGATTTCTTTACCCGAGTCTATAGACTCGATCAACCTCAGGGCTACGTCTTTGATGAGGTGTATCACGGTGTGACTGCCAAGCTCATTAGTCGCAATGATCCCAGTGCCTACGAGTGGTGGCAAGGTGCACCAGAACCTAATACGGCCATCGATTGGCTACATCCCCCGCTCGCTAAGTACACCCAAGCTTTGTCGATACTTGCCTTTGGTGAGAATAGCTTTGGCTGGCGTTTTAGTTCTGCCATCTTTGGAGTGATGGCAATTGGGATGGTGTATCTGCTTGGCAAAGAAACTTTTTCTCCCACCGTTGGATTACTGGCAGCCTTATTGGCAAGTCTTGACGGCCTGCTGCTGGTTCAGTCGCGGATAGCCATGAATGATATTCATGTCACTTTTTTTATCTTAGTGACTTTATTTTTGTATGTTAGAAGTTGGAAAGTGCCGACTCATCGGCTGCAGTACTTACTGAGTGTCGGCATAGCTGCCGGGCTAGCTGCTGGTAGTAAGTGGTCCGGTGTGTATGGTCTGGCAGTCGTATGGCTGTTTGAAGGGGTGCGCTATCTGGAGCTACTCACCAGTTATGACCAGAAAAAATCTGTAGCTGAAACCATTAAAACAACCGGCCGCTACTGGGGGTATCGATTGCTGGTCTTAGGCGTCGTACCGATTTTGCTATATGTCCTTTCCTACAGCCAGATGTTCCTCCAAGGTAAAAGTCTGTTTTGCAATCAACGCGAGGTAGTCACAAATCACTGTTACCTGAATCAAGAAGTAGCAGTGGACGGCAGTGCCAGCGACAGCTACATCTCCCACTTTCATGAACTTCATGAACAAATCTGGTGGTATCAAACTACTCTGGAGGCCACCCATGATTATCAATCCAGACCATGGCAGTGGTTTCTCAACTTTAGGCCGGTCTGGTATCACGTTGAGTACTTAGGTGATTCAATGGCAAATATATATGCCTTCGGTAACCCGTTATTGTTCGCCTTTGGCGACATGGCTATCTTCCTGACCATCATACTCATTGTTCGCCAAATGAAGACCATCAAACCGACGCTGAAAGGCACCACTGAATTCATTTTAAACTCAAAGCTGGCTCCAATACTTTTTGTGCTGACGGCATACTTTGCCGTGTGGCTGCCTTGGCAACTGTCCCCCCGGATCATGTTCTTTTATCACTACACCCCTGCGGTTCCCTTACTCTGCATCGTGCTCAGTTGGTGGCTGATTCAGTTGGCACAGAAACACCCTCGGGTGGCTGTTTCGGCAGTCCTAGGAGTTGCCGTTTGTTTTGGACTTTGGTATCCGTTGTGGACAAACTTACCGGTTCCGGCCAGGTTCGCCAATGCACTTTATTTTCGATTTGCTAGTTGGAGATAAAACTTATTTAAACGCTTCCGATAAGAAGGCCAAGCTCCTAATCTCCCCCATCACGGTTCTAATCAAATCTTTCAGCTGCTCCACCTCTTCATCTACTAAAGAGAACCTCCGACTAATCATCTTGCCCGTTTGCTTATCCGGCTCCACAAACTCAAACACCCCCTCGGTGACAGTGGGGAGAAAGGACTTGTCGAGCTCAGTCAATAGTTTATAAAAGAGCAGTTGTCTTTTATACGCGCCTTTCAAACCATCCGGCAGTGTTTGTTCGCGTGGTGATAAATCTGCCGAGACAGTTTTACCTTCAATTTCTCCGGCCGTTCGGGGCTTGCCGGTTTTATAGTCCACCACGCAAACCTGTTTGGCTGCCTTATCGATCCAATCAATCCGGTCAATTCTCCCTGTTAAAACAATGTCGTCCAGCACCGTCCGACTCCACCCAAATCCAAAGAATCGCTCGATGAATAAAGGCTGGACGTGATCATGCTCATGCTCTTGATAGTACCGAGTCAAAATATCCTTGCCGTACGCCAAACGCTTTTCGAGTTCGATCGTACTTAATGGCTCATGGGTTAATGCCTCCTCAAACTGAGAAAGAACAGTCTGGAGCGTGGGCTGCTCGCCAGTTTTGAGCAGGCTCGAGTACCACGTTTCCAAAGCCCGGTGGACCGCCGTTCCAAAGGAAAGCTGGACGGGTTTGGCGGTGGGAACTTTGAGCAAACTCTCCAGTATGAACTGGCGAGGAGACTTGAGGTATGTATTCAGAGCGGTAACTGACAATCTAAAGTCTTTGACCAGATGCTGAAAAAACTCCTGCTCTGCTAAAATATTCTGGCGAGCGACCGTGGGAGTTAAGAGCTTGGCTAGATGCTCATCAGCATTGGCGATGACGGCTATCGCAGCTGATGAAGTATTCTCAACCAGCGCCCCTTTAATTTCTTCTAAGAAAATGCTGCCAACAACCGACTTTGATCTATTTTCAGTGATAATCGTATCAGGATACGACAAGTAGAGAGCCGTTTTGGCACGAGTCATGGCTACATAAAATAATCGGCGATCATCCTCGTTCCGTTCTTTTTGAGACAGATCAGTATTCTTTAAAATTCCAGCAGGCAGGGGAATCAGCTCTCGCTTACTGCCATTGCCCCATTTTCCATCGATGCATTTAGTGAGAAAGACGTGCTCCCACTCTTGACCCTTGGCCTTGTGAACTGTTGAGAGTCTGACTGCATCCTGAGTAACGTTTAGGTCTTCCATGGTAATCCCCAAATGGTGCGACTCCATGGTAGTTATCACTTCCAAAAATGAGCTGAGCTGAAAGTTTTTATTACTGGAGTTCAGTGCCTTAACTTCTCTGAACAAGGAATTCACTGCGTTGAGTAACTCGATTTTATTGGGTTGTTTCATAATCCACGGCAGATAGCCGCTGGCATTAATAACCAACTCAAACCAGGCTGGAAATACCAACGTCGCATCACGAATCGCCCATTGTTCGATCTGCGTCACAAACTCTTCTAGCTGAGCAAAATCGATGGGAGTGACCGAATCCTGAATGTGATGCTCAATAAAAAAGTCATAGCCTCGATGTATCAAATCAATCAAACTAACTTTGGCTTTACTGGCTGCCCGAGCTGCCTTCATAACTAATAAGCTATCCAACTCAAACCAAGGATACTGCATCACCTCAAAGAGCAAACCATCTTCTGAGCTGTTTTTAACAGCTAAAATGACCTTGAACACATTCAGCAACTGACAGATGTGCGGTTCGTCCAGGACATTATGGCCACCATCAATTTCATACCTGATCTGCCATTTTTCGAGGGTCAAACTCATATCGACGGAATCAGAGTTGTTTCGATATAAAATTGCAATTTGAGTGGGATCAACCCCCTCTTCTATCAATTTTTTAACTGACTGAGCGACATAGACTGACTCCAAGGTTTGAGAGGGGGCTTTAAATAATTTGAGCTGAGACTTGATGGACTTTACGCTCTGGAGAGGTTCATCCAAAGAGATGCCACGAGAACGGTTTCTAAGTTTGAGCTCAGGCAGGTTGTTCTCTCTAATTAAGAGGGATGCCGCGTCATAAATTGATTGAGGTGATCGATAACCGACAGTCAGCGTAATTACTTCTGATTGCGGATAGCGCTGGGTAAAACTTAAAACATTTTCCAAAGAAGCACCCTGGAATCGATAAATCGCCTGATTCGGATCACCCACCACAAAAATGTTGGCTGATTCACCCCAAAACGTGGCCAATAAATCGACCACCTTATTTTGCGCCGAGTTCGTATCCTGATACTCATCAACCAAAAAGTACAGCAACCGCTCTTGATACTCCAGCAACAATTCCTCCTGAGTTTCAAAAGCCTCCACCACGAAGGCAATCATGTCATCAAAGTCAAAGCGAAGTGATTCGCGCAGCCGCCGCTGATACTCCCGGTAGACAGCTGCTAATTCAGTATTCTTGGCAATTAACTTTTCTCGTCGAGCCATCTCCGTTTTCTTGAGCGACTCTTGCTCTTGTTCAAACAGCGACTTTTCAGCCTCAACAATCTCTACAAACTCTGCCACCGCCACGCCTTCGCGTTTGAGGTTTGAAATACTTTTGACAATATCCTTCAAATAAAAGTAAGGGGTGTTCAGGGGCTTTAAGCTTTTTAAATCTACGTCGTCAATAACTTTTTGAAACAAATCAAAGCGTTCTAGCTCTGATAAAGGTTGGCTGTCACGATCTAAAGGAAAAAACTCCGGATGAGAGTTGATCACATCAGTACAGAAAGAATGAAAGGTGTGGATCTGCACATAGTAACCAGTTTTCCCAATCATACTCACCAGCCGCTGACGCATATTTTTAGCCGCAGATTCGGTAAAGGTTAGCGCCAAAATTGAGCTCGGGTTGGTGTCGGTTTTGAGTAAAATATTGGCAATCCGGGCCGCCAAGACTTGGGTTTTACCCGTTCCGGGACCAGCTATCACCATCACCGGACCATCAATGGTTTTGACCGCTTGTTGCTGGGCTGGATTCAGTTGATTAAAAATCGCGTCAAAGTTTTGGGACATTATTTATGGCTGCAACGCAGCTTGCTCCTCTGCCGATAACGGTTGGATAAAGCGCTGACCATTCTTCGCCACACACGTCGCTGGGTAACTTTCCTGAATCACACTGTCTTTGGCTTGGATGCAATCTGCATACGAACTCAGTTGCTTTAAACCCACTCCGGTCACAGACCAGTAGATAAATAGGAATAACAGGATCGCAATTATGATGCCCTGCACGATGACGATTAATTTTAAAGCTTTAGAAACTCCGGGAGGTTTTTCTATCATATTAAAATAAACTGGCTTCTTCGACAGTTTCGGTTTTGCTACTATCTTCAATCTGAAGCTCTGATTCCGGCAAATCCAGCGACTGAATACTGGGTAAACTAGCGCCCAAGATTCCCTGCATGTCACCGTACAGCCCTGCAGTGTTAGTGATCACCCGCTCAATCTGCTGATTTCGCTTGTGCCAAATCCTCTCCATGGCTCGCCGTTCAGCTTCCAGCTCACTCTTCATGGTGCTGAATGCCAACACAATTGACTCCACCCGGTTTTTAAATTGATTACCCGAAATATATTGATAGAGATACTCCATTTTTTGATCTCGGCCAACCACAGATTGTTTTAATTTAGACAGCTCAAGTAGATGAAATCTGAGAGTCGTGACTAATGGAATTATATATTGATACTCCAGAATCCAGACTCCATTTCTCACCCCGAATCCTTGGACATCATCGGGCAAAACTCTGGTAACAAGTAAGCAAACATCAGCTCCAGCTGCCCCTTGGTCCTGTTTTAGCTTAGTCACCCAGTCATTGCTCCACGCCTTGGTGTTCTTGGACTCCCATAAAATCACGCCCGCTTTTTGGCCGAGTGAGTTATTGACTATCTGAATCACATCACCGCCCTTAATGCCGGTAGGCACATCTGAGACAGTATCGGTGAAAAAGGTGGTTGAGAGCAACTGCTTTAGCTCGTCTTCCTGGACTTCACCCTGGATTTGCATTGAGCCTTGTTGGCTTTGTCGCCGTAGGTCCTCGATCGTCTTCTGCATGATCTCGACCTGTTTATCTTTCTCAAGCAGCTTCATTCGAAACTCTTCCGCTTCCTTTTTTTTCGTCTCTTCAATCAGTTTTTGGCGCTCAGAATCAAGTCGTCTCTGCAACTCAAGGTCAAGATTTTTCTTTTGTTCTTCGAGCTCGCGCGACTGTTTGCGTAGCTCCAGTTCATTCTTCTGCGCTTCCTCGAGCTTGCGCGAATTTTCCTTTAGTTGTTCTTGATAGTCCTTAATTTCAATACTACTGTTTTCCTTGGCCTTTTCTTGAGCTAACTGCCAGAGTTTCTGCTTCTCAGCCTCCAGCCTGAGTTTTAGTGTCTCGTCGAGACTGGATTTTTGATCTGCCAGCTGTTTTTTACTTTCCTCTACTGTTCTGGTCTGCTTTTCAAGCAACTCAAGTTTCACTCGATGTTCTGCTTCGAACTGATGTTCCAGTTCATGTTTAATTTGCTCAGAGAGAGCTTGGTTGAGCGGAATGCTTTGAGAGCAGTGAGGACAGATGATGGTTTGATCGGGCATGTAGAAGAATAGGATACCAAAGAGTTACCGAAGGTGACAAGAGGTGATCGGTGTGTCATGATTGAAAAATGACTCTAGAAAGATCTCAGCCCAGGCAAGAGAATGAACCAGCGAATCTGGAAGCTCCTTTCTTTGCCAAAAATTTTAAAAGATTAATGAGAAGTCTAGCGGTCGCATTGCTGGCAACTACTTTCTCCTACTCCGCCAAAGAAAGCGCTGCGCAGACGGAGAGTCTACCAAATCCTGAGCACGATCGGATAGCTGAGATCGCTAAGATTCCCCTATTTATACCTCTTGGAAACGAATCCTATACCATGGGCCATGGTGGCTTGGCGATCGAGCGAGTCTCCGCTCCAGACGGGGCTCAAGACGTGCTGAAACTGTGTACCATTAGCCATGTCGCCTTCCCGCGGGAGTTTCGCCAACCTAACTATCAGCCAGAACCGTCGACTGATGCGGCGCGCCCATCATATAGTCCTGAGCAAGCTATTGTCATGACTGGTCTGAGGTCGGGCACTTCTTTACAAGAAGCATTTTTCAGTTTTCCAGCCAGCCTGATGGAGCAGCGGAGTGATCCTGATCAAAGCTTGAATCAAGATCACAATGTTGACCCTGCCGTGTGCAAAGATATATCTGAGGGCGTGGCTACAATTATTGAAGAAAAGACCTTACTGGCACCTAGTGACTTCCCTCGAATCAGGCCTGAAAGAGAGCTAACAATCGATGAAGAGGTATTTGCTTTTGACAGAGACGGAAATATTCATTACTACAGTATTCTAGAGGTAACAAACAACGGTCATTTTTCACTCAGCGCGCCTGACTTGGAAGCCCAGGCAGCACTGGACCGCGGCGATTCAGGATCACCTTTTTTTGTTGCAGAAGCAGATGGAACCATAGTTATGGTAGGCGTTTACTCAGGGCGTGAAATTATCCCATCTCTAAGTGGTGGTGTCATAGAGTTTTTAGGTGCTCGGATTGGTGCAACTAACATACCTCTGGAGAGGTGATTATCTACGGCTACACAGCCACAGAACTCTATTGGCTTGTTTTTTTAGAGTACGTAGTTTACAACAAGACCTACTTTAGCTACTAAAATAGTAAATGTTTTAGAAGGAAAAATATGCCAAGTAAAGAACGCCGAGAGCGCCGAAAAGGCACCCCGAGTGGATTTGAGGATGTCCTGCCTCGGGAACAGCTACATTTTAATGAAGTTATAAAAAAATTAACTACTATCGTTGAGAGCTACGCATTCACTCCCCTCGACACTCCCACAATCGAGTGGATGGATACATTAGCCGGGAAAGTCGACTCAGGTAGTAAATTAATTTATCAGACCTTAAATGGTTTTGAGTTTCCCGAAGATCCAGCTGAACTACAAGCAAAACTGGACAAAGGCTTACGCTTTGATTTAACCGTAGGCCTGGCTCGGTGTTATGGTGACAATGCCCATAAATTACCACGACCCTTTAAGCGTTGGCAAAGTGGCAAAGTTTTTCGAGGCGAACGAGCGCAAACAGGTAAAGGTCGCTACAGAGAGTTTTTCCAATTTGACGCTGACACGATAGGTGTAAAGGGCGATATGGCCGGTGCTGAAACTGCTGCCATGCTCGTAGACGCCATGAGAGCACTGAATTTACCAGCAGTGGTTAAAATTAACAATCGTCGATTGCTTGATGGTTTAGTTGATGTTGGTAACATAGCTGACCCGAACACAGCTAAAGCCGTTTTTGAAGCCATTGATAACTTTGACAAAATTGGCAAGGATGCAGTTATCAAGGAAATTCTAAAATTAACAAATCCTGAATTTGCTCAGTTAGCAAACGACTACTTGTCAGTTCAGGGTGACGATCTGGCTAAATTAGAGCAACTAGAAACATTATTAGCTGCCAGTTTCACTGCTCAACAAGGTCTTAAAAATCTCAATGCAATGATTACTATTTTACGAGCTGGTGATTACGAGGGAGAAATTGCGATCTCTCCCGAAATTGTGAGAGGCCTCAGTTACTACACAGACGAAGTCTTTGAAACGTTTGTTAAAGGTTATGAAAAGTATGGCAGTGTAGCTAGTGGCGGTCGTTATGACCATTTGATACGCGACTTGGGTGGACCTGATGAGCCAGCAGTCGGAGCTTCGTTTGGGGTTAGTCGAATTTTAGATGTGCTTAATGCCCAAGGTGACTGGGACAATGACTCGCAAACACCAGCCAAAGTCATGTTTGCGAACTTTGAGCCGGCACTGGAACCTCTCTATCTCAAACTAGCTACAGAGCTCAGACAAAATGATATTCCAACTCTTATTTATGCTGATAACAAAAAACTCGCCGCACAACTAAAATTTGCTGGTGATTCAGGAATACCCTACGCCGTGCTAATTGGTAGTATTGAACAAAAAAAGGATGTAGCAAAGATTCGGAACCTCGAAACCAGACAAGATGAGGAAGTGGCAACCGAATTGTTAGCTATTACCATCGCCCGACTCTTAGCTACGTAGCACCTGGCGCTAAGTATTCCTTTATTCTGGTGACTAATTTCTATTCTTGATGTCAGGGAAAATGTCGGGGAGACAGGACTCGAACCTGCGACCACTCGCACCCCATGCGAGCATTCTAGCCATCTGAACTACTCCCCGAATACCTCTATTGTACCTCTTACTATTTACTTATGGTTTAACTACTTTAGAGTGTTTATAACCAGGCAAGCTTACTGTAAGAATTCCTCTTTACGATTCAAGTAATTTTACAGTATAGTGGGGAAAGAAGGAAACCCAAAACTTATCAAACATACTCATACAAAAAGGATATATATGGCAAAAACTGCACACCCAACTACTCCCGCTCCAGCTCAACAAACAGAAGCCGAAGGTCGAAATCAAGCCGTGACTATCGCTATGCAACAAATTGAAAAACAATTTGGCAAGGGCTCCATCATGAAGATGGGTGATTCACTGCGCAACACGCCTGACATTCCAGTTATTTCTACCGGGTCACTAGCGGTCAATCTAGCTCTAGGCGTTGGTGGCTTTCCCAGAGGTCGGATCGTTGAAGTGTATGGTCCTGAGGCGTCCGGCAAAACGACCCTCTGTTTACATGCCATAGCCGACGTGCAAAAACATGGCGGAGTGGCTGCATTTGTTGACGTAGAGCATGCTCTGGATCCAATTCGAGCCCAAAAAATTGGGGTAAATCTGGATGAATTGCTCATCTCCCAGCCCGACTATGGTGAACAAGCCCTAGAGATTGCTGAAACCTTAATCCGTTCCGGTGGTATCGATCTCGTGGTAGTCGATTCGGTGGCCGCTTTGGTTCCCAAATCCGAAATTGAAGGCGACATGGGTGACGCCCAGATGGGTGTCCAAGCAAGACTGATGTCACAAGCCATGCGAAAATTAACCGCGGCCATCAGTCGAACTAAAACGCTGGTGATCTTCACCAATCAGTTGCGAATGAAAATTGGGGTCATGTTTGGAAATCCAGAAACCACCGCGGGCGGTAACGCCTTAAAGTTCTATGCCTCCCAACGCTTAGATATTCGCAAGATTGGGAATATCCAGGAAGGTGATCAAGTCGTCGGCAGCCGCCACCGAGTAAAAGTAGTTAAAAACAAAGTCGCTCCCCCTTTCAAAATTGCTGAGTTTGACATGGACCAGAATGGTATCTCTCGGGTAGGAGACGTAGTGGACATTGCAGCCGAAAAAGGCGTTCTCGAGAAAGCCGGCAGTTTCTACCGCTACAAAGGTGAAGTCATTGCTCAGGGTCGTGAAGCCACTAAACAACATCTCTTGGAAAATCCCAACGTCATGAAAGAACTCGAGAAAGAGATCTGGGCCAAGATAAAAGTTGGCGATTAAAAAGGCTTAATAAATCAATCCTTTTAAGCGTCTTTTCCCGGCTAAATTTAATTGACGTGGCCACGATTTAGCGGTATAATCACCCGTATAACGCGTAATCGTTACGTAGATACATGCAGACAATAGGAGTTACTTACACTAACAATGTTACTTAAAACATATCAGCCATTACCTCGAGCCTTAGGCTCAGGTACCATCAAAATTACTCCTGATGCTACTTTAAATTAATAAAGTAGTTGTTCGTCTGCATCCCTACCACGCCATCGATCAAAAGATCTGATATTGAACGTGATTGATAAGGAGATGTATGTCATTTTTTAATAATCTATCGACTCTATTTGGCCCACAAGGGTCTAAACGGAGCTCGGGTGCTAGTCAAGTCCAGCGGCCTCAAAAGCCGGTTGCTCAAGGCCAAACCCAAGCCCCACCAGCTACCGACAAACCACAGTTAAAAGCTAAGGTTAGTCCAGTCAGTCCTCCACCTCAGCCACTGGCTCCGAGAACCCCTACTCAGCCAGTAGCAAATCAGGCAGAAAACCAGGCATTAATGCGTGAATCTCAAGCCAAGGCTCGAGAGATCATTGTGGAGGCCAAAGATGAGGCTTTAGCTATTAGAAGTAAGGCTGAAAAAGAAACCAGGGAAGCAGGTCGCCAGTTAGAAGAACAGCAACGCTCCCTAGCCGTAAAATTAGATCGTCTTGATGATCGCTTGAGCCAAATGGAACAAAAAGAAGTTGAGGTTAAAAACCGTCAACAAGATTTGAGTACTCAAAAGGAAAAATTAGAAGAACAGCGTCAAAAAGTGTTGGAGCGATTGGAAGCTGTTTCCGGCATGACCAGAGATCAGGCTAAAGCCTTGCTACTCGAGGGTATTGAAGCCAAAGTCACCCAGGAATCAGCGCAGCTCATTCGTCAAAAAGAAGAAGAAGCCAAAGAAGAAGCTGAAGAAAAAGTTAAAGAAATTCTGGTTGACTCCATGAAGCACGGCGCAACCGACTATGTGCCTGAGTATACCGTTTCAACGGTCACGCTGCCCAGTGAGGAAGCCAAAGGCAAAATCATTGGCAAAGCTGGTCGCAACATCCACACTTTTGAGAGATATACCGGAGTTGATGTCGACCTAGACACATCACCAACTGAAGTTAGGTTGTCATGCTTCGACCCAGTCAGACGTGAAATTGCTCGAATTGCCCTCGAACGTCTGATTAAAGACGGCCGCATTCAACCAACGAGAATCGAAGAAGTCGTGGATAAGGTTCGGGGAGAACTCGATAAAGTTATGTTTGAAGCTGGCAAGAATCTCTGCCACGAAGTTGGAATTTACAACCTACCAACTGACTTAATGAGAATGCTGGGTAAATTTAAGTACCGATTCTCATATGGACAGAACTTAATTGCTCATACACTTGAAGAAACCCGAATTGGCATGAAGTTGGCCTCAGAGTTAAAGGCTGATGTTAACATCGTCAAACTCGGTTGTTTGCTGCATGACATTGGCAAAGTTTCTGATGAAGCAGAAGGTAGCCACGTTGAGTTAGGCGTTAAAATTGCCAAGAAATATGGCCTGCCTCAAAGTGTGATTGACTGTATTGCTCAGCACCACGAAGACGAAGCTTTTACTGGCATTGAACAGGTATTGGTATACATTGCTGATGCTATTTCCGGTGCCCGACCTGGTGCTCGCTACGAGAACTATGATGAGTACGTAGAACGGCTGCAAAAAATTGAAGAAATTGCCTCAGCCTATCCAGTGGTAAGACAGGCATACGCTATTCAGGCTGGCCGTGAAGTCCGAGTCATTCTCGATCCTGAGATTTCTAAAGATGACGACGTCAAGGTGTTGTCACTGAAAATCCGTGACGAGATTAAAGAAAAAATGACTTATCCGGGAACGGTAACCGTGACGGTGCTTCGCGAAACCAGATCGCAGCAGGTGGCATCATAATGCTACAATAAAAGCTACATCATTATGGAGACAACATTACTCATCCTCCAAAGCATTTTAGCGGTGATTATCACCGTGACTATTTTGCTCCAAGCACAAGGCACGGGCTTAGGCTCAACTTGGGCTGGTGGCGGTGAAACCTACCATACTAAACGGGGTGTTGAAAAAGTAATTTTCTACATCACCTGTGGTAGTGTGGCTCTCTTCACCCTTGTTTCCTTAAGTGTAACGGTGCTTTAGAAACCTAGTAGCTAACAACTGGATTTGTTAAACCAAGCGTGCGAAAACTCTATTGGTATCTTAGCTCATACGCGCGAAAACACGGACTAGTCCTCGCTATTTCAGTGATCGTTGCCATCTTAGGCTTTTCCTTAGTCATTCCCTTTGTGGCTCGAACTATTGAGCAAAAACCTCGAATATACATGGGTGTCGTCGGCCAATACTCTCTCTACAACTTACCGCGGCCCATTAAAGAGTTGATGAGCTCTGGTTTAACTCAAATTCAAGAGGATGGTAGCCCGGCTCCCGCGCTTTCTGAAAGATGGAGTCTGGAATCGGATGATAAAGTTTACCGTTTCGTGCTGAAAAAGGATTTATTCTGGCAAGATGAGAAACCAATGGAACCAAGTGACTTGAAATATAACTTTCAAGATGCGGAAGAAGTTTTTACCCCCAACGACGTAGTATTCAAGCTGCCTGACAGCTTTGTGCCTTTTCCTGGCGTAGTTTCAGAACCCATTTTCAGAACCGTTGATAAACGGACCATGTTTTTCTTTAAGAAACCTTTTTTAATTGGCACCGGGGCATACGAAATGCTTGACTACCAAGAAAAAGGCCCTCGTTTAACTGAGTTAACGCTGGATAGCCGTGAGGAGCGAAGAATTTACAGATTCTACTTGACTGAGGACGATGCAGTGCTGGCTTTTAAACGCGGTGAGATCGACGTTCTCGATACCTTATCTTCACCTAAAGACATCGGTGAGTGGCCCACAGTGACCGTCAAAGCCTCTACTGATTACCAACAGTATCTAGCTGTTTTCTTTAATTTTGAAGATGCATTGTTTTCTAAAAATGTGAGACAGGCACTGTCGTACGCCGCTACCAAACCAAGTGACGACACCCGCGCCATTGGCCCAATTGGTTCTAAGTCCTGGGCATACCTGAATAGTGCTAAAGACTATGAGTACGACATGGCCCGCGCGACTGAGCGGCTGCTGGCTGAAATTCCGGGGGTGCCGATGAATATCGAGTTGACAACCACCCCGATTTTTCAAGACACCGCCCAACAATTAAAACAGGAATGGGAGAAACTCGGTGAGGTAGCTTTCACCGAGTGTCAATCGAATAAGATTTATACTGATAAAGCTGCCTGTGACCGACTTAAAACCACCGTCAGTCTCAAAATCACCAGCTTTCCAGACACAAACAACTATCAGCTCCTCCTCCTAGGCCAAGAATCACCGGCTGACCCAGATCAATACTATCTCTGGCACTCAGACATCACCACTAACTTTTCTAAATATAAAAACACTCGAATTGACAGCTTGCTGGAAAAAGGTCGTACCACCAGCGATCAAAAAGAGCGCTTGGCTATATATCAAGAGTTTCAACAGTTTCTGTTAGAGGATGCCCCAGCGGTTTTCCTCTACCATCTACAAGATTACCAAGTCAGTCGAAAGTAATATGTATCACCAAGTTCATGGAATTAATACGCATTACCAACAACTCGGCAAAGGTAAGCCGAGCCTGGTTTTACTGCACGGCTGGGGCTGCAACTGGGAGATTTGGTCGCCAATCATTTCCAGCTTGACTGAAAAGTATCAGTTGATCATTCCTGACTTACCAGCCTTCGGAAAATCTGGAAACCCGATCACTGTCTGGGACTCAGTTGAGTATTCCAAGTGGCTGGCGGCATTCTTAGAAACCACTGCCCCAAATGACCCAGTGATTCTGATTGGCCATTCCTTTGGGGGGAAAGTAGCCGCCCACTTTACTAGCGCATTCCCAGAAAAAGTAAGCTCATTAATTCTGGTTGATGCCTCCGGCTTGCCTGCTGATTTATCGAGTATGAAACGCCTGCAGCAAGCGACCTTAAGCCTTATACCGCAGGTGATTAAAAACTCAGTTCCCCGCAAACTTAAATCTCGTTTACTGAAAGTAACAGGCTCAGCTGATGACCATCTTAACTCGACTCCCACTCAGCGAGCAATTTTAAGAAAAACCATCCGCGAAAAACTTAATAATGTCCTCGTGCACATACCAGTGCCCACCTTGCTAATCTGGGGTCAGCTTGACCAAGATACACCCCTGTCTCAGGCCAAACTTTTTGAGTCGTTGATACCTCAATCCCAACTTCAGGTGTTTGAGCGCGCCGGCCATTTTCCGTTTATAGAAGATCCTGACCGATTTATTAAGGTCGTAACTGAGTTTATCCCCTCATGACTATTACCACCCTCCTAGCTATTTTGCAGCAAAGTGAGTACAGCACAGAGCGACTGACCAAATGGTACCACCAACACCAGAATGAGAACCGACACATACAGCCCAGTGACTGGACGCCCAAGTTGAAGTTGATTCGAACTATCACAACTTTTCTATTTTTCCTGCCCCTCATACCCAGAATTACTCTAGCCACCCGGCTGGCCACACCTGCGGAAAAAATACTCAGAAGCTTCATTTATCGGAAGGCTCAAAACCGCTTGAAACTGGCGAAAAAACAAGGTTTACAAGTGGTGGCAGTCGCAGGCAGTTATGGTAAAACCTCAACTAAAACAATTCTGACTCATGCTTTATCACTGGCAGATCACCAGGTACTGATGACCCCTAAAAGCATCAATACCCTGCTGGGGATTTCTCAAGTAATTGAAAAAGAATTGTTGCCGAGTCACAAGTTGTTCATCGTGGAACTTGGTGAGTACTACCCCCAAGATATACCCCAGCTACTTGCCTTCGTTCAACCTCACTGGGGAATCTTAACTCCCATTGGCATTCAGCATCTGGAAATTTTGGGCGGTTTTGAACAAATATTGGCCACGCTTGAAAAATTTGTGGAGTATTTTACGACTCAGCCTAGACATTTACTGGTAGCTGCCAAAAATCGAACGTACTTTAGTGGTCAAGAATTACAGTACTATGGCTCCGACGATGAGGACCTCTATCAAGTCAAAAACGCCACTGTTACCCGCGCCGGCACTGAGTTCACCATCGCCGACCATCATGAACACCAAGATTACGAAGTCTTTACCCCACTCTTAGGTAAGCATCAGGCGATGAATATGTTGCCCGCGGTGTGGTTAGCCCAACAGTTACAGCTGCCTGTCATTGCTGTGGTAAAGAAACTGAGAACCATGCCTTTTATTACCCGTCGGCATGAACCCACTTTTGCTGAACAAAATGTACTCATTCTGGATAACAGCTACAACACCAATGTTGACTCAATTAAGGACTCGCTGGTGTTACTCAATCAGCTAAAACCTGCCCGTAGCTTCATCGTCACCCTTGGATTTACCGAGCTGGGCGATCAGGCAGAAAAGCTGCATTTTGAACTCGGTAAACAACTGGCGGCAACGGTCGATTATGTGGGATTGATTAAAGCGCCGTGGACGGTAGCTATTCAAGCAGGTTTTGTGGCTACAGGTGGAGACCCCCAACATCTTGTGGTTGGTGACAACCAAACAACCACTTTTGAGCAGCTAAAAAAAGATATTATTCCTAATTCTGTGATACTATTCGAGGGTGGGTATCAAGAAGTCTATGTTTGAGGAGTCCATGTCAAAAACTCGTTTAGCCGTCTTGTTTGGAGGAGTTACTGTTGAGCACGAAGTCTCTGTAATCACCGGTCAGCAATTGATCCGCCAGGTAGATCTGAACAAGTACGACGTGGTCCCGATTTATATTGATAAAGCTGGTCACTGGTGGAGTGATGACTCGGTTACTTCAGTTGAGTACTTTAAAACAGCCGACTTGTTTAAACCCTCTGGACTAACTCGCTTTGAACTTTCACTCAATCGAGGCAGTAACCACATTGACGTCGCTATCTTGTGTTTCCACGGTGCCTACGGTGAGGCTGGGAATATCCAAGGCGCTTTGGAGCTGGCTGGAATTCCTTACCAAGGCCCCGGCGTGATTGGCTCTGCCATCTGCTTTGATAAAGTTGTTCTCCGACAGATACTAGCCGCGGAGGGAGTCTCACAGCCAGCCTACACTTGGTTCACCCAACAACAGTGGCACCAAGATCGAAGCTCAGTTCTCCAAAAAGTTGAGGCCCTTAACTGGCCAGTCTTTATTAAACCGGCAAATGGAGGCTCGACGATCGGCATCGAAAAAGCTGCCACGGCCAGCGATTTTGAGCGAGCAGTGGAAACAGTGCTAGGATTTGATGATCGAGTTATAGTAGAGGCTGAAATTAAAGACTGCATCGAGATTAATGTCTCTGTTTTAGGCAGTCATACTCAAGCCCAAGCTTCAGTGCCAGAACAACCAATTAAAAGTGATGAGTTTTTGAGCTATGCCGATAAATATGAACGTGGGGGCAAAAAGAGCGGTATGGCCAGTGCGACTCGTCGCATCCCCGCACCTATCAGCTCCAGCCTGACCCAAAAACTCCAACAGCTTGCCGTTCACCTTTTTCACCTGCTCGACTGTACTGGCGTCGTTCGAATTGACTTTATGGTTGATCCCAGCGAAGAAACGATTTTTGTGATTGAACCAAACACTATTCCAGGCAGCATGAGTTACTACCTATGGGAAGCTACCGATCTACCCTACACTCAAATGATTGATCGGCTGGTAGAGATTGCACTTGAAACGCAGCAACAGCAGCAAGCACTCACCACTTCATTTAGTAGCAATATTCTGCAACAAAGACAGGACTAGGACTATGAAGCAGACATCCCTGATTATACTTTTCCTCTTGGCTGTAGGTCTGAGTGCCTGCTCCGGACCACCTGAACCCGATGTTTCAAATATATCTTTTTATAATAAAGGCAGTGCAGAGACACTGAACGATACCCCAGTTGCTCCCAGTAACTCGCCTGTCGCCAATCCAACTTCACCGAAAGGAAGTATGAAAACAATATCCGATTTTGAATCAGTTGTCGCCACCCAGGCAACTATCACCACCACTAAAGGTGACATCACCATTTCCTTATTTCGCGACCAAGCACCGTTAACCACTGCCAACTTTTTAGACCTCGTTAAAAAAGACTTTTATAACGGCATCGTCTTTCACCGCGTGATTCCCAATTTTATGGCTCAGGTGGGCGACCCTCTGACCAAAGATGCGGCCAAAGAGGCCATGTGGGGAACGGGTGGCCCTGGCTATGCTATTGCCGATGAGTTTGGCTCTGGCTTAACCCATGATGCAGAAGGCGTCGTCTCGATGGCTAACTCCGGACCAAATTCTGGTGGCAGTCAGTTTTTCATTACCTATGGGGCTACACCTTGGTTAGATGGTAAACACGCAATTTTTGGCAAAGTCACTCAAGGTTTAGACGTGCTAAAACAGATCGAGGTAGGCGATAAAATCGTATCGATTGCTTATCAGTAAATTTTGAAAAAAGGTTCTTTGGCTACTAGCTGGTTGATTGGTCTTGCCAGTGGTGTGCTGTTAACCCTGTGGTTTTTGTTTCCGGTGATTCAGAAGCTGTCGACGCATTTACCTTCGGCTGAGGACGGGTTGTTGATTGCCTACATCATAAACTGGATCACTCAGAGTCTGGTATCCGCCCGGAATATATATCAAGTTCCGTTTTTTCATCCCTTTGAACATACCTTAGCGTATTCTGACCCGTTTCTAAGTACGGGCCTACTGAACATTCCCTTGAGCTGGTTCACCACTAATTTAGTCGTGATGAGTAATATTCATGTATTGGTGGGAACGGTAATGTGTTTTGCCAGCATGTTTGCGTTAAGCCGCTTACTACATCGGTCTATTGCCGCTGCTTTCCTCAGTGCTTCGGTGTTTACTTTTTCATCGTTACACCTACATTATGTGGTACATCTGCACACCTACTTAATCGCCGGATTACCGCTGATGCTGTACGGATATATTCTGTGGCTCAGGAGTAATCGCTGGCCATGGGGCATACTCACCTTGATCGCGGTGTTGTACCAAGGTTTAAATGCACCAATGACTGGCTTTTTTGCGGTCTTTATGCTGGGATCAACTCTCGTTCAAGCCGATATTCGCCGCGTGCTTTGGCAGCGTCAAAAAGTTGTACTGGCCTCCCTTTTGATCACGGCACTGAGTCTCGGACTTTTCTACTTTCCTTATTTTCAAGTCTCTCAAGAGTTCAACTACACCAGAAGCATCCGTGATGCTGCCCACTTTGCCCATTCTGTAGACCGATTACTGGATCCAGAATTACTGTTGCTGTACTGTGTGATTGGCTGGCTGTGGTCTACCGCTGGCAAAAAACTGCCCAAGACTGATGACATTTTCTTACACACTCAGACTCTAGTAACAATTGCCAGCATCGGAGTAGTGTTGATGCTCGGGCCAGCCTTAAAGCTCCAGGGGGAGACTTTCAAAATATTCGGGCTGCCCATACCGTTGCCATACGCCGTACTGTATTACGTTGTACCCGGTTTCCAAGCCTTCCGCACATCTTCACGTTGGATAGTGCTACTGAACGTAGGAGTGTCCCTGTTACTCGGCAAACTGTTATCTGAGTCACGCTTACCTCGAGCGATGCAGCATGGATTAGTGGTAACAACCCTCGTCTTTTTGTGGTTAGCTCAAGTCCCAAGCCTCAAACTCTATCCTATCAATCAAAGTGTGCCTGATATTTACCACCTGGTGAAAGCTCAACCACCCAGTGTTTTAGCTGAGTTCCCGGTGTTTTCCTGGAGGATGATGCCCTTTACCTACCACGAGACGGATAGGCTGCTGTATCAGCAACTTCATCAGCAGACGCTGTACAACGGCGCCAGTGGTTTTACCCCACCGGCTCGAGAATCCGATTGGGACTGGTTGTGGCAAGAGTTTCCTGCAAGCGAGACACTCACCCACTTGCAGTCACAAGGAGTGCAGCTGGTGCTGGTTAACTTCTCAATCTATCAACGACTCGCTGATGCGAAGTTTATGTATGCTCAGCATCCCTCGCCAACTTCCGGAGAGCTACGACAAGCAATTGAACAGCAGTCTCGCTTACAATTAATTAGCTGCACAAATGATGCATGTCTCTATACAATACAAAGCTATGAGTAGTGCCTTCACTTGGTCAGCCCAAAAAACAGTCATCATCAGTGTGGTTCTCGGTTTCTTACTGTTACTATTAGCTGTTTTTGCCGGCTTGAAGCAGACATACTATAGCGCTCAGTTAGTAAAACAATATGAGATTGAAGCGGCTGCTACTTCAGCCCGTTCAAGTTTGCCGGTGGCCCGAGTCCTTTCGGCCGTGACTTTGGGTAAAAATCCTGACATAGAATTATGGAAAAATGGGTTATTGGTTATCACCGAGCTCCCCGCGAACTTGGCTCATTTTTCGCCATTTGTGGCTGAAAATGGCTCACCCAATCAATTGATTTTGAGTCTTAAAAATTCGATCGATTTGCTGCAACAACTTCCTGACAGGTGGTGGTTACAACGCTGGCAGCCAACGCTGGCAGCGCAGTTGGCAACTTTCGCCGCTGAAGCTGAGATTATCGAGCGGGAGGCACTTTCTGGAGATCACCGCTATCTAGTAATTTTCCAAAATAGTGACGAACTCCGAGCTACTGGTGGCTTCATGGGCTCGTATGCTCAGCTAGCCCTGCGTGATGGCCAGATTCAGAGCGTTGATATTCAGGACATTTATGTTCCAGATGGTCAATTTACTGGCTTCGTTGAAGCACCGCCCGGAGTTAAAGAGTACTTGAGTAGCGGCAAAGGTCTGAGACTCCCTGATGCCAACTGGTGGCCAGACTTTCCCAGCAGTGCGCAAAAAATCCTACCATTTTTTGCTTTGGGCAAAGAGCAAGCCTTTGAAGGTGTAATTGCTATCAACTTGGAGGTGATGAAACAACTGCTGCAGATAACAGGACCGGTTTATATGCCCGATTACCAGACTACTGTTTCTGCTGAAAACGTGGCTGAAGTAGCCAGAGCTGACCGATCAGAGTTTTTTCCTGGCTCAGTAGCTAAACCCCATTTTCTATCAAATCTCTTTACTATTTTAAAGTTTAAACTCAGGGCTTTAACGCCAGCTCAAAAAAAGGAGTTACTGACGCTGATCCGAAGCGACTTGCGAAATAAGAATATTCAGATCTATAGCAATCTACCTGAACTTCAAGCCGTACTGTCTACATATCAACTCACCGGCGAAGTAAAAACTCCCAGCGATCATCCATTTCTCTTCCTGGTGGAATCAAATGTGGGTATCAATAAAGCCAATCGAGATATCATCCGGGAAGTCCACATCACCCTCACCCCTGCGCTGACTTCGATAACCATCGATTTTTATAATCGTAACTCAGCCGAGCTGAATGCGGCTGGGCATTATATTAACTATCAGCGCCTGCTGCTGCCTCCTAGTGCTCAGATTCGCAGCATCACCTATCATGGAAAAACTGTCCACGACTGGGATAGTGAAATCGTGACTGCAGAATCTGGCCAGTCACTGCTCCAAGTTGGCTTCTTGCTTGAAGTTCCGGCCAAGACTGATCGCCAAGTGGTAATCGAGCTAGCGCAGTCTGTAGGTAAGGAACCGCTGGAGTATTTGATCCAGAAACAAGCTGGACTGCCTCCCGTCCCCTACACCGTTTCCTGGCAGGGACAGCCCAAATCATTTTTACTGGAAAAAGATGAGTTAATTACCTGGTAACTGTTACAATACTTGTACCTATGGCTGAGATTACCCAAGAGAAAATTACTGAACTGCTGGAAAAAGCCGCTGATTTACTCGGAGCGACCAACATTGAGCCAACCCGAGAGCAGCTACAAACTATTGAGCAGCAAACAGTCCTGCCAGATTTCTGGCAGCGATCAGATGCTCAGAGTCTGATGCAAGAAAGATCACTGCTCCAAGCTGAGATTGATCAAATTGAAGAGGTCCAACAAACACTCCAAGATGTGACCGCCCTCCAAGAGTTACTCCATGAAAGTGAAGCCGAATCGAGTGATGAACAAACTAGCTCCATCAAGAATGAGCTGAGTACTGCCGGCTGGGCCTTGGCACGACAGCTCAAGCAGCTCGAACTAACCCAGTTTTTGAGTGGACCATATGATCGTTTAGGAGCCATTGTCTCCATTCACTCCGGCCAAGGTGGGACTGAAGCCATGGACTGGGCAGATATGGTGCGGAGAATGTACACCCGCTACTTTGAACGTAAAGGCTGGAAGTTTGAGTTTATCTCTGAATCCAGAGGCGAAGGGGCAGGCATTAAAGAAGCCAGCTATGAGGTTCCCGCAGCCTTTGCCTATGGATACTTAAAAGGTGAGCGCGGTACACATCGATTAGTTCGTCAAAGCCCATTCAACGCTGACAACTTACGTCAAACCTCCTTCGCTTTAGTGGAAGTCATGCCCCTGATAGAAGCTGACAATACTGATATCGAGGTCAAAGATAGCGAACTTTCCTGGCACTTCACCCGAGCTGGCGGCGCTGGCGGCCAAAATGTAAATAAAGTTAACACGGCGGTAGAACTAACCCATCTTCCGACGGGGATTGTCGTTCGCTGTCGAGAGGAACGGAGCCAAGGACAAAATAAGGACCGAGCTTTAAAGTTGCTCAAAGCTCAGCTAGCCATGCGCTACGAAGCTGAGCAACAACAAGAACTAGCGGAGGTAAAGGGTGGTCATCAAAATGCTAGTTGGGGCAGTCAAATTCGCAACTACGTGCTGCACCCCTACCAGCTAGTCAAAGACACCCGCACCCAGGTCGAGACCAGTGATACCGCTGGGGTTCTCGATGGTGACCTGGACCAGTTTGTGACTGAGGAAGTCAAACTCAACAAAGCTAGCTGACAACGCTAGTCAAAATGTAGTAGGATAATGCTCATGCAAAAATTGAATCTCGGCGAAGGTTTTAACGACCCGACAGCGCCTACCAGCCAACCAGAAACTAATTCAGCATACACTCCACTCATCACCGTCCCACCCACTGACACTTCAACCACAAGCCAGCCTGGTGGTATGAATCAGAAAGGCTCACTCATGGCTCGCAAGAAAAACCCACTCACACCTATGCTATTAGTCATAGCTTTGGCTGCCGGAGTGTTTACTGGTTATGGTGCATACAAACTTCAGGCTAAAACTGGAGGCGTTGGGGGCGTGACTCAAGAACCCCTCTCACAAGTAGCTGGTGATAATGTCTCAGCCGGTGATGTTTTTGGCGTTCAAGATGAAAAAACCTATAAAGATAGTGCCGATGGCTATCTCGAAATCGGCGGCATCGATGGTGAGGGCTCTCATAAGCTCCTACGAGCCGGCGGGGTTTCTCAAACAGTGTACTTAACTTCCTCGGTAACTGATCTCAGTAAATTTGATGGCATGGAAGTCAAAGTCTGGGGAGAAACCTTCAAAGGTCAAAATGCCGGCTGGTTAATGGATGTGGGTCGAGTTCAAGTGGTCAATCCACAAGGCCAAAACCCAAGTGAAGAATAACAACGAGTCATACCCAGCTCCTTTCGGGTTGTCAACATCCTACAAAACCAAGTACACTATTGGGTATTCATGATCACCTTTCAGCGGGTTACAAAACAATTTAGCGACGACTCATTTGCGCTGAGAGATGTCAGTTTTGATATTGCTCCTGGTGAGTTTGTATTTTTGACCGGTCCGTCTGGTAGTGGCAAAACGACTATCATGCGCTTAGTCACCAAAGAGTATCTGCCGTCAGAAGGAGAGGTCCTGTTTGACGATGTCCCTCTGAGTGAGATCAAGAAATCCAAGATTCACCTTCACCGCCGAAAAATCGGCGTCGTCTTTCAAGACTATAAACTGCTGCCAGAACTCAACGTCTGGGAAAACATCGCTTTAGCGCTTTACATTATTAGCAAAAGCCAACACGAAATAGAATCAAGAGTTACTGATTTGCTGCGCCTAGTGAACTTAGTCGACAAGGCATATCTCTTCCCAAGTCAACTATCCGGTGGCGAAGCCCAGCGCGTGAGTATTGCTCGGGCGTTGGCCACCGGCCCGAGTGTTATTTTTGCCGATGAGCCCACGGGCAACCTCGATCCTGAAACCTCAGTCACTATCGCCCGGCTGCTGAAAAAAATTAATGAACTGGGCACTACTGTTCTACTTGCAACTCATGATCAAGGCGTCCTACAAACCATGCCTGATGCTCGGAGAATTCATTTAAATAAAGGCGAGCTGGTTGAAGATAAGCACAGTAAAACTCACAAAGAAGCCAAGACTGAGAAACCCGCAGCCGTGGTACTAGAAAAACCTGAAAAAGAAGTGAAACAAGAGAAACCAGAGTCAGTAGCTCCAGCTTCCGTTGTAGAAGACCTCACCGACACTCCAGCTAAAAAGCCTGGAATTAAGTTACCCAAACTCGGTTGGCCATTTGGTAAAAAGAAGCCCAGTGAGCACCCAGTTGAAGTTTTGTTCGAAGAAGACAAAAATGATGATCTTAACCAGCTTGACCACCATCATGTTACAGTCAAAGTAGAGAGTTTAGACGCCAACGACAACAAGAAATAAACAACATATGAATCCACTTTCCTCTGCCCTCACTGCCATGCGCCGCTCGCCCTACCAAACACTGGCTGCGGTGATTATGGTCAGCCTCACTTGTTTTGTGGGCTATACCTTCTCACTGGTCCTGGTCGGTACTGAAAGAGTGCTGCAGTACTTCGAAACTCGACCCCAAATCATTGCTTTTTTCCAGCTTGATGCCAGCACCAGTGACATCGAGGGCTTGAAGCAGAGCATGCAGCAAAAACCCTATGTTGATCAGGTGACTGTCGTCAGTAAAGAACAAGCCCTGGAGCTATACAAGGAAGATAACAAGGACGATCCCCTTTTACTCGAACTGGTGAGTGCCGAAATCTTGCCAGCTAGTATTGAAGTTTCCGGTAAAACTGCCAGCACGTTATCACAAATTAAAGATGACCTAAGCCGAGCAAACGGAGTCGATGAGGTTGTGTTTCAACAAGATGTGTTAGACACCTTAACCAACTGGACCACCTCCCTGCGCTACATTGGCATGGCGAGCATCGGGATTTTGGCCTTAACCTCCTTTTTACTGATCATGGTCATTATCGGGATTAAGATCACTTCTAAGAAACAAGCTATTCACATTATGAGGATCATCGGCGCCACTAAGTGGTACATTCAGGCCCCATTTATGTTTGAAGGTGTGCTGTATGGCCTGATTGGCTCACTACTGGGCTGGATGGTGATGTATGGGGGCTTACTCTACTTGACTCCATGGTTGCGCAGCTTTTTAGGTAGTATTCCTCTATTCCCCGTGCCCATGGCACTCTTAGCCCTGCAGCTAGGAATCGGCACACTGGTGGCTATGTTTGTAGGTGCTTTTGCCAGCTTAACCGCTGCCCGACGAATGATTAGAAAATAACCCTGAGCCAGAGTCCTATGAGCGTTCAACATACTCAGCCTTGGTGGTCCAGCATTCTTTTGAGAGTAATGGTGTTCCTGGTTGTGGTGCTTGGCTGGCAGGGGGTAACTGCCCACCAGATTTTGGCAGCAGAAAACTGTGAACTGATCAAGTGTGAAAAGGACAATCAGTCTGAATCTGACTATCTAGCCTGCATCAAAAAAAAGCAAAATTGTTTGGTGGAAAGCATCGCCGAGGCTCAGAATGCTGCCGGAACCTTACGGGGAGCTATCTCCATTCTGAATGGCAAAATCAACTTACAGCTCCTGCAAGTAGCCCAAACTCAAGCCGAAATTAAAACTCTGGACCGAGAAATCACGGATTTAAGCGGCCGAATTGCCGGTCTAGATCTGTCGCTTGATCGGCTGAGTTCGGTACTGGTGGAACGGGTAAACGAGCAGTACAAAACTGAGCGAACCAACCCATCGTTCTTACTCTTAATCTCTGATTCCTTTGGGGAATTTCTAACTGCCTATAAGTATATCCAGCTAACCCAAGAACAAACAGCCAATGCCATGCAGCGAGCTGAGACTCAGAAAACAGTCTTTGACCAGGAGAAAGCCACCAAGGAGCAAAAGCAGGATGAGGTGGAAGCCAAACGTCAGTTACTCCAGCAACAACAAACGGAACTCAACAAACAAAAACAAGAACAGCAGTATTTACTGACTGAAACTCAAAATAATGAAGCCAGATACCAGACAGAACTGCAAAAAACCTTAGATGAGTTAGAGGCTATCCAATCAATCGTGGCCGGTAAGGGAACTGAAAGTAAAGCCGGTGATGTTAAACAAGGTGACCAGATTGCGAGTATCATTGTCGGCGCTTCACCCTGTTCAACCGGGACACACTTGCACTTTGAAGTGGTTAAGGATGGGAGTCATCAAAACCCGGCCTCGTATCTAAAATCTGCCGACATCACCTGGAACAACCAGCCAGATGGAGCTTTTAGTTTTGGAGGCGGCTGGGAGTGGCCTCTCAATAACCCCGCTAAAATGAACCAAGGCTATGGCATGACGTACTACGCCAGTGTCAAACGCTCGTACGGAGGTCAACCCCATACGGGAATTGATATCTCGAGTAAATCCACGGGAAACTATGGCGTGGTGGCGGTTAGAGACGGCGAGTTATTCCGTGGAAGCATTAAGTGTGGAGGCGGCCTACTGCGATATGTTAAAGTCCAGCACAAGGACGATGGCTTGAGTACGTTCTATCTGCATGTGAATTATTGATTTTCAGAAAATTGGAATTGCCTTAACTTCAGTAATCATTTTCTTCTTAATGTCTTCCCATTTAACGTGGTAGTGCATTCTCGGCATCGGTTGTCCTTCTGCATCAGAAAAATAGACTAAAGATTTTAAAATGTGAGTTTGACTATAGTCACTAGCACTGTATTTCTGCTGGGCAGCTACAAGTAGTTCTGGAAGCGAATACTTCTCCAGAAGAAAATAAATATCCACAAAATCTTTTTTACTTCCCCTCATACTGACTGTCTGCAGTTTAGTACAAGCGATATCTATGACTGAACTTAACTGCATTCCTTCCCACTGAATATGCGACTCAAGTAACGGATAGGGATACTCTAAAAATTGGAGTTTTACCCCGTCCAGAAACGTATTGAGTCTCCCAACTGCCAGCTCTGTTTGATCAAGCTTTCCCAAGGAACTTAGTTCTTTTTCCAGGTTGTGAGGAGTAAAAGTATTTTGGCAGAAAAAATCCAAATCTTCTGACTCCCGATGGCCTAGCTGGAGAGAAAGTCCAGTACCCCCAGATAAGTAAAAGAACTGAGAAGGGCAGGCTTTTGATCCTGAAGAAGAGTTACCAATTGAGCTGTTATAGAGGGTAATGTGTTAGTGAAAAGTGAAGGGTTCATGATAAATATATTCGCCAAAAGTTACTTGACCGAGCGTGAAGCTTTAGAGAAGGAAACAGGGACTTAACCTCATCTCGAGTAATGTTGGCAAAAAGCCACTTGAGAGCGTCTTGATTACCCTTATCCAGCAGGGTTTGAACAATATAGTCTTTATGATCAGTCCAATTAAGTTCAGATAAATTATCACCCCAAAAATACTTTTTGACCTCGAGAGACAAAGTTTTTGACATCTCATTATTATACTAGAAATGTCTGGTGCTTTCTATATCAACAGGTCAAGCAATTGTCACCATACTGTAATAGCCGCAGCTTACTTACAGCTCGCTGCATCTCCAACGGCCTATAACTGCTTGACAAGTACTGTCTCATACTATATCATTCCCATATTATTAATAGGTCTTTCTGATTGATTTTATATTAATCAGGATCAAGGAGCCCAATGGGTCTTAAAAAACTCATCTTAGCTACCACTATCGCTTCAGGTTTATTAGTCGGCGCTATGCCTACTACTGCCTTAGCTAACTCTGCTGAACAGAATCAAAAACTGGAACAAGAGTTTGAAGTCGAGTGCACTACTGGCAGTTATGGCCAGAACTCAACTTGCAAAGCTAAAGGTAAGCAAACCGGCGAACAGCATCAAGAATTCACTCTCCGCAATGGAAAGATGATTCAGAAGCACAAGGTCTTAGACACTGGTTTAGATACCATGTCTATGGCTACAGTCACTGGCGTTTTCGCCACTGGTGCTGCTGCTATGGTAGTGAAAATCAAAAACCGAGCCGTCTAATCACGACATCTTAATTGACTTTAAAAGCGTCTGATCCGTTTCTCTGAAACGGGCAGGCGCTGTTTTTGTATCCTGACTTTTCATATATAAAATTCCGCTTAATTTTCTAAACAAAAAGCCTTATAACACAATTCTTACAAGCTATAGGTTATTAAATGGTATAATTTGATGCTTTTTATTGCTATTCACAGTTTGCTGTGAGCAAGCGGCAATCAGAAGCTCTTTAACAGGCATACAAGATGTAATTTTTCATTCCGTAGCTTGGTGGATATTTTTTGCACTCTAGATGTGGCTGATGTATCTAGCGAGCTGCGGAACGGAAATGAAACGGCCAATACTGGCCCAACCGAGAGACCGCAGAGGAGATGATGAATGCAGATGTCACACCGCGAAAACGGTCAAAGAGGAGCTTGGTGGGCTGGATGCTCATTAGGCTACTATTCTGCTTGGCGCTGGTGGGAGTGCACGTACTGGCATTCCTGGGAGCGTTTTACCTTCGTTTCGGGCAACCGACGAGGGAGGTTATCGTGGTTACACACGAGGTGGAAACCACCTACGTCACTCACGAGATTGAGACCCTCAGGGTAGAGATCAAGCAAGACCCCTATCAGATCATCCGACGGGTGCTCACTGAGCAGCCGACCTTTGACTATGATCGGGCGGCTAAAACTGCTGTCGCGTTCATCACCCCTGTGCCAGGTGCAACCAGCGTGCCTGGAGCAACTGCCAACCCCATGCAGGTAGCAGGGCTGGTGCTTACATTACTCCCTTCCCCGACCGCAATACTTAACCCCACACGAACCCAGATGCCAACGGTCACGCCAACCCTCAGCCTGACTAGGACATCCTCACCCTTGCCGACTTCGGCTATCATCCCAACCCAGACACCAATCAATCTGGAGCAGATTATCGAAAGTGCAGCACAACAAGCAGCCTTGCTTGTAACCACTACGCCAGGGGCAACTGGGCAACGTGGTCAACAAGGAGAACCAGGCAGAGATGCCGTGTTGCCGACAATAGCTAGTACTGCAACGACTACCGTTACACAGACTCCTACGCAAACGTTGACGTCACCGCCGACAACCTACAGCTCTCATCCACTGGCGGGGGCGCAATTTGTAATACTTTCTCCTACCCCCAGCTGCATGAAGACATGCAGTATCTCTATCATTTGAAAACTCGCAACAGTGGTGGAGCTGGCACTAAAGGGCTGCTAACTCATGATGGAGGTAAGGCTCGAGACTTGGAGTTCACTACTGGAAAAGCGGAGAACTCAGAACAATGGCTGACCTTAAATCTAGTTAAAACTACTAACACCAACACTTCGTTATTTGATCTGAGTTTTACAACCGCCAGTTATGGTCGAGAGCTCAATCAAACACAGATAGCTACCTCAGAGTTCTATCCCGTACCCTTAGCCTGGCTAAGCAGTATCTCGCAACTTCCTGCTGAGTACAAAACCTTTGACTCAACGGCTGAAGTCATCAACACTCAGCAGTTCGGTACCTTCCTCTATCTGGTAACAGCCAGATCAGGTGATGTGGCTGGCACGCTCGTTCTACCACAGTCTTTTGACCAGGGATGGCTGGCAGTGAATATCCAAACTAAGCAACCGCTCACTCCACATGTTACCTACAATGGCTGGGGTAAAGCCTGGAAACTCCCTGAGGGGGAATCCCAGATCGTAATCGTCTATTGGCCACAACTACTGAGTTACTTCGGTTATGTCGGTTTCGCGGGTGCTGTTTTGAGCCTATGTTACAGTTGGCTAAAGAAATAACCTATATTCTCGCTGAGTGAACATCACTCTTTCTATTTTGAGCCTCGTTTTCTTTGCCGTCCTCAGCACAAGTCCTGTATATGGGGAAAATTCCCCGTTAGTCATCAACGAACTCTCCCCCAGCCCCGTTGCCGGTCCCGAATGGATCGAGCTCTACAATCCTGGACCAGACCCTCTTGACCTAGCTGGTTGGTCACTAGAAGACTTACTCACGACTCCCTCAGTGATTACGGTGTTCACTACCCAATTGCTGAACCCCGGCAGTTTCGTGCTGTACGAGCTGCCGGTTAGTAAGCTCAATAATTCTGGAGACGGGGTCATTCTTAAAAATGCCAGCGGAGCAATTATCGATAGCATGAGCTACAGCAGTTCACTGCCTGATAAAACCTGGGCCCGCTCACCCAGCTTCACTGGCCAATTTATAAGTTCGGAACCGTCCAAAGGCCAACCCAACCCGCTGCCTTCGCCCTCCCCTAGCCCTTCACCCACACCAACACCTTTACCTCAAAACAACGCCGCCGCTTTTCAAGTCAGTGAAGTCATGGCTTGCCCGAGCACGGGCGAGAGCGAATGGATCGAGCTCTACAATCCTACTTCCAATCAAATCCAGCTCACCAACGGCAGCCTAACCGATATCAGTGACAATTCAAAACCGTTCAGCCTTGCTCTTGCCGCCCACAGTTTTGGCATAATTTCCTGGTCCGGAAGCTTGCTCAACAATACGGGTGACGGCTTTTATCTCCGTGATCAGGCAGGAAACACTCTTTTTAGCGCTATCCTGAGTGCCTGCGTTGTGGGGCGAAGCTTCGTCAATGTTGACGACCTGTGGCAAGAAACCCTGAGCCCCAGTAAAAGCGGTCAGAATGTATTTGTGAGTGTTCAGCCGAGTCCCACACCGAGTCCTCCTGCTGATAGAACGCCTTCTTTCGAGGCAGCTGCTTTAGCGACACTGGAAAATGACTTTAGCGCACTCATTCCCGATGGTCTGCCCTCATTGAACCTTGGAACCGAGGCTACTCAATCAGCCCTCCCCACCAGATCAGTAGGCCAGAAAAAGTTAATAAATTTTTCACCTTTATCTCTAGAGCTGCTACCCGATGCCTCTCCGACGCCCCAGGAGGTGAGCACAATACTAGGCTCACGGACATCATTTTTGCAGTCGCCTGACTTACCACAACAGACCTATTCTACTGCTGCTTCAGCGAAAATGGGGGCGACCAGTGTTATAATTGGAGGTCTGGTAATGTCTCTCTCAAGTGGATATCGGTTGTATGAAACAGTTTCAAACTCAGTTAAATACCTTGATTAATGCTTTCTTACCTCCGATTCTATGGGGTGGCCTCATCTTCATTTTATCTTCTCAACAAACCCTACCTGGATTTGACGAATCTGTCTGGGACTTCGTTTTCAAGAAGCTGGCTCATATCACCGTCTACACGGTGTTATACCTGTTGCTCTTCCGAGCCATGCAGTTGACCTTGAACACCAACAGAAAGTTTCGTTACTGGACTATCCCCTTAGCTATCTGCCTCGTATATGCGGTCAGCGATGAGCTGCATCAGTCGCTCGTCCCGGGTCGATATCCTACAGCTCGAGATGTCGGTTATGATATGCTCGGCGCAAGCGTGGCTTTACTTAAGACAAGTAATTGTATATAAAAGAGCCTATCAAAATGTGACTTTTACATGGATTGATCGGCTTGATTGCAAAGTGATTTTTAAGAAAGGACCCTATGACCAAATCACAACTCGTAAATATTATTTCTAAGAAAGCCCACCTAACGAAGCGTGCTTCTGAAGAAGCTATTGAAGCTCTGATTGAAGAGGTGATTCGCTCCTTAAAAAAAGGTGATAAAGTGGTGCTGTCAGGTTTTGGCACTTTCTACTTAGGTAAAGTCAAGGACAAACAAGTGGTACCTTTTGGCCATGAGGATAAGCGCCAAACAATCAAAGGTCACCGAGTCGTCAACTTTCGCGTTGGTAAACCCCTCAAAAAAGCTGTGTGGTAAGCGGGTAAAGGATGCATAAGTACGGGCTAATATTTAAGTTGTCGTTGCTTGATATTTTTCAGTACCGAGTTGACTTTTTTCTTCATACCCTCAAGTATGCAACCATGATCTTGATGATGGCGTTTGTCTGGACTGCAGTTGGTAGAGATAACCCCAGCTTCGGCTTTAATCAAAATCAAATCGTCAGCTACTTTTTCTTTGCGGCCATGCTCTATAGCCTGTCTAATTTTCATCCCGTTTACATCGAGGAGGATATCAAGCTCGGGGCTTTGTCTCGCTTTCTCCTCAAACCCCTCTCACCCTATCTCTTCTACCTTTCGCATGAAGCGGCCAATGCTGTCCTGGAAACCTTCCTGAAAGTAGTCGTGATGTTGCCCCTACTTCACTTGAGTGGTTTAAGCGTAGTTGCCGGATTACCTCAAGTTTTAGTTATTATTTTATACTTACCCGTTATTTTCATTTTCGCTTTTGATTTACTCACTTTGATCTCAACCCTGACGTTCTGGCTCAACGAGGCCTGGGCATTGCGCTGGAGCTTGACCATCATCTTTCGGCTACTGTCAGGTATTTTGGTGCCGATCAGCTTATTTCCCGTTTTTCTCCAACCCCTTCTTATGTGGCTGCCCTTTCCCTATCTAGCATTCATCCCCATCCAGCTACTGTTAAATAATATTTCACTGGAGACTGGCTTGCGCGGTTTAGGCTTACTCGGCTGCTGGACAGTTGGTTTACACTTATTTCGATTGTGGTTGTGGAAACAGGGTATTAAAAAATACGAAAGTGTTGGTATTTAATGAGACGCTACCTCAAGATCTATGCCCATATTTTTAGCTTCACCCTCAAGTCGCTGATGGAGTTCCGTCTTAACTTTGTGGCCCAGCTGTTTTATGGACCATCATACGTCTTAGTCCTGTTCTCACTACTATATCTGGCACTGTCTCATCAACCAAACTTGGGTGGCTGGCAAAAAGAAGAAGTTATTCTGCTGTTCAGTGTTTTTCACTTGCTTTACACCCTGTGTCTCTTTGGCTTCATCAAAGGCGTCAGGCACTTACTATGGGATGGACTTCGGACGGGTGAGTTTGATTTCGTCTTAACCAAACCCGTGAATCCTCAATTTTTGGCCACCTTCTCCCGCCCGGAGCTACAACATCTACTGCTTTTTGTTGGCATTTTGGTGCTATTCACGAGACAACTGCTTATCTTTGCCCCCATTTTAAGCCTAATACATATTTTGCTATTCCTTTTTTTCTCGGTTGTTGCCATAGCTGGCGTCTATTTTTCGTTGACCACGTACGCGACCTTAGGCTTCTACATCACCAGAGGCAGACAAATCTCAGAATTTTTTGATAAAACCTGTGACTTTGCCGAGTACCCCGTCCCCATCTTCCCTGACTCACTCCAACTCATCTTCTTCACATTTATTCCGATTGCCTTGTTTGGCTATGTGCCTGCTGCCATGTTACTGGGGAAAGCTAGCTGGGTGATGGCACTCACTTCACTGATCACACTCACAGTCTTCATCATTATTAATCAAATTGCCTGGAAACACGCGTTGCGACGATACTCATCAGCCAGTTCGTAAACAGGTATAATTAAGTCGTAAGGAATCTATGACCGCACCAGATCCCGTCATCTCAGTCAAAAATCTCAAAAAGTACTACCAAATCTATAAAAAAGAAGCCGGACTCTGGGGCTCTGTGCAGTCGCTCTGGCATCGAGAGTATGAAGATGTCAAAGCGGTGGATGATGTCTCTTTTGAGATTCAGCAGGGGGAAATTGTTGGCTTCATTGGCCAAAATGGTGCCGGCAAAACGACTACGCTCAAGGTTCTATCAGGTTTGCTCTATCCAACCGCCGGCGATGTCACCGTTCTGGGCTACAATCCCTGGAACCGCCAGCCAAAATTTCAGAAACAGTTTGCCTTAGTCATGGGTCAAAAAAATCAGTTATGGTGGGACCTCCCGCCCATTGAAACCTTTTTGCTCAACAAAGCCATCTATGAAATTCCTGATGCCCAGTACCACCGGACCTTAAATACATTGGTGGAGTTAATGGATGTCCAAGATATTCTAAAAGTCCAGGTGCGTAAATTATCCCTGGGTCAGCGGATGAAGTGTGAGCTGATTGCGGCTTTACTGCATAATCCTAAAGTTTTGTTTTTAGATGAGCCCACGATTGGCCTAGACGTGGTGATGCAAAAAGTGTTGCGTGACTTTATCAAAGCTTACAATGCAGAGTTTAACTCCACGGTGATTCTCACCAGCCACTACATGGAAGATGTCAAAGAGCTGTGCGAGCGAGCCATTATCATTGATCACGGTCATAAAATTTATGATGGCAAACTCAAAGATATTATCGAGAAGTACGCCCGCAATAAAATTCTATCGTTAGTCTTAGCTAAAAAAGTTGCCAAATCAGAGCTAGAGAAATTTGGTGAGGTCAAAAGTTATGATTTTCCCCTGGCCACGCTGCTCGTTCCTCGGACAAAAGCTACCACTATGGCTGGAAAACTATTAACCACTATGCCTGTCCAGGATATAAATATTGAAGAACCCCCGATTGAAGCCATTATTCGTGAGGTGTTTCAAACCAAAGCTGACCACGCCTAATCATGCACAAATATTTACTGTTGCTCAAGCTAACTTGGGAAAACAGCTTGGTTTATCGCACCAGCTTGTTGGTCTGGCGGCTTCAACAGTTTTTATCGACGGTGATGTCACTCACCTTGTGGACAGTTATTTTTAGTGGCGGTGGTCAAGTCTTTGGCTACGAACGCTCACAAATGATCACCTATGTTTTTTTAGCGTCGGCTTTACAAAGTGTGATTCTGGCCACCAACCTGCATGGATTAGCCAACACCATTTACTCTGGTGAATTGACCAATTTGCTGCTCAAGCCGCTCAGGGTTTTTTGGTACTTTGGCATGCAAGACATTGCCGACAAACTCAAAAACTTTAGTTTTATTATTATCGAAACAATTATTTTATTTTTCATCTTCAAACCAGAGATTGTCGTTCCCTCCTGGCCAGTACTCCTGCTTTTTTTACTCTGGGTATTTGAGGGAGCGTTGGTGAATTTTTTTATTACCTTACTCTTTGGCAGTTTAGGATTCTGGAGTCCAGAGACCTGGGGTCCTCGCTTTTTGTTCTTTATGATCATTGATTTTACCGCGGGTAAACTATTTCCCTTAGATATCCTCCCAAATGTTGTCAGGCAAGCACTTTACTTCACGCCCTTTCCCTATCTTTCTTACGCCCAGATTCAGTTGTTTTTAGGCCGGCTCTCACCCAGTGAGATGTTGAGTAACTTCTTCGTTTTGACCGGCTGGGTTATAGCTCTGGGAGTCGCCTCAATGCTGGTCTGGAAACGGGGACTAAAAGACTATGCGGCGGCGGGAATGTAATGACATTCAAACTACGCACCTACTATCTAGTCTGGAAAATGACAGCCGCGAATGCCCTGCAGCAAACCTTTATCAATCGTTATTCAAACCTGTTGTTTTTACTGGGAAAGCTGTTGCGCTTTGGCACCGGCTTATTTTTTCTGTTATTGCTCAAAGAGCAGAATGTGTCGGTAGCGGGCTATAGTAGTGATGAAGTGATACTTTTCTTCTTAACCTATCAAATAGTAGATACTATCTCGCAAGTCTTTTTTAGGGGCGTCTACTTCTTCAGCCAGCAAGTTCGCAGGGGTGAGTTTGATTTTGCCTTAGCCAAGCCCATCAATCCACTGTTTCGTAGTTTAACTGGCACCCCGGATATCAATGACACGATCTTTCTGGTGCCCACGGTTATCGCCTGCATTTGGCTGGGTTACAGTCTCGATGTCAGCATCACCGCCACTTCACTGCTACTCTACGTGGGACTCCTCCTCAACAGCCTTCTGATCTCCACAGCAATACACATCTTAATACTGTCAGCAGGCATTATTACCACTGACATCGACAACTTGGTGTGGTTGTATCGAGATCTCAGCCGCTTAGGTCAATTTCCCGTGACCATGTACTTAGTACCGCTGAGGTTTGCCTTGTTCTTCTTGGTTCCGATTGGGATTATGATCACCGTCCCCAGCCAAGTACTGCTTAACCACAGCCCAACCATAAGTATTGCTGTTGCCAGCATTTTTGGCGTGGGATTTTTCTTGCTGAGTCTGAAAGTCTGGAACTGGTGTTTGAGAAAGTACTCTTCAGCCAGTAGTTAAAACGAAGATTATCGCTTCGGTGATTGCCGCTGTCGGCGGGCTTTTCCACCCATGCCAATTTTTCTGGTTTCTTTCATGCGGTCATCACGAGTCAATAAACCTTGTTGCTTCAAAGGAATTCGGTTTTTCTCATCTAATTTAACCAAAGCTCGGCTGATGGCATGAACGACTGCCTCGAGCTGAGCTTCAATACCTGAGCCTTTGACTATGACCGAGGTCATGAACTCACCTTTGGTTTCAGTGATGTCGAAAGGGCGGTTGTACTTACTTGGGGCGTGATTGACACCTCGGAAGTATTGACCAGCTGCCAAGTTGTTGACAATAAAATCACCGGCAGTTTTATACAAGCGAACCCGAGCGGTGGCTGTTTTGCGTCGACCAACAGCTTCAATATACTCGCTGGTAGGCAGGACTACGGTATTTGTTTTCGCATCTGCGGCATGCTGAGCGCTAGCGGTTTTGGTGACCGGCACTTTTTTAATAATTTTTTGAACTTTAGTATTTTTCTTTTGTAGTTTAACTGCCATATTGAACTCGTGATTATTCTGTCACATTACTACTTAATTGACTCTGATGTGGATGCTCAGCACCAGCATAGACTTTTAAGCGAGTCATTCTGCCGGCTCTTAATTTATTTTTAGGTAACATATTATAGACTGCTCGCTCAATGATCTCTTGAGGGTTGGTGTCTTGAATCTCGGCGAAGGTGCGTTTTCGCAGACCTCCGGGGAAACCTGAGTAGTTATAGTAAATTTTATCTTGTGCTTTATTGCGGGTCACCATCACCCCAGCTGAGTTGAGCACAATCACAAAGTCACCACCATCGATGTGAGGAGTAAAAGTGGCTTTATCTTTACCAATCAATTTTTTAGCGATGTCAGTCGCAACTTGACCCAATATTTTACCCTGGACGTCAACTACGTGCCAGTTACGATCAACTTCGGCTCGCTTTTGCATGTAGGTATCTTTATTGGTTTTCATACAGCCGCTTTCTGAACCCGTTTGGCAATTGGTTTGGCAGCCTTGTCAGCTTTGGCTGCCTTTACCACCGGCGTAGCTACTTTAGGCGTAACCACTTTTTTGGCAGTGACTGCTTTTTTACCTGCAGGTTTAGCAGTTTTCTTAACTGCTGTTGCATGGACCGCGTCACTCTTAAGAGTGCCGACTCTGACTGGCAGAGTCATTAAACTGAGTTTGACCATCAGACTATTATCACCTCGACGGTGAGTTAGTCTGGTCAATCGAGTAAAACCTGAACTTCGATCTTTCATAGCTGGAGCCACTCGTTCCACTAAACTGTTGACAACATCTCGACGACCAAAAAATTGATGGAGCGTCCGGCGGGTGGTCAACGAGTCAGTTTGAGCTTTGTGAATTAGTTTATCAGCAATGCGTCGAATCTCTTTGGCTTTGGGTTCGGTGGTTACCATCTCACCATGTTCAACCAATGCCCTCACTAAGTTTTTAAACAAAGCTTTGCGGGACTTGGTATCACGGTTTAGGTGGCGGCCTGCTACTTGATGTCTCATTACTCTCCTAAAGTCACACTCTTTTTCATTAATGCTTCATTAATAACATCGACACTCTTCTCGCCTAAGTTTTTGACTTTAGCGATCACCTGCTTTGGTGCGCCGACTAAGTCACCGACAGTTTTGAAACCACCTTTTCGGAGCGCATTGGCAATCCGAGTAGGTAGATCAAGTTCTTCGACTGTTAATCGCAGCACTTCTGCCTCTTCTGGACTCAGTGATGACTCCATTTTAGGTTCAACTGGAGTGACAGGACTGACAATTTGTGAGAACTGGCGTGTCAAAATTTGAGCGGCTTGAGTCACCGCATCAAGTGGCTTTAATGAGCCATCTGTCTGGACATCCAAGACCAATTTGTCATAGTCAGTTTTGCGACCCACACGGGTGGCTTCCACTTTGTATGACACTTTAATCACTGGTGAGTACAAGGCATCAACGGGAATTTCACCAATGGTGTCACTCTTGCGCTCAGTTGCCATAGAGTAACCCATACCTGACTCAACGGTCATCTCCATTTTTAAGGATTTACCTTTGGCTACCTCAGCAATGTGCTGATCTGGATTCACAACAGTAAAACCTGCTTCAACTTCAATATCAGCGGCAGTCACTTCTTTGGGACCCGTCACATCTAAGCGCAAGGTACCAACAGTGGCAGTGTCGCCACCAATGCGAATTTGGCGAACATTTAAGATAATCTCTAAGATGTCTTCACTGACACCTTCTAAGGTGGTGTACTGGTGATCAACACCATCAATGTGAACTTTGGTGATGGCGTAGCCTGGTAACGAAGTAAGTAAAACTCGGCGCAGTGCATTACCAATCGTGTGACCATACCCTTGCTCTAAAGGCTCAATGATCAAACTTGATTGCGTTTGATTATCACCCACTTCAGTAATCTGAAAGGTGGGGTTAAAGGTAGGATAAAGAGTTAAATCCTGTGTCATATAGCGTCTTTCCTTGTTTCGTCTCTCCCAAAATTTGGGAAATCTGTAACTGGATAGTAATTTATACTTTTAATATTCCTTAATTATATTTATCTCGAGTAAAACTCGACAATCAACTGTTCAGCAATGTTTTCTTTAATATCTTCTCGTTGTGGCAATCGACTGACTTTGCCAGCTGGACCTTTTTTCTCGAGCCATTCAGGAATAATGCCTGATTCCTCTTGAAGCAAGGCCGCCACAACTGGAATGTGAGTTGCTTTTTCCTTCAGGACTACCACGTCGTTGATGCTCACTTGGTAGGAAGGAATACTCATTTTTTTGCCATTGACCATCACGTTGCCGTGAGCAACTAACTGGCGAGCGGCTGCTCGAGTAGGAGCCCAGCCAATTCGGAAAATAACATTATCTAAGCGACGTTCTAAGAGACTAAGTAAAGCAGCTCCAGTGGCGGTAGGATTTTTACTGGCAGCGGCAAAGACTTTTCGTAACTGACGCTCTAAGATTCCATACAGAAACTTAACTTTTTGCTTCTCTTTGAGCTGGATACCATAGTCAGACAGCTTTCGTCTCCCTTTGGCGCCATGTTGACCAGGACGAATGTTTAGGCGTTTAGCCACTTTCAGACCATTAGTCTTTAGAGCTAAGTCTTCGCCTATTTTTCGTGATAATTTAGTTTTTGGTCCAGTGTATCTTGCCATAGCTTACCTATTATGTTTTGCTTTTCTTGGTTTAGTACCGTTGTGTGGTAAAGGAGTCATATCGGCAATCATCCCCACTCTAATACCTTGAGCTCGGAGGACGCGTAAGGCCACATCTCGACCAGGGCCGGGACCTTTGATATAGACATCCATTTGACTCATACCTAGATTTCGAGCTTTGGCAATGGCATTTTCAACGGTGATGGTAGCAGCATAAGGAGTTGACTTGCGTGATCCGGTAAAACCTGATTCTCCCGTTGATGACCAACACACAACATTTCCCTGCTCATCAGTGACACTGACTAACGTACTGTTGAACGTAGCAGTCACATACAACCGACCTTTAGGCACGGTCTTAGTGATAGTTTTGCGAGCAGTGGTTTTTTGCGGGCCTTGAGCCATATAGTCCTAATTAAGCCTTTTTAGTTGTATCCAGTTTAGCTGCCATATCTTTAGTCATCGATCCCACGGTACGACGTGAACCACGACGGGTTCGGGCGTTTGAGCGAGTTCGCTGGCCACGACTGGGTAATCCAGCAGCATGACGCAGACCACGATAGGCTTTAATTCTTTTTAAGCGATCAATGTTTTCGTTGACTAAGCGGCGTAAGTTACCCTCCACATTGTGCTTATCAAGCACGCGTTGAATCCGGTTGACTTCGTCTGCGTTTAATTCTCGGGCTCGCTTATCTGGATCAATTCGAGCCTCGTTCAGAATATCGCCAGCCACTTTAGGACCGATCCCATAGACTGATTGAATCGAGTATAAAACTTTTTTGTATTCTGGAATGTCGATACCGGCGATACGTGGCATAGTGAATATTATCCTTGGCGTTGTTTGTGTTTAGGATTGGTGCAAACGACTCGTAAAACACCCCTGCGCTTGATCAGCTTACAGTTGATACACATTTTTTTGATTGATGATCGTACTTTCATGACTTTAATAAGACAAACCAGGCTTGAACTATACCTCAAGTCTGGAAAATCAACAAGGCTTAAAATGACTGCGAAGCTTTTTTCGTTGATCTATACGTTATTTTACACTTTTCGAGGTCATATTTAGAGACATACCCCCGGACAATATCGCCTGGTAAGACTCTAATTCTGTATAAACGCATTTTTCCGGCCAGCGTACCCAGCAAAACTCGGTCCTTCATCTGGGGAACTTGACTGTCAGTGACTTTAACTCGGAACATGGTATTTGGCAGACACTCTTCCACGACCCCATCAACCTCGAAGCGGTCATCGCGACTTGGTTCACTCGGGCCCATGTCTTGTTGACGTTTGGCCTTAGCTGCTCGTTTATGTTCTTGTACTTTTCCCATAGCGTAAGCCTTGATTATACCAGATTATGGGCTGTGAGTCAGCACCCGGGGCTCTTGATTAGTAATCAGCACCGTCTCCTCAAACATCCCGGATAAAGTACCATCAACTGTTCGATAGGTCCATTTATCTGGATCTACTTTTAGAGCCGCACTGCCTTGGGCATACATGATTTCAATGGCCACAGTCTGTCCCTCCCAAAGTTTTTTCTTTTTATCGTGTCTCTGAGCTAAACAGGGCACGTCGGGGCTTTCATGCAACTCTTTACCAATGCCGTGCCCGCATAATTGGTAGACACAGCTATACCCCTCGGCCTCAACCACCCGTTGCATGGCTGCACTAATGTCATAAATCGTATTCCCTACCCGAGCTTTGTTAATGGCTTTATGCAAAGACCGCCGACCAACCTCGAGAAATTTTTGATGCGCTGGGGTACTGGTGCCGACTTCAAAAGTCACGGTGGTATCTAGGTGGTACTCCTGAAAAATCAAGCCCACGTCAATAGTGATCACGTCACCATTTTCTACCACCTTGTGCTCCGGGATTCCATGACATAACTCATCATTTTTCATGATGCAGGTGGCCCACCGGTAGTCAGCCACGGTAGAGAAACTTGGTTTAGCTCCGGCGGCCTTTATTAATCGTTGGGCTTCGGCTTCAATTGACTCAAAGCTGGATCCTACTTGGGTAAAATTGGCTAATTGTTGCTTGATTGTGCCTAGCCTTCGACCACCTTCGGTCATGGCAGAGATCTTGGCTGACGTTTCTGAATTCATGAACTGGATTTGAGGTGATGCATAATCTCGCTAAACACAATCTCCACTGACTGCTCACCATCTACTTTAATTAACTTATTGTGATCCTGGTAGTACTTTAAAATTGGCTCTGTCAGCTCGTGAAACAACTCAATTCGCTTGCGAATAGCCTGAAGTGTCTCATCCTCACGATCGGTGATCCGACCCGCAATGCGCCAGAGAGCCTCTTTGTCAGATACATCGATGAATACCACTTTATCGACAGCTTTACCAAATGCTTCAGCCTGTGGCGCCGTTCGGGGAAAGCCATCTAAAATATAGCCTTTGGCGTACTCGGGTTGATTGAGATAGGTAAGAATGACTTCAAGAGTAGTGTCATCAGGCACCAAAGCACCTGAGTTAAGGGTTTCTTTCAGCCAGCGACCGAGCTTGGTTTTTTCCTTGGCCATCTCCCGAAACACATGTCCCGAGGACAAATAAGGAATACCCAACTCAGTTGAGAGCATATTACCCTGGGTGGATTTACCCGCGCCTTGAATTCCCACTAGTACCAATTTCATACTATCTCCTTTGGATTACGAATATTGATCGTAGTTCTGACCTACCAACTGACTTTGAACCTGTTTGGCAGTCTCCAGAACGACTGAAACGACGATTAATACACTGGTGCCCCCAATGGCCAGTGATTGAATGCCCGTGGCCGCTTGGGCAATTGAAGGTAAGATGGCAATTGAACCTAAAAACAAAGCTCCGGCAATGGTGATCCGAGAAACGACGAACTCCAAGAATTTCTTGGTTGCGCCACCTGGTCGAACGCCAGGCACAAATGCACCACTCTTCTTCAGTTCACTGGAGATGTCTTCGGCATTAAAAAAGATCATCGCCGAGAAAAAAGTAAAAACAAACACCACCAAAAAGTAAGTCACAATGTAGACCGCTGAGGTGGGACTGAACATGACCGAGATTTGTTGACCCCAAGAAATAAGATCGGGTCTGCCTGAGCTCAGGAGCAATCTCCCAATAAAAGAAGGTACGAGCATGACCGTGACGGCAAAAATAATCGGCAGCACCCCGGTCACATTGACTCGAATCGGCAAGTGGGTGGTTTGTCCGCCATACGTTCGCTCACCTCTAACACGTTTGGCGTAGTGGATACCGACTTTGCGGATAGCCTCATTCATGAACACAATCAGCCCCATCACAAACAAGAACACGGCCAGCGAAGCGAGTAACGTGATCATTTGCTGGCTGGTGGTCACGGTCAACACTTGAGCTAAAGCCGCTGGCATCTGACTGACAATTCCGGCAAACAGCACCATCGAAATACCATTACCAATTCCATATAAGCTGACTAACTCTCCCAGCCACATCAAGATCATCGAGCCCGCAACCAGCGTCAAGATCAAAGTGATCAAGGCCACCGGGCTACTGGCTTGGAGTAACTGCTGCGAGTTTAGCAGCGCCAACACTGAGACACTCTGGACCACGGCCAGAGGCACGGACAGCAATCGGGTGTACTGATTCAGGCGTTCTCGACCTGATTCACCGTCTTTTTGAATTTCCTTCAGCTTGGGAAACACCATGGTTGATAGCTGCATCACAATTGAAGCCGTAATAAAAGGGTTTATCCCTACAGCCATGATTGAAAAGTTAGCCAAGGTCCCACCGGAAAAAATGTTGAGTAAACTCAAGAACTGACTACCCGCAAATAATGTTCTGAGTTGAGCAATGTCGACGGACGGAACGGGAATATGAGCGAGCAACCGAAAGAAAAATAAAATCGCTATCGTAAAAAGTAACTTGCGACGAAGCTCTTTAGTGCGGAAAATATCTTGTATCAGAGTAGTGACTTTTTTCACAAAACTGATTTTATCTCACAATTTGTCCGCCTGCTTGAGTAATTGCAGTTTCGGCGGCTTTTGACACTCCAATGCCTTGAATCGTAATAGCTCGTTTTAATTGACCGCTCGCAATAATTTTAGCTTTTGCGAAGCGATGATTAATCAGTTTTTCTAGTTTTAAGGTCTCCAATGAAATGGTGTCAGCTTTCATGTTGTTTAGCACCGTCAAAGAAATCTCAGCAGTGGGCCGCACGACTTTGAACTTTGCTTTACCACGAGTCATCGGCAAGCGTTTGATCAAAGGTAATTGACCACCCTCAAACCACAATGGCACTTTACTACCGGTTCGTGATTTTTGACCTTTGGTACCGCGGCCTGAGGTGTGTCCACCCTTACCACTTCCAAAGCCTCGCCCGACTCGGCGGTTTGGTTTGTCGGTTACAGTTGGTAACGATTTGAATAATGACATAGTTAGACGGCTTTTTTAGTAACTGGTTTCTTGACAGCGCTGGCTTTTTTGGTTTTGGCAATGCTTTGTTCGGTCTCCAACTTTTGAGTTGCTACTTCTTTGGCTCGCTTTTGCAGTTCTTCTACTTTCTTTTCTTCTTCGGCCTCGGTTTCTGCCAATGACTTCAACTTAATACCTTTTAAGTGCACAATTCGCTCAATTTTTTTCAAGGCTTCAAAAGTTGCATACACATTGGAAGCTTGGTTTTGAGTACCTAAGATTTTACTTGAAATGTCTCGGACACCAGCGGCTTCAACGACAGCTCTGATCGGACCACCAGCAATCACACCTGAACCTTTAGGAGCTGGTTTGAGTAAAACAAAAGCCGCACCTTTTTTAACTTTGATAGCAAAAGGGATAGTTGTTCCATTTAAAGGCACGGTAATCATGTGTTTACGAGCTTTTTTGACACCTTTGCGCATGGCTGACAACACATCTCCAGCTTTACCAAGTCCCACACCAACTCGGCCACGCTTGTCACCGACCACCATTAAAATCGAAAACCCCATTTTATTTCCACCTTTGGTTTTTTTAGAAACCCGGGAAATTTGGATTACTTTCTCTTCTAGTTCAGGAGAAAGAGGGTTTGCTTCTGAGAGGGTTTTTATAATTTTTTTATCAAACATGATTAAACTTGAACCTTTCGTTCTCGTAAGGCTTCGGCAATGGCTTTAACTCGGCCATGATAGCGATATGAACCTCTGTCTAAGGTAATAGCTAACACTTCTTTGGCAATTAATTGGTTAGCCAGTTCGTCAGCAGCCATAACGGCGGCTGCCACCTTGGTAACTGCTTCTTTACTGCTCTTTTCAAACTCTCGGCTGTTAACAGCGGCAATCACTGCTTGAGTCTTGTCATCAAAAACTTGCAAGAAAGTATATTTATTTGAGCGGAAAATAGTTAATCGAGGTCGGGTCGAGTGAGCGCGCAACTTACCACGAACCCGAAGTTTTCGGCTGAATGCGAGTGATTGTCTGTGTGAGCGAATCATATATTTTAAGCCGCGGCTTTACCTTGCTTGCGTTTAACTACTTCATCTTCGTAACGAATACCTTTACCCTTGTAAGGCTCTGGCGGTCTCAACTTGCGGATATTAGCGGCCAGCTGACCGACAGCTTGCTTATCAATACCTTCGATGTGAATCGTGTCGCTACCTTCAGGAGTTATTTTGACTCCCGGTAAGGTATCAACTAACACTGGGTGAGAAAAACCCAGAGCTAGAGAAATGCCTTGACCTTTGCCGGTGACTCGGTATCCAGTGCCAATTAACTTTAAGGTTATTTTGTAACCAGTAGTCACACCTGTTACTTGATTATTCAATAAACTACGCATGAGTCCATGATTGGCGCGTGATTGACGCTCGTCATTCAGACGAGTAATCAAAATTTGCTCGCCCTCAACGGCGACTTTGACCCCCGAAACTAGCGTCGTTGTTAACTCCCCCTTGGGACCTTTAACCACCACTTGGGTAGGCTGAACATCGATCGTGACGCCGGTAGGAATGCTGATAGGTGTTCGTCCAATTTTTGACATATCTGTTTACCAAATTTGGCAGAGTAACTCTCCCCCAATATTTTGTTTTCGAGCTTCTTTGTCGGTGACTACCCCTTTACTGGTAGAGACGATGGTGATGCCATATCCGCCTAAGGTTCGAGGAATCTTGTTGGCTGGCGCGTATAAGCGTCTGCCTGGTTTTGATAATCTCCGAACGTCGGTGATCGTAGGCATTTTACCTGAGTACTTAAGTTTGAGTACCAAAGTAGAGAAAGGTCCATCTTTTTTGATTTCCACTTCACCCACATAGCCCTCTTTTTGTAAGATCTGGCCTATGGCTTGTTTCAAGTTTGAGTAAGGCATGGTCACTTCATCGTGATGCGCTAACAGCGCATTCTTGATTCGGATGATCATGTCTGCAATAGGATCGGTCATACTTATTTACTAGCTTTCACTACTCCTGGTAATTCACCCTTCAAGGCCAACTCTCTAAATGTCAAACGGCTTAAGCCAAAGAATCTCATGTATCCGCGAGGCCGGCCAGTCAATTTACAGCGGTTTTCACTACGAGTGGAAACCCGGTTCACTTTACTGACACCGGAGCGGATCAGCTCATCTCGGAGTTGATTGTTCTTTAGTGCTTTAGCGATTTTCGATTTCTTAGCCATATGTTTTGCTTGGTTACCAAGCCTTGTATTTTAACTCTTATTGTCCTCTTTGACAAAGGGCATACCTAATAACTCTAATAAGCGACGCGCTTCATCTTTGGTACTACCAGAATTAACGATCGTAATTTGCAGACCTCGGATACGCTCAATCTTATCGTACTCGATCTCTGGGAACACAATTTGCTCTTCTAAACCTAAGTTGTAGTTGCCTTTTTGATCAAAAGCAACTTTTGATACCCCCCGGAAATCTTTGACTCTAGGTAGCGAAATTGAGATCAGTTTGTCCAAAAACTGCCACATTCGATCACCGCGGAGAGTCACCATCACACCTAATGGATCACCTTGTCTGAGTTTAAAACCCGCAATTGCTTGACGAGCTTTGGTCACCTGAGGTTGCTGACCAGTGATAACTCGAAACTGTTCGACGATGTTTTTAATGACTTCACCACGAGCTCGCGGATCAGCTGGGTCGGTTACGCCCATATTGATAACAATCTTCATAATGCGCGGCACTGCGAAAATCGTTGAGTGTTTGAACTCTTTGAGGAGAGTTGGAACCACTGTCTCTTGGTATTGTTGTCGTAGTCTATTCATACTTATTTCTTCTTGTTCACTTTGGCGTAGGTAATGGCTTCGCCGGTTTTCTTAAAAATTCTAGTTTTCTGCCCATCTTTGGTCACTTGGTAGGCAATTCGATCGACCTCACCTTTGTTATTCAGAATGGCGACTTTACCCAGAGGTAAAGGTCGAGCCAGCTCTAAGCGCTGTCCTGGCTGATCACCCATTGGTTTGCGATGTTTTATATAGACGTTGACGCCTTCAACTAAGACTTTATTGAGCTCGGGATACACTCGAGCCACTTCGCCTTTTTTACCCTTGTCTTTGCCCCCGGTGATGAGCACTTGATCGCCAATCTTAAATTTCATAGAACCTCCGGAGCTAAACTGGCAATTTTGGTAAAACCTTTGTCTTTGACTTCTCGAGCAATCGGACCAAATACGCGGGTGCCTAAAGGATTAGGACTGGTGCGTGACTCAATGATCACACAAGCATTGTCATCAAAACGAATGTACTCACCGTTGCTGCGACGTTTCTCTTTAGCTGTTCGGACAATCACGGCTTTGACTTTTTCACCTTTTTTAACAGTCCCTTTGGCATCAGCGGCAATCACCGATGCGCTGACAATGTCACCAACGCCACCAAAGCGACGGTAAGAGCCACCATGAATCTGGATAACTCGGATTTCACGAGCACCACTATTATCGGCGACATGGAGGACAGTGCGTAGTTGGATCATGTTATTTTTTCTACCTTTGCCGTGACTTTAAATTTTTTCGTCTTACTGATTGGTCTGCATTCTTGAATAGTAACTGTCTCACCTAGCGCCAGCTCCATATTTTCATAGTGACAAGCATAGTTCTTACTTCGCTTGACAAATTTTTTGTAGAGCGGGTGCTGCCAACTGCGTTCGACTTTAACTCGAGCGGTATTGGTACTAGCTAGTGATGTAATGACTCCAGTTAATATCTTCATATCTTTGATCCTAGTTGATGTTGGGTCAGAACTGTTTTAACTCTGGCCAAATCATCTCGCAACGTTGCCACTTGGCGAATGTTGGTTAATTTTCCTGCAACCTTAGCTAATTGAGCTTTGGTAATCTCGGCTTCGAGCTGAACTAATTGAGTTTCTAGTTCGGCTACGGTTTTGGTTGCTAAAGCTTTAATGTCGTTGCGTTTCATATTATTTTTCAATAAAGGTCGTGGTTACTGATAGTTTGTGACCAGCTTTGGTGAAAGCTGATAAGGCGATTTCTTTGGTAACCCCAGAAATCTCAAATAAAATAGTACCTGGTTTGACTACGGCGACATAGTGATCAATATCACCTTTACCAGAACCCATTTTGACTCCTACTGGCTTGAGGGTCACACTTTTGTGTGGAAAAACTCTCATCCAGTATCGGCCGGCACGCTTGGTTACAAACGTGATTTTCTTACGAGCAGCTTCCAGTTGTTTCGAAGACAACCAGCCACTTTCGGTTGATTTTAAGGCAAACTCTCCAAACTCAATCGAACTACCAACCAAAGCCAAACCTCGGCTTTTGCCTCTAAACTGTTTCCGGTACTTCATTTTCTTAGGCTGTAACATACGCTTAGATTATCTCTCCCTTATAAATCCAGACCTTGATGCCCACATAACCAGAGCGGGTTCGGGCTGGTGAGTGGAAGTAGTCAATGTTTGCCCGTAACGTTTGGGTCGGCACTGAACCTTGGAAGTACTTCTCTCGTCGAGAAATTTCTGCTCCGCCAATACGACCTCCCAACTGAATTTTTACGCCTTTGGCTCCGGCACCCATGACTTTTTCAAGGGCTTGGGACACAGCTCGGCGGTGAGGGTAACGCTTGATTAATTGATCATTAATTCTCTCAGCCACCAACTTAGCGCTTAAATCAGGTTTCTTAATCTCTTCAACCTTCAATTCGACTCTGACTTTATCTTGTTTTCGTTTGTTGGCAGTGTTAATGATCTTTTCTAGCTCAGTCTTTAAAGTTTCCAGCTGAGCCCCACCTTTGCCGATTACCACACCTGGTCGAGAAACGAACAGCACGATTTTGATGGTCGTTAGAGATCGCTCGATGTCAACTTGCACTAAACCAGCTGTAGCCAATTTTTTATTCAGATATGTCCGGACAGCATGATCTTCAATCAATTTGTCAGAATAGTTTTTTGCCGTAGCAAACCAACGGGATTTCCAAGAGAAGGTATTCCCTAACCGAAAGCCAATTGGATTAACTTTTTGTCCCATAATTATTTACTCGCTTTACTAGTTTTTGTACTAACTGCCTTCGCTGTTTTAGGCTTGGCCGTCTTACTTTCACTCACTACTTCAGCCTCTGCGACTGCCGGGTTAGTGACGGTTGCTGCCACTTCGTCTTTGGTGGTCAAAGTCACACTAATGTGACTGGTTCGCTTAATGATTCCATGTGCTCGACCTCGGCTAACGGCATTAAATCGACGATAGCGAGGACCTTCGGTAATCAAGATGTTACTCAGTACTAACTCGTCAAATTTTAAGCCATGATTATTCATGGCGTTTGCCATAGCTTGCTTCAGCACTTTCATCACGACTAATGACGCTCGACGCTCCATCACTGATAGTTGTCGCAATGCTTGCTCTAATGGCAATTTCTTGACAGTGTTCGCCACCAGTCTCACCTTGCGGGGAGTCTGACGAGTGTATTTTTGAGTTGCCATGATTGTCATACAAAAATCTTTAGGTCTTAGCCAACACTCTCTTGACGATCTTACCGTGACCGCGGAAGGTTCTGGTGGGTGAAAACTCACCCAACTTGTGACCGACCATAGCTTCACTAATAAACACTTCTATAAACTTTCGACCCTGGTGAACTGCAAAGGTGTGTCCGACAAAATCTGGCGAAATCACACATTGGCGACACCAGGTTTTAATAGGCGCCTTGTCACCACTTCCCTTTTGCTTGAGTACTTTACTCAGCAATTTAGGGTCGATAAATGGTCCTTTTTTACTTGATCGTGACATACTTATTTAATTCTTCTATCTCTAACAATATATTTATTACTAAACTTTTTCTTGGTTCTCGTCTTGGTACCCAATGCATGTTTACCCCAAGGTGTCTTAGGATACTTAAGACCAATACCACTGCGGCCTTCACCACCACCATGAGGATGACTACCTGGATGCTGAGCAGTACCACGAACCGTTGGGCGGATACCCATAAGTCGTTTTCGACCGGCTTTACCAATCTTTTGGTTCTTCCAATCTTGATTACCAACCTGGCCGATTGTAGCGAAAGCATCGCCATTTATCAATCTCAGCTCTTTGGAGGGCAATTGAACGACTACGTATTTACCTTCTTTTGACTGAATGTAAGCTGCGGTTCCTGCCCCTCGAACCATCTGGGCACCTTTACCTGGAGTCATCTCTAGGTTATGAATCGGAGTTCCGACTGGGATCACTTTTAAGGGCAAGGCATTCCCGACTCGGACCTCAACTTCAGGTCCAGATACAACTTCAGCTCCAATTTCTAAACCATCGGGGGCTAACATGTATCTTTTATCGCCGTCTTTGTAGACTACTAAAGCGATGTTGGCACTGCGCATTGGGTCGTACTCGATTCGATCTATTTTACCTGGAACACCAGTCTTTGATCGTTTCCAGTCAATCATGCGAAGACGTTTCTTGACACCAGCGCCTCGGTGACGCATGGTGATGTGGCCTTTAAAGCCCCGTCCCTGACGCTTTATATGACCTGAAACCAGCAGAGACTTCTCAGGTGCACCTTTGTGCAGATCTGATCTATCAACGTTTATTTGATGGCGTTGGCCTGGGCTAGTAGCTTTTCTGGCTCGTAACATACGTTAGTTTCCTGCTCCTTGAATATCAAACAGCTCGATTTTTTGACCAGCTTTGAGGGTCACGATCGCTTTTTTGGTTTTTGGTTGAGTGCGTTTTAATCGGCGTTTGCCGGTGGCTTTCAAACTATTGTGCCCCACGATGGTGTTCACCGACGTTACATTAACGGTATACAGCTGCTCGATCATACCTTTAATTTGCTCTTTGGTCGCACCACGCTCAACTTCAAAGGTGAAGGCGTTGGCCTGACTGGCGAGCTGTAAGCTTTTTTCAGTAATCAATGGTTTGCGAATTGAGTGAATCTTCATATATTACTTCGTTTTGGTAGCTTTTTTGGTGGCTGTCTTGACTTTACTTGGTTTAGCTTTTGCTGGCGTGATAGCTTTAGCAACTTTAGGTTTGGCAGCTTTGACGGTAGCGGCTTTTTTCTTCTCAACGACTGGGGCCTCAGCGGCAGCTACTTCAGTTGCCTCTTTTTTACCAGAAATCCGGTTTTCCAGCGCGGTAACTGCACTCTCTGTAAACACTAAGCGATCAGCCTTAGCCACTTCTAATGCGCTTAAACGGCTGGCAGTCACCAAAGTCACATTTTCCATATTTCGGAGTGCTAAGTAAGCTTTATCACTAAGGTGAGGAATGACGACCATGATTTTTTCATTGTTAGTTCTGGTTTGCTCCACCATTTTTCGCAACTCTTTATTGGTCGTTTTGGGATCGAGATCATCGGTAATAAAACTATGCTCTACCTGAGCTGCTAAAGCACTTAAGAGCGCTTGCTGTTTCATCTGTTTGGTAAGCGTTAGAGACCAGTTTTGTAAACCAGTAGGTCCGTGAGCTACGCCACCACCGACAAAAATGTTTGGGGTTCGAGCACCGTGACGAGCATTGCCCGTCCCTTTTTGCTTAAACCACTTCTTTTTAGTGCGATTAATCTCGGATCTGGTTTTGGTTTTACTGGTACCTTGGCGAGCGTTGGCTCGATAAATGCGAATTGCTTGGGCGAGCAAAACTCGATTGACTTCCGCCCCAAACACGACGTCATTGGCGGTTTTGGAGTCTGAGGTACTGGTGAGCGTTAAGTGAGCTATTTTCATGATTTGGCTGTCTCCTCATCTGGAGTTGGGGTTGTAACTTCACCCTCATTAGCAACTTGATCAGTCGCTACTGGATTTTCTGGTTCTGGTTCTACTGCCTCAACCAACTTGATACCTGAAGCTGCTAGGTCTAGCTCAACACTACGGGTATCGCCGGTTTTTAAGATCACGACGGTAGAGGTATTAAAACCAGGTACGGGACCGTTTAACCAAACTTCTTGAGTGACTGGATCAATGTGGAGTACGACTAAGCCGGCAACAGTTTTATTGTCAGTACCCATGTGACCAGGCATTCGTTTGCCTTTAAAAACTCGACCTGGGGTACTTCGTTGACCGATAGAACCAACTGCTCGCTCACGATCTGATTGTCCGTGAGTTCGCTGTGAGCCACTGAAGTTGTGTCGCTTCATGGCACCGGCAAAGCCTTTACCTTTAGAGATACCCTGAACTTTGACCACATCACCAACTGCTAAAAGGTCACTTAGCTTCAGGGTCGTACCAACCGCAGGCACTTCGCCTTCGGTACCAGCAGGAATGGTAACTCCTCGGATTTGTTTGACGCCATACGAAAAACCGCTCTGTTCTAAACGAGAGCGGATTGGTTTATCCATGTTTTTGAGTTTTTTCTTACCGTAGCCAATTTCGAGAATTTGAGTGGTAGAGTTCTGAGGAGTTTGTGTACCCACCACACTCATAGGACTAACCTGACAACGAGTTACAGCAACTCGCTTGCCATTGGTGGTCCAAGCTTGTGTCATGCCTAATTTGGTCGCAAAGACAGTCGTCAACATACTCAGTTCTCTTTTTATTTAAGAGTGTCGTGTTAGTCAGTAACATTACGTTTCTGAACAAAAACTTTCCCCTTGGTTATTACATTTTTATCTGAATATCTACCCCTGCAGGTAGATTCAAATGCATGAGTGAATCGATCGTTTTGTTAGTTGGGTTAACAATATCAATCAATCGCTTATGCGTTCGAATTATAAAGTGCTCCTGAGCATTCTTATCTGTATGTGGCGAAACTAACACGGTAAACCATTTACGATTGGTAGGTAACGGAACTGGACCGACGACTTTTGCACCAGTTGATAGCGCCGTTTCTAAAATTTTACGGCTTGCTTCGTCAAGAACGCGATGATCATAAGCCTTCAATCGGACTCGAATCTTCATACTTGGTGTAACGGTTGTACTTGCCATCATTTTAAAAACGCGTGTCTTTTTGACACACCTTATCATCCTATTTTACCACAGGACGCGATTATACAGGTCTGGGACTTAGATGTAAATGATGGGCTTACATAACTCTCACACAGTTCCCGTCTTTTCAACGATTCTTCACCCAGGCGCCCTCTTTATGTCTGGTAGAGAGTAAATATCGATTTAACGTCATTTAAAGGCCTGCAACACCAAAGACCCCGCCTGGTGGCGGGGTCTTCATTTTCAGAATTAACCGAGTAACTCTTACTTGGTGACTTTAGTGATAGCACCAGCTCCGATAGTGTGTCCACCTTCGCGAATAGCGAAACGTAAACCTTCACTTAAAGCTACTGGTACGATCAACTTAACCGTCATTTTGGCGTTGTCGCCAGGCATGACCATCTCGACACCTTCTGGCAACCCAATTTCACCAGTTACATCAGTGGTACGGATGTAGAACTGAGGTCGGTATCCAGTGAAGAATGGTTTGTGACGACCACCCTCTTCCTTGGTCAAAATGTAGACCTCAGCTTCAAACTCAGTGTGAGGAGTAGCAGTGCCTGTTTTTGCCAAGACTTGTCCACGCTCAACTTGCTCTTTTTCAATTCCACGGAGCAGAATGCCGACATTATCGCCTGCTTGGCCTTCATCGAGCATTTTACGGAACATTTCGACTCCGGTAACAGTACTCTTTTGAGCGGCTTTCAGACCGACAATTTCGATTTCTTCACCGACTTTGACTTTACCTGATTCAATTCTACCGGTCACTACAGTGCCGCGACCTTTGATTGAGAAAACGTCCTCAACCGGCATTAAGAATGGTTTCTCGAGATCACGAACTGGATCTTGGATGTATGAGTCAACTGTACTCATTAACTCCATGATTTTGTTTTGATACTCGTCGTCACCTTCCAAAGCTTTCAAGGCTGAGACACGCACGATTGGAGTAGCATCGCCGTCGAAACCATACTTGGTTAAGAGTTCACGAATTTCCATCTCCACTAAGTCCAAGAGCTCAGCATCGTCAACCATGTCGACTTTGTTGAGAGCTACGACTAATCGAGGCACGTTCACCTGTTTAGCTAACAAGATATGCTCTCGAGTTTGAGGCATAGGACCGTCAGTTGCAGCCACAACCAAGATAGCACCGTCCATTTGAGCGGCACCAGTGATCATGTTCTTGATGTAGTCAGCGTGACCTGGAGCGTCAATATGTGCATAGTGACGTTTTTCAGTCTCGTACTCTAAATGTGAGATGTTAATCGTCACGCCACGAGCTGCTTCTTCTGGAGCATTATCAATATCTAAGTAACCCATCGCCTTGTTTAAGGGTGAAGGAAATTTTTTTGCCAGCGTAGTCGTAATTGCAGCTGATAAAGTGGTTTTACCGTGGTCGACGTGACCAATGGTACCAATGTTGACGTGGGGTTTGTTACGAACAAACTTGTTTGCGTCTGCCATATGTTCTCCTCTATTTATATTGCTAGTGACTATTGTAACTAGATTGTAATTAATATTGGGCTGTTTGTCTTGCTCAGCGCAATCACAAACGAAGCTTGATTATATATCTTTTTTCCCGAGATGGCAAAAGGCGGATTACCGGACGTTAATCCCTTTTCGCTCTTCCACGATCTTGGCCGTAATGTTTTGCGGCACAATGTCGTAGTGACTTGGCAATAGCACACTGTTAGCCCGACCCTGGGTCATACTTCTCAGAATCGTGACATAACCTTGCATCTCCGACAAAGGGACTAAGGCCGTAATAATAGTCAGGTTACCGCGATTTGCAGTGCCTTGGATCTGAGCTCGACGTGAACCTAAATCACCAATCACATCACCCATAAAGTCATCAGGCGTCGTCACCTCAACCTTCATGATTGGCTCAAGTAACACCATACCCGCTTTGGCCACAGCATCGCGCATTCCCAGTGAACCAGCCATTTTGAATGACAGCTCACTTGAGTCAACTTCATGGAAAGAACCATCATATAAAGTCACTTTTAAGTCAGTCATAGGATACCCAGCCAAGAAACCACGCTCAATCGACTCTTTGACACCATCATTGGTTGGCTCGATGTATTCACGAGGAACAGAGCCACCAGTCACGGCATTTTCAAATTCATAGCCTGTACCTCGATCTTTAGGCTCCAGTCTGAGGAGAACGTGACCGTATTGACCACGACCACCTGTTTGCTTGATATATTTGCCTTCACCTTCAGCAGGTTTAGTGATGGTTTCTCGATAAGCAACTTGAGGAGCGCCAACATTGGCACCCACATTAAACTCACGTTTCATCCGGTCAACTAAAATTTCCAAGTGTAACTCACCCATACCGGAGATGATTGTCTGACCGGTCTCTGGATTAGATTTGATTGAAAAGGTCGGATCTTCTTCAGACAACTTACCTAGAGCTACGCCCATTTTCTCTTGGTCAGCTTTAGTTTTAGGCTCGATCGCCAAAGAAATCACCGGCTCGGCAAAGTTAATGCCTTCGAGTAAAATTGGCTTGGCTTCGTCACTTAGTGAGTGACCTGTCTTGGTGTCTTTAAAACCAACCACAGCTACAATTTCACCAGCAAAAGCTTCTGCAATTTCTTCTCGTTGGTTAGCATGCATCAATAACAACCGACCGACGCGTTCTCGTTGACGAGTAGTTGAGTTGTAAGTGTATGAACCGGATGTTAGTTTTCCAGAGTAAATACGAACATAGGTCAACCGACCGACGTGAGGATCTGTCTGGATTTTGAAAGCCAGACCACAAAACGGCTCTTCAGGGACTAACTTCCGAACTTCCTCTTCACCTGTCTTAGGATTTGTACCTTTGATCTCCACAATGTCTTGAGGAGAAGGTAAGTAATCAACTACGGCGTCAAGTAAAATTTGAACACCAGTGTTTCGCAGGGATGAACCACAGTAAACTGGCACCAATTGATACTTAATGGTTGCATTACGTAAAGCTCGCTTTAACTCCTCTACCGTCGGTTCTTGAGCATTCAGGAACTTGTCCATTAAGGCATCATCAGTTTCACTAATTTGCTCTAGTAACTGAGCGCGGTACGTTTCAACATCTTGTTTCATGTCGTCTGGAATTGGCACTTCAGTGTACTCAGCTCCCAAGTGACCTTTTTCCCAAACCCAGGCGCGGCGCTCTAACAGCTGAACCACACCCATGAATGAGTTTTCAACTCCAATCGGCAACACCATCACTGCTGGTTTCACCCCAAACTTTTCACGAATATCTTGAATTGTCCGTTGGTAATTAGCACCGAGCTTATCCATTTTGTTCACAAAACAAATTCGAGGTACGTGATATTTATCAGCTTGGCGCCAGACTGTTTCTGACTGTGACTGCACACCTTCTTCGGCATCAAGCACAGTTACACCACCGTCAAGCACGCGCAGTGACCGTTCAACTTCGGCAGTAAAATCGACGTGCCCTGGGGTATCAATAATGTTAAAGCGAAATGGCTCTTTGGCTAAGTGAGTTTCAAAAACTGGAGTCCAGAAAGTGGTGGTCGCGGCTGACACAATAGTGATGCCACGCTCACGCTCTTGATCCATCCAGTCCATCTGGGTTGCACCCTCATGAACTTCGCCAATTTTGTACGATTTACCGGTGTAGTAGAGAATTCGCTCCGTGGTAGTGGTCTTGCCCGCGTCAATGTGAGCAATAATGCCGATGTTCCGAATTCGATCAAGGGGAACATTACGATTACTGGTTTTTACAGTTTGCTGGGGCATACACTTATTTGTCGCCAACTGGGCGAGAAATCCTTATTTACTACGTCCTTGTGATTTAGAGCTACAAGAAGGGATATTGTATCTTAAAATTACTCTTTTTGGGAGGGGGGGTCTTTACCACCTAAAGTGAGCAAAGGCTTTGTTCGACTCAGCCATACGGTGAGAGGCATCGCGCTTGGCAACCGCTCCACCTTGGTTGTTCAAAGCGTCCATCATCTCGGCCATTAACTTTTCACCAAAGGAGTGGAACTCTTTACTCGGTCGTTTGCTCGCTTCAGTCACTAGCCATCGAACAGCTAAAGCAAAAGCTCGTCGGCCGCGAACAGGCATAGGCACCTGATACGCAGCTCCGCCAACTCGGCGAGAACGGACTTCCATTTGAGGGGCTACGGTACGAATGACATCGTCTAAGACTTCTAAAGCATCACGTTTGGTGTGAGCTTCAATCGCCTCTAGAGCTTTGTAGATCTGTTTTTGAGCCACTGTTTTCTTACCATCAATCATGATGTAGTTAATTAAACGAGCGACTTTAGGTGAGCCGTATTTTTCGTCTGGTTGAACATCTCTGATAACTGCGCGTTTAGATCTCATAGTGGTTAACTGGCCTTCATACCATATTTACTTCTACTAGTCTTACGATTGGCAACACCCGCTGCATCATACTTGCCGCGAACAATGTGATACTTCACACCTGGTAAGTCTTTGACTCTACCGCCGCGAACTAAGACAATACTATGTTCTGCCAAGTTGTGACCTTCTCCCATGATGTAAGCCGTGACTTCCATCTTGTTTGATAAGCGCACGCGAGCAACTTTTCGCAAAGCTGAGTTTGGCTTTTTAGGAGTCATGGTTTTAACCACCGTACAGACGCCCCGTTTTTGGGGGTTGATTGTCTTGACTGGTCGACCCGTAATTGAGTTAAAACTACGACGTAGAGCTGTCGCTTTAATGCGTTTAGCTTTACTGTGGCGACCGCCTTTGCGAATAAGTTGATTAACTGTTGGCATATTTTTAGCTCCGGCGATTGTACCATAGCCTGGCACGTTCACCAATATTGGCTTAGCTCACTCCCTCCATCATAGCGTGTTCAGGATCAGTCGGGATTAAGCGACCAATGATGACATTTTCTTTCAAGCCTTCCAAGTAGTCAACCATACCTGAGGCAGAGGCATCAGTCAAGACATTTTTAGTGTGTTGGAACGATGCAGCTGACAACCAAGAGCTGGTAAACAAGGATGATCGAGTAATACCTAACAACATCACTTTCGCAGTTGCTGGCTCCCCGCCGGCGGCCATAACTGAGTCATTGGCTAAGATAAACTTGCCGCGCTCAATAATTTCACCAGTTAAGAAGTCAGTATCACCGGTGGTCTCAATCTGGACCTTATCACCCATTTTGCGCAATGTCACTTCGAAGTGCTTGTCATGAATGGGAATACCCTGAGACTCATAGACACGTTGAACTTCGTGAACAATATGCTGTTGAGCATAGAGTAAGCCCCGAATGTGCAGCAGCTCATGAGCATCAAGCGACCCAACAGTCAGTTGAGTACCAATGGTGACTAAGTCGCCATCCTCCACCATTAAGTTTGGTGTTGAAGACAAGTTGTAGATACGCTCTTCGAGTGGCTGTGAAGTAGTTTTAATGGTGACAGTGGTACCATCGTCAGTTTTTTCAACTGAGACTTTTCCAGATAAGTCAGCAATTAAAGCTGCATTCTTAGGCACACGGGCTTCCAGCAACTCTTCTACGCGAGGCAGACCTTGAGTCACGTCGAGACCGACGATGCCTCCAGAGTGCTTAACCCGCATAGTTAGCTGTGTTCCTGGCTCACCAATCGACTGAGCCGCAATCACACCCACGGGGACACCAATCTCAACCATATCTCGTTTTGAGAAGTCCCAACCATAACAAGTTGCACACAAGCCGCGTGAGGCTTTACAGGTTAGTGGTGAACGAACCATGACCGTGGGCACATTTGCCAAGTCAATAGCTTGGGCCACGTCAGGAGTGATAATTTCACCATTCTTGACGAAGGTTTTCTTGCCATCCACGACATCTTGCATTACTACCCGACCAATTAGCCGATTGGCAAAACTATCGACACGTTGGCGTTTATTTATCTCAATACCTTGGTCGGTTTCACAGTCATGCAAGCGAATAATGACATCATGTGCCACATCCACTAACCGGCGAGTCAAGTAACCGGCATCAGCAGTTTTTAGTGCTGAGTCGGTCAAACCTTTTCTTGAACCGCGAGCTGAGGTCACGTACTCGAAAATCGATAACCCTTCTCGGAAGTTTGATTTGGTAGGCATCTCCACAATGTTACCAAGTGGGTCTACGACCAAACCTCTCATAGCGGCTAACTGTTTCACCTGATCTTTAGAAGCACGGGTGCCTCCAGAGTTGATCATGACTTTGACAGCATTGTCTTCATCGTAAGAGTTCCAAGTCTTTTCAGCCACTTCATCAGTGGTCTTCATCCAGATCTCAAACGATAATCGGCGTCGCTCTTCAGCTGTAATCAGACCTTGTAGATAGTTCTCCTGCACATCTTCTACCCGGCGGTTGGCTTCAGCGATGATGCCAACTTTCTCGGGAATCATTTGACAGTCAGTAACTGCTACTGATAAACCTGAGTAGGTGGCAGCTCTAAACCCAAGATCTTTAATATCGTCAATCAGCTTGGTAACCACTTCGTTTGGCTCAGTTTCAATAGCCTGGGTGACCAACTCTTTGATTTTCTTAGCGTTGACGGTTTCATTGATGAATCGCAGTGACGCTGGAACAATGTCATTAAACTGGAGACGTCCCACCGTGGTGGTGATGATGTCTTTACCCATCTTCATTCTCAGTTGTTGACGTAAACCAATTCTACCGATCTGGTAGGCATGATAAATCTCATCCTGGACACTGAAAATTGTGGGAACCACTGGCAAAGCCTCATCCACAGCCGTGTGATAATACACACCCATAGCCATCTCTTTATTTGGCACCGTGATGGGATCACCATTGGCTGGTTTAAGCAGATTTTGAGTGGCCATCATCAGCGCTTTGACTTCCTCTTGCGCTTCTTCCGTCAAAGGCACATGAACCGCTACTTGGTCACCGTCAAAGTCAGCGTTATATCCAGCACAGACACAGGGGTGCAAGCGGATAGCGTTTCCTTCAATCAAAAGTGGCAAGAAAGCCTGCATACCCAGCTTATGTAAAGTTGGGGCACGATTCAGGATGACGGGGTGATTCTGAGTCACTTTCTCTAAAATGTCGTACACCTGTGGCTCACGTCGCTCTAACAAGTGACGGGCACTTTTAACGTTAGGAGCAATGCCTTGCATGATTAGCTCACGCAACACATATGGCTTGAACATTTCCAAGGCCATGTCTTTTGGCAGACCACATTCATTCAGTTTGAGTTCTGGACCGACAACGATCACACTTCGACCTGAGTAGTCCACGCGTTTACCCAAAAGATTCTGTCGGAAACGACCCTGCTTGCCTTTCAGCATTTCTGAAAGCGAGCGCAGTGGTCGGCGATTCGTTCGGCGACGTGACTGACGGGCTTGACTGCTGTCGATTAAGGAATCAATAGCTTCTTGAAGCATTCTTTTTTCGTTGCGTAAAATAATTTCTGGAGCACCCAAATCAATTAAGTGTTTCAACCGATTATTACGGTTGATCACCCGACGATAGAGGTCATTTAAGTCTGAAGTTGCAAACCGACCACCAGATAGCTGGACCATTGGCCGCAGATCTGGAGGGATGACTGGTAAGATGGTCATGAACATCCACGAAGGACTTATATTAGCCTTACGCAAACCTTCAACCACTCGGAGACGTTTAATTGCTTTGATGCGACGAGCTCCCTTTGTTTCGACCATCTCAACCCGTAGTCTTTCAACTAACGCATCAAGATCTAAGTCTTTAACCAGCTCCATCACACTCTCAGCACCCATACCGACTCGGAGGTGACTGACAGCGTCGTACTCATCAAGCTTCAGGTACTCATCTTCAGATAGGATGGTGCCCATCCGGATGCGTTTAACCATAGCCTTGATGGTTTTATATATTTCTTCGGTCTGCTCCAGTTGAGTTACTAACTGTTCTTTGGCAGAGGTAATTTGCTGTTTGGCTTTGAGCTCAATCTCGTTGAGTTTTAGCTCAAGAGTCTCGCTGTTGGTAACTTTCTCCTTCAACTTGGCTTGCTCAGCAATTAAGTTCAGCTTCAGTCGCTCTACTTCTTGCTCTGCCCCTACCTTGAGCTCCTCTTGAGCGGTGACTAAACTGGCGTCAAGACGCTCAATCACGGCAACTTTGTCGTCACCATCAACTTCTAGCACCACATATTGGGAGAAGTAAATTAACGAGTTGAGATTTCTTGGGGAGATATCAAGCAGTAGTGACAGCTTTGAGGGAGCACCTTTGAAAAACCAAATGTGGGCAACTGGGGCTGCGAGAGAAATATGACCCATTCGCTCTCGGCGAACTCGAGCTTGAGTTACTTCTACTCCACACTTGTCACAGATGATCCCTTTGTAACGAATGCGCTTGTACTTTCCACAGTAACACTCATAGTCCTTCATTGGGCCGAAGATCTTTTCATCAAACAAGCCATCTTTCTCTGCTTTGAGAGAACGATAGTTGATTGTTTCAGGCTTCTTGACCTCACCATGCGACCAAGACTTGATCGTTTCTGGCGAAGCAATTCTGATTTCTAGGGCGGAAAAATCTACGATTTGTTTCATATGTTTACTTCCTCTGCTTTCAAATCAGCTTCTGATGGTTCAGTTTCTTCATCAATGCTTGGCTCAGCGGCGTCGATCACGACTTCATCGTCATCGTCGGCAGCTGTAGTTGGATCATCAGCTGAAACAGTTGCCAAACTGTCGTCCGCTATGATTACGGCATCAGGGTCCAGGATGTCATCGGGAACTACCGCCGATGGAGTTGGGCTGACTTCGTCATCAATGACCTTCATCTCATGAGCCACTACCTCTAAACCGAGTGAGTTTAGCTCCCGCATCAATACTTTGAACGACTCTGGGACGGTTGGTGCCGGAATTGCCGTACCTTTCACCATAGCCTCAAAGGCTTTGGCACGACCCATGACATCATCAGACTTAATCGTTAACATTTCTTGCAACGTGTGAGCTGCTCGATGTGCTTCCAGAGCCCAGACTTCCATTTCTCCTAAGCGCTGTCCACCCATTTGAGCTTTACCACCCAGTGGCTGTTGAGTCACTAGAGAGTAAGGTCCCGTAGACCGAGCGTGAGTTTTATCTTCAACCATGTGAATCAGCTTCAAAATATAACCGATGCCAACGACGGTTGGCTCACTAAAGACTTCACCAGTGCGACCGTCAACTAAGTTGACTTTGCCACTGACTGGTAAACCGGCTTTATCAAGCTCTTCCCAAATTCGGTTTTCATCAATATCTTCAAAAGCTGGAATCGCCACTTTGTATCCTAACTCTTTGGCTGCCCAACCTAAGTGAGCTTCTAACAGCTGACCTAAGTTCATACGAGCCAACACAGACAGTGGGGAAATGATGATGTCCACAGGCGTGCCATCTTGTAAATGAGGCATGTCGGCTTGGGGAACTATCTTAGAAATAACGCCTTTGTTACCATGTCGTCCGGCAACTTTGTCACCGACAGTGATCTTGCGGGTCTGGGCGACTTTGACGTTTACTTCTTTGTTCGTGCCAGGATCTAGCTCATCACCTAGCTCTCGATCTAGTACTTGAACATCGATAACTGTTCCGGCTTCACCGTGAGGCAATCGCAGTGAAGTATCTCGAACTTCACGAGACTTCTCGCCGAAAATTGCTCTAAGCAATCGCTCTTCAGGAGTCAACTCAGTTTCACCCTTAGGGGCAATCTTGCCCACTAAGATATCACCAGCTGAAACACCTGAGCCAACGCGGATGATGCCATCCACGGTCAAGTTGCTAAGATAATTTTCAGATACATTTGGGATGTCATTGGTTAACTCTTCAGGGCCTAACTTAGTGTCCATAACTTGAGCTCGATGCTCACTGATCTGGATTGAAGTCAAGATATCTTCCTTGACCACTTTGTCAGAAATCACAATTGCATCTTCATAGCCCAAGCCGTCGAAAGAACTATAAGCAATGATTAAGTTGGTACCGAGTGCCAGCTCACCATGTTCGGCTGAAGGACCATCAATAATGACTTGGCCTTTTTTAATTTTTTCACCGACGGTTACGATTGGTCGTTGTGAATAACACGTACTTTGTGAAGTCCGAGTAAACTTCTCAATGAAGTAGGTTTCCTCATCACCCATGACTGTAACCTGAACACTCTCTTCAATCGTGGCTTCATCTTGAGCTTTTTTAGCTTCTTTGGCATCAATCTTAATGATGATCTTTTGAGCATCAACATACTCCACGGTCCCACTGTGACGGGCAATCACGGTCCGACCCATGGCTGCAGCCACAGCTGCTTCCATACCTGTTCCGACAATGGGAGATTGAGGTTTAATCAAAGGCACTGCTTGACACTGCATATGAGTACCCATCAGGGCTCGGTTAGCCTCGTCATGAGCAATAAAGGGAATCAGTGAAGCTGAAGTACCGATCACCTGTCGTGGTACGACGTCGATGAACTGGACTTCCTCAACTGGACCTTCAATAAAGCGATTCATGTAGCGCATAGGCACCCACTCATCAAGGATCACATTGTCGTCGATGTTGATACTGGCGTGGGTAATTTTGTACTCTTCTTCGTCGTCAGCAACTAAATACACAATGTCATCCTGAATTTTCATCACCCCGTTTTGACTGACAACTGGGCGATAAGGGGCTTCTAAGAAGCCAAACTCATTTACTCGAGTGTATAAGGATAAGTACGTCACGAGTCCAATGTTCGGACCTTCAGGAGATCGAACTGGATCGATTCTGGAGTACTGTGAAGCATTGATGTCGCGCATTGAGAAAGATGCTCTCTCACGCGTTACCCCACCACTGCCCATAACTGACAAACGGCGCAAGTTGTCAATTTCAGATAAAGGATTCGTCTGATCTAAAATTGTTGACAACCGGTTTCGTCTAAAGAACTCGGAGATGGTTGCAATCAGAGGTCGAGCATTTACCAAAGCTGCCGGAGTCAAACTCTCATCAGTCTTGGTCAAAGACATCTTCTCTCGGATTGATCGTTCTAAACGAATTAAACCAATTCGAAGGGCATTAGCTTGAACCAGCTCGCCAATTCGACGAACGCGGCGATTACTCAGGTGGTCAATATCATCAGTTTTGCCAACCCCATTTTGAAGTTGAACTAAGTAGCGCACAGCCGCCACCACGTCTTCAGGTGTCAGGACGGTGTTTTGCTGATCAACGTCAATTTTTAATCGGCGGTTCATTTTGTAACGACCCACTTCACCTAAATCGTAACGTCGAGGATCGAAAAATAGTTGTCGCATGAAATCTCGAGCGTTATCAAGCACTGCTGGCTCACCAGGGCGCATCTTTTCATACACCTCAATTAAGGCTTCAGCTTGAGTTTTGGTGGTATCTTTCTCGATAGTTTTTTGAATTAAGGTGTACTCATCCTTGCCTTCGAGATCTTTAAACAGGCCCAAAATATCTTCATCGGTACCATATCCAATGGCACGAAGCAGCACAGTGACTGGCATTTTGCGGCGACGATCAATTTTGACCGTGATTACATCTCGGCGGCCAACACCAATTTCTAACCATGAGCCACGAAGAGGGCGTAACTCAGCTCGGAAAAGTACTCGACCGCTGGTAGCATCTTCATCTCCTGAGAAGAAAATTCCTGGGGAACGGACCAATTGCGTCACCACTACCCGTTCAATACCATTGATAATAAAGGTGCCCACAGGGGTCATGCGAGGAATATCACCCAGGAAAACTTCCTGAGTTTGCTCTTCACCAGTTTTTTTGTTGAGTAATGTTGCTTCTACGTATAAGGGCATGTCGTAAGTGACAGCCTTGCGTCGAGCCTGGGCAATGGTGTACTTTGCCTGACCGAAACGGTAGTTACCGAAACGGATTGACCAGTTCTTGCCGGTAAAATCTTCAATGCCTTTATCACTATTTACTTCATCGAGAGCTTCTCTAATACCGCTGGCGAGGAACTTGTCATAACTTTCAGTCTGTAATCGAATTAAGTCCAATTCAGGTAAAATGAGATGATCCTTACCCCAGTTCTCTCGAGTAGTGTGCTGCATTGAAACTCCTTATCTTTTTTTTGACTCTCCTCACGACAAAAAAGAGGCAATCATCGCTTGCCTCACGAAATCGTGTGGATAATTAGGTCGTATGTACAATAAACAAGTGAAATACCCCGGACTTAGTTTTCCTTGAGTTGAATGGGGTGTATTGTAGCAAGCCTTTTTTACTAACGCAAGTATGTATCTATATTCAGATTATGCTGATCAAGGGTTTCGGCAAAATGAATGTTGCCTTCCCGGTCATGAATGTAAAACAAGTAGTCTGTCGTGCTCGGTTCTAAAGCAGCGGTAATAGCATCTATTCCCGGATTTGAAATTGGTCGGGGCGGTAAGCCCGCATTTTGGTAGGTGTTGAACGGTGAGTTAACTTGCCTATCCGCTCCAATTGGCTCTGCCCACCAGCTTTGTTCCGACTGACTGTAGCCTTTTGCATACTGGAGCGTCGCATCAACTTGCAACGGCATGCCGATTCGGTATCGATTCCAGAGGATACCAGATACATCTTTCATTTGTTTTAGACCTCGAGCTTCACGTTCAATTAAGGAGGCCATGATCAGCACTTGATCAAAATCTTGATCATTCGCCGCAATTTCCTCATTTAGACCTTGAGTAATTTTTCGATCAAACGTGCTGGTAAACAAATTAAAGAGTTGCTCCGCCTGTACCTGCTTGGGGACTAAGTACGTATCTGGAAACAGCATTCCTTCACTGGTGGCTGATAAACTCAGAAACTCGGCTTTGTCAAACTGCTCCAGATTCATTCGATCCAAGCTTTCGGCTATCTCTTCTCGCCGCCACCCTTCCAGAAGCGTCAGCCAGACATCTTCAGTGCCTTGAGTTAACACAACAGCAATCTCGGTGAGTGACATACTTGGCGATAACTCAAAAGAGCCAGCTTGCAGCTTCCCATCCAAACCTTGACGTTTCATTTCTAAGCGAAATACGAGTGGATTCTGAATAAATCCCGCATCTGCCAATCGCTGACTGATAGCCGTCACCGACTGCCCCTTGGGAATAACAAACTGGGTTGTAGGGGTATTTTCACTGTCTAGAGGCTGAGTCTGTTGGTTAAACCACAAAACTCCCCCCATTAAAAGCAAGACCGCAAGTAAGAATAACAGACTGAAAAACTTGATTATTTTAGGCACCGTCAGAGTATACCATTTTCTGACTATCCAGATGTTCTTGGAGAAACTCGGCTGCTGCCAAGTGATCAACCGGCTGACGTCGCTGTGACTGAGGCATGCCCCCCTGAAGCGTTTTCTGATGAACTGTGTGTGAGCTGAGTGTCTCATCCACAAATGAAATAGGAATCTGACTGTGTTTCCGCAGCTCATCCACAAACTCTCGGGTCAAATCGGCCATGTGATTCTCGGATAAACCCACAATAATTTCTGAAACTAACTCACACTCAATAATTTTTAGTAATTCAGCAAAAAGCTGATCGTCGTGAGGAATAATTTGCAAGGGCTCAGCCAGTGTTCCCCGACTAATGGCTACACCAACTCGTTTTGTTCCAAAATCGATGGCTAAAATGATCGGATACATCATGTTTGTTCATTATTTACTAACTCAGCTAATATAACACCCCGGCGTAAATAAGTGCCTTCTGGTGTACAGGTGACTAATTTCAGCCGCCGGCCATCGTACTTTTGATTAAGAATATAGGTATCACTGGGCTTTACCTCAATCTTATCTTGGACAAGATATGTGTACTTAACGCCAGCGTACGTAATATAGATGGCATCACCTTTTTTCAACGTCATGATAGTGCTGAAGATAGAGTTATAGCGGCGCGAGTTCTTTTCACTGGGATTGTAAAACTGACGTAGGACAGAGTGACCAAAAATGACTGGATCCCCCATCTCCCCGGGCATGGCTGTGCCAGGAAACTGAATTAAACTTTTGTTAAGATCGGTTCCACCAATAGTCACCTCTGCATTCGAAATATTAAGGGAGGGAATGTCCAAAATATAACTCTTGGTCTCAGTTACTCCCTCCAGCTGGGTTGTTTCAGCTTGGGTAAACCAGTTAGATAAGTTGGTGTAGTCTAGCTGACTATCGAGAATAGTCGGCTCCAAGGAGATATCAGCGCCTGCGACTTGACCCGAGTTGGCTTGGGTCACAATTAAAGGATTGACATCGAGTACATCTTCACGGGGAACCGGCGTCAGTAGCGAAGAAGCTTGCAGCATGGGTAAAGTATTCACATAGTAATTGGCTATGGGAACCACTGCATTTCCCACCAGGAAAATGCCGAGACCAACCAGGAACAACGGCACCAACAAGGCCCCATAACGCACAACTTTGGGCAGCTGTTTTTTGAGTGCCTTTTTACGCGTAACTTCTTGATCTGACTCAACTTTTTCACTCACTACTGTCCGTGACATCAAGCCGTGGACTTTAGCTTCAATTTTTTCCAGGGGCACGCCACTCAGCAAAGCTTGTCGATACAAATCGACTAACTCGTGCTTTGGAATGGGCACTGATGTTGAACTAGTCATAGTTATTTGAGCTCAAACTGAATTTTATTGGCTGGAGGTAATGACCTGAGTAAGCGTTGAGCCAGTGATGGATACATCGAGATCATGACTGACTGGACCTCGGGCCTGCTTGATAAATTACTTTCAGCTGCTGAAAGCGACAGGCCAGCAATTTCTGCTTTCCAGCTATCAAGTGATACTACGGGTTGAGCCACGGAGCTGACATTGGCTTGCAGCTTGACCTGCGCCGCAGTCGAAGCAGACTCCACCAGGCTGGATAAAATTGTTGGTGGTTGAGGGGTTAGCTCATACCCACTGGGTATTTCTGACTTCAATATTGCTTGGGCTAATGGCTCCATATTGCTCGTTTGATAGCTGATTGCCTGAACCACCCCGTCCAGCTCCAAGGAGATTTCGTCCACCTCATCGCCGACTTTGCCATCGTAGGTGGCAGTCTTAACTGTCACACCACCAGTTGGGATTTTATACATGCCATTACTTGACTCAGATTTGAGCTGCTCAGTTACATTTTTGAGAATGTCCGACTTAATGGTAGCAAGCAAGTTTTGGCGGTCGGCTTCAGCCACTACTCTCACTTCTCGGCTCGAACCTCCCGTCAATCCTTCCAGGACGCTGGCACTGTATGTTCCCTCATCAAAACTAGCAATCTTAAGCTCCGTATCTTTACCCAAGTTGCTTTCCGCCCCTATGGCGGCCGCTGTGACGGGGGCCTCAGCTTTGCCATAGGTTTTGGTCTCACTGCTGCCGCTGCTAGTGACGCTCGCAGAGGCAACCGTCACTTCTTGATCCAAGGTAAACTGATACTTTCCATTACTGACTGCTGTCCCCGCTGAAAAGGTTTTTGGCGACGTGGTTTTGTTAAATAAAGTGACCGCTCCCTGGGCTTTTTCTCCCACCAACTTCACGCCCGTTGTTGCCTGAGATGCGGAACCTGAGAGCTCTTTGCTTTCAAGTGAAGCGGGTAGCACCAACAACTCTGGATTCACCCCGCTAGCCTGGGGATCAAGCGTAATCGTTACATCTTTTGCTACTGAAACTTTTTTGAACTGTAAGGCGATCACAGCCGTGCTACTAAACTTTAGATACAGAAAGCCACCAACAAACAACACCACGAGTCCGAGCACGAATCCGGCGGCAATAAACGGGTGGTGCGCAATCTTTTTTTCTTCCTTAGCCGCTGTTTTCATCAGACCCTTAAAGCTTGGCAGTTTTAAATGGGCGAGGAAGCCTGTTTTTGACGTTGTGGTCTCAAGCTTAGCTGAAGCTGTGGGGTGAGGCACCGCTCGCTCCACACTGGGATCTATGACTGGGGGAGGGACGGCAAAAGGGGGAGTGGCCATAGGGACTCCAAAACTTTTAGCGTGAACCGCGGTCAGGTTTTCATCCTCTGGGCTAGCTGGAGTTTGGGTCAGTGGCTCCCCATCTTCCCCGTTTCCGAAAGGAACTTCACTAAAACCAAAGCCTTGATCACTACTTGAGATCTCACTCGTTTCCGGTTGGGGAACGACCGCCTCAGCCGCCATACTCAAACCTTGGCTTGCGGCCACAGCTCTGCCCCCCTGTCTCACAATCGCTTCCAGCAGCATCTCTTTCGGCAAGTGTTCTATCACGGGTGGATGTGAAAAGAGGCTATCAGTTGTCCAGTCGTGATTTACCAGTTGTTGTTCATGCGGAAGCAGCTCATCTTCGGTCAACTGATCTGCATAAATCAGAATTTTGGCCGGAAAGCCCTGGTGAAGCTCATCACTCGGTCGAAGCCTGGCTAACGACTCAGTCAGGTCAGCAGCAGTGTCTCCTGAGACTCCTGCGTGCTCGGTTTTAACGACCTTGCCATGCTTAAGGAGAGTTACCCTCAAAGCCTCTCGGCTGAGATACACAAATAAAGCTGACAGTTGAGGTTCCTTGCGTAAGCTTTCTTGAATCACCGCTTCAGTGGTGACCACAAACCCCACCGCTGTCAAGGTTAAGTCATCGGTTACTTTTTTAAGGACTGGGTTTTTTTCTGGGGCAATACCAACACCATCGACCCACCCAGGAGGTAAACCAAAAATTACTTCGTTGACATCCTCAGACTCCTTACCCAACTGCTGAAGACTCTCATCGACTTTCAGGACTATTTCCTTCTCTGCTGCATACTCAAAAATACTCGATTTGTGAGCAATTTGCCCCCCATCTGGCGCTAGTGACCACAGGGCTGACTGAACTTGGGTATCAGTTAAGACAATTACTAGATAGAGTTTTTCGTCAGGAGTGGCTGGTGCGAACAATGTTGGTAAATCCATATCGGCAGTTAACTCATAGCGTATACCACAAGCTACACCTCCTTTTTATGAAGGCCAGTTCTATTTAAACAAATCTTGAGTGATAAATGAAGAGTGAGACTACAGTTACCGGATATAAATCCGTCTGACTCCAGCTGAGACTGCTTGCTCCTTAAAAATCTCAACCAGACCAATCACGCCGGTTCGATCGACGTGCGGCCCACCACATAGTTCTTTCGAAACCCAGTCAGCTGCAGGATCATGGCCAATGGTATAAACAGACACTTCATCCGGGTATTTTTCGATAAAGAAGGCCACTGCTCCTGAATCCAGTGCTTGCTGTTTAGGCATTATTTGCGTATGCACGGTTAAATCTTGCGTTATCCAGTCATTGATCTGTGCCGCTACTTCTACCAATTGTGACTCAGTCACAGCCTGGGAGTAAGAAAAGTCAAATCTGAGTCTTTCTGGGTTGATGTTTGAGCCTTTTTGTTGGACTTGGGTACCCAGTACTTGGCGTAAGGCAGCATGTAGCAGATGGGTAGCAGTGTGGTACTTGGTTGTTTGTTCAGAGTGATCACCCAATCCCCCTTTGAACATGCCGACCGAGGCAGTTCTCGATCGGTCCTTGTGCTCCCTGAAAGCAGCTTGGAATTTGACGGTATCGACCTGCTGACCTCGCTCAAGGGCAATTTCTTGGGTCAGTTCTAAGGGAAAACCATAGGTTTCATATAATTTAAAAGCAGTTTCACCCGTTAATTCCGGAATTTTTTCGATCTCTTTGAGTCCCTTTTCTAGAGTCTGACTGAATTTTTTTTCTTCCAGTGCTAAATTTTCTGTAATCACAGCCACATTAGCTTCAACTTCAGGGTAAGCGGCTCCGTACATGGCCGATACCTCGACCACCACTTGACTGACAAACGACTGAGAAATTCCCATCATTCGGCCATAGCGAATGGCGCGCCTCACCAGACGGCGGGCAAAGTAGCCTTGTTGCTTATTACCGGGAAAGACTCCGTCAGCAGCCAACATTGTGGCTGCTTTTAAGTGATCGGCAATTACCCTGAAGGAGCGTTTGATGTCATCGTTAGAGTCTGCATATGAGCGTCCACTGAGCGCTTCAATTCGCTGAATAATGGGCAAAAATAAATCGGTGTTGAACACATCCATGTCCTGATTGGCCGCGGCTAAAATTCGCTCCAAACCCCCACCGAAATCCACATTTTGTTGGGGTAACTCAGTAAAACTGCCGTCAGCTTGTTTCTGATACTGCATAAACACCGAGTTGCCAATTTCCAAAAAGCGACCGCAATCACAGTTAACGTGACAAGGTTGATCTTTGAATGCAGATTTTTCATGAAGTCTCAGCTCCGCCCCAAAATCAAAAAACACCTCACTATCAGGGCCGCCGGGCTCCCCTACCGGCATGGCACTGGGAACACCAGCGCGTGACCACCAGTTTTTCTTCTCATCATAGTAAAAAATCCGGCCGCCCTGCATCCCATCCCGCTGTGCCCAATCAACTGCGGCTGCTTCGATACCAGCTTGAGCAAAGAGTGCCTGCCAGATTTCAACCGAGTCATCGTCACGGGGAATGCCCAAATCTTGACTACCGCTGAAAACTGTTACAAATAAACGCTCCGGCGCTAAGCCAATCTCCCGGGTCAAGTACTCAAAAATCCAAGACAGTTGATCCGTCTTGAAATAATCGCCAAGTGACCAGTTGCCCAGCATCTCAAAAAAAGTAGTGTGTCGATTGTCACCCACCTCCTCGATGTCTTGAGATCGAAAACACTTCTGAGAGTCGGCAATTCTCAGGCCCTTAGGATGTGGTTGGCCTAAGAGGTATGGAACCATTGGTTGCATCCCCGAACCGGTGAATAGAGTGGTGGGATCATTTTCAGGTACGAGCGGTGCCGAAGGCACAATCGCGTGTCCATTTGTTTTGAAAAAATCGAGGTATGCTTGTCTAACAGCTGTCGAAGTCATATGAAAAGCTTAGATACCTTTGAACTTGGATTTGGTGCTGGTAGCTCCTTTGGTGTGTTTGCGGGCAGGAGTTTTAATTACGGGTACGGAGTTTTGAGTCAACAAACTGATGGTCGAGTTTACAATATCACGGAGCGATATCTGAGAAAACTGACCATCACCCATCTCGAAACGAGCTTGATCCCATTCCTTAGCTAACTGAGTTCTGAGCTTGCGACCTTTATCAGTCGCAAAGAAAAAGTAACCAGTCGCGCCGGCAAACATACCGACAGTAAAGCCAGTTAAAAAAGAACCTTGTTCGCGAGTATCTGCCATATGCTGATCAAAATTAGTCTTTATTACGGTTTAGCCAACCCACAAAGGTCTCGAAAACTTTGAAACCTGATGATAAGCCTGAAGCCATGCCGCCCAAACTATGCAGTGGTTGGGTTATGGACTCGACGGTACTTTCAACAGTATCGAGAGTCATGTTTACCTTTTGGAGGGTTCGACGAAGTTCCGATAAAACCATGACCATCTGCACACCAACTACAGTCAAGACTATAGTTAGGATACTCAGGATAATTGCGAAAATAACCGGTAAGTATTCCATAAAACTCCTTGAGAACTTGATTCTACGCTATTTTACTCGAAGTTACTTCCTATATGTAGTCCAAATTAAAATCGCACGTACACGGTTCTCTGGATCAGGCTACTTTTCCCTTTTCGATCCCTCGCCTCCACCGTAATACTCGCGATGCCCTCCTGGGGCAAGAAAATCTCAGTCCTAAAGCTCCCATCAGTTTGGAGCGCCACTGGCTGATTATTAACCGAAACAGTGACTTCTGGCTCAGTCTGGCCGGTGACTTCAACTTGAGCCGCGACCAGCGAGTTCTCAGTGGGGGAGCTCACCATCAATTGAGGTGGCTGGTTTAATCGATACCACTGAATCACCACATACAGCAACAGTGTCAAGAAAATTCCCGAGATCGCTAACATCAAGCCCGTAATTGGCGTCCAGAGCTGTCTTTTTTTAAGGACTGGCTTGATAAACTCACGGGGAACTAGCTTACCTTTGGCACTCTCTTTAAAGTCACGCCTGAGGATGCCTAAAAGTGGTTGCGGATCAAAACCAAACACTTGAGCGTAGGTTTTGATGTACCCTTTAACAAATGCCGCTGCTGGCAAGAGATCAAACTCATTCTTTTCTAAGGCGATGAGATACTCAGCTCGAATTCGCGTGCGTTTGGCTAACTCTTCAACTGATAGGCGGTGAAACTGGCGCTCGTCGCTGAGAATCTCCCCAATCGTTTTTGTTTTCATGATGCCTGAAGTGACTCACGAACCAGTTGTGAGATGGTTGCTCCATCAGCTTTTCCGGCTACCTGGGGCATGATCTTACTCATGATCAGACCCATATTTTTGTCTGGGGTGTCGGCTACCGCGGCGGCGACTATGGCTTTTAATTGATCTAGAGCCATTGGTTCGGGCAAGTATTCCTGGAGGATAGCGATTTTGGCTTGCTCTTCTGCGATCAAATCCTGACGATCACCCTTCTCAAACTCTGCAATGGCATCTTTCATTTGCTTGACTTGTTTGGCAATCAGTTTTTGAATGCCTGCATCATCCTGATCGCCGTTATCAATTTCATAATTTCGAATATCAGCAATCAGGAAACGCACGGCTCCGAGCTTGACAGTGTCATGGGCTCTCATCGCGTTCTTCATATCCTCAGTTAATTGATCACGTAACGTCATATATACCTTTCATGTTCCAGATGTGTTTTTATTTTAACACGATCTAGCCGAACCAAACTATAAGCCCCGCTGCTAAGCGGGGCTTATTCAAGTTACGAATCAAGTCTCAAGATTAAATATACTTATCAATAATAGTCTTAACTTGCTCGAAAGGCACCGCGCCATTGATGTACTCATAGTCGCCGTCTTTGGTAATCAAGACCGTACCGGGTGTGCCATTGACGCCAATGCTGGATCCATTGGAAAACTGATCAGTCACAATCTTGGCCATCTCTCCGCTATCGAGACAGGTCTTGAAGGTTTCCATATTTACGCCGGCAGCCTCTGCTGCTTGATTTACGCTCTCCAAGGTAATCCCACTATTTTTGGTGTTGATGTCGAAAATAGTGTCGGTATATACCCAGAATCCCTCGTCGCCTTTTTGCTTGGCAACACACTCTGAGGCTTCACCGGCTTTTTGGGCACTCGGGTGAAAGGATAAGGGATAGTGTCTGTATACAACTCTGACTTTGTCTCCATACGTATCAAGGACCTGGTTGATTGTTGGGTGGAAACGCGCACAGAACGGACACTCAAAGTCGGAGTACTCAACTAAAGTAATGTCAGCATTGGCGTTACCACGAATGTGGTCAGCGTCACTCACCGGGGTAATGCCTTTAAGCGTTTCAGCGGTTGGGCCTCCTTGATCAGGAGCAGGGGCAGTGGGAGGCTGAACGGCTGCTCCACCTTGAGCAACCCTAGAGCCAGATTTTAATAATTGATTTTCTGTCCAAACAGAGCCAGCGAAAAAGCCGCCGAGAGTAATCAAGCCCACAATAAAGATAATGGCAAAGTTATCAGTGATAACTCGAACCATGTTCGCTAAGGAATAAGGGGCGTTAGGTGCCATAACTCTTCTCCGTAAAACTTTTTTTAGTGTTACTATCTTTATACAATCACTTTAAAAATACAAGTAGCAGCCAGATTATGATGCTGATATGAACCGCGTATTAAGCCCCTACGAAACCAACCAGCTGATCAAGCACCACATCGACCCTGTCAAAATTGAGCGATTTGGAGAAATGCCGGTTGAGTACATCACTGGTCATGTGGAGTTTTGTGGTTTACTGCTTGAGTTAAATCAGGATGTGTTGATACCTCGCTTAGAAACTGAAGAACTGGTTGAGTTGGTGTGGAGAAGCTGCCAGCCACTCATTGACCAAAACAAACCCCTCACCATCATGGAAATTGGCACCGGAAGCGGGGCTCTGGCTTTGGCAGTCTTAAAAAAGTTCCTCACGCTGACCCCACCAGTTGGGCTCCGGCTATATCTATCGGATGTTTCTGGTACAGCCATGGTAGTGGCTCAAAAAAACTTGACTCGGCTGTTTCCACAATTTGCGGTGATCCAGACCGATCTCACTCAAACCCATTTTCGCTACCAACAAGCAGATCGGACCATCGAGCTCATCTTACTCGTCAGCGATTTAATGGAAAGCTTTCCCCAAAATGAAAAGGCAGATATCATGGTCGCCAACCTGCCTTATATTCCTACCAGCAGAATTGCGGTGCTTGATGATTCGGTCAAAAACTTTGAGCCGCATCTAGCTTTGGATGGAGGCGAAGAAGGTCTCAGCTTAATTCATCGATTTATTACTAAAGCACCTGCACACTTGAAACCAGATGGTCAGATTCTACTAGAAGTTGACTACACCCATCACGCTAGCGACTTATTACCAGCTGATTCGCCCTTGGCGGCTACCTCGGTCTTTGATCAGTTTCAGCGTCAGCGTTTTGGGATCCTCTCCTGGAAACGACCTACTTAACACCTTCTCTAGGTCATGCGGGCAGCGGTTGATCCCAGCTGCTGGGTTTGTGTTTTGAGTGTTTGAGAGTCCATCCCTGTCACATCAGTCTGACTTTGTGAAGCTATCACCAGTCCCTGAATGATATTTCTTAGCTTGATGGCCTGCCTATTTAAAAGCCACTTGATATCAACTTCTGGAAGCATAGGCTGTCTACTAACAATAGTGACAGTGGAAAAAAAAGGACTGGTTTTAATCTGGACTTCCAGAATATCAGAGATCAAAATGGTCTTGATGTCTTTGGAGAAGAAAAAGAGGGTGTCTACCACCTCAATTTTATTTGGGTATACCACCACTTCACACGGAAACAGATCTACGGGGAAAAACCCAGCCGCTCGGTAGAGTATCTCAGCATCTTGCTCGATGAGTTGATCCATTCCTTGCGATTTATTCATATAACTAAATACTATACAACAATAAAGGGAGTTAGATCGTAAAAGGGTAAGAGTCCCGTAAGACCTTAACGGAATGCATCAAGTAGTTTTGCCGTGCTGACTGCCTTAACTTCATCAACCAGCTCAGTAGTACATCCAACTCGGTTTGCTTGCCGCTCCATGAATGGAACACTTCCAGGATTTCGATACAAGACCCCTAAGGCGATCTTATTCTCAATGTCTGCCGAGATCGCTTGAGCCTGCTCGATATCGCTGGAGTCGTAGCCGGGCTGTTGCTCCACCTCGAAGACTCGGGACTGATACCACTCATGGGGGGTGGCTTTATTAAAAGTGGGACAGCTTTGCAGAATCTCGACAAAACTAAAACCCTGGTGCTGCAGCCCGGCTTGAATGGTTTTAGTCATGTGTTTGACATCACCAGAAAACGTTCGGGCTACAAAGGTGGGATTTAGTGCCAAGACCAAGCGTAATGGATGGATCGGTTCGGAGGTAATTCCGTCTGGTGATGAGTTCATTTTCATCCCCGGCTTGGTAGTAGAAGAGGCTTGGCCCTGAGTCAGGCCATAGTTTAAGTTGTTATGAAAAATAAAGGTGATGTTGAAGTTCCCGCGAATGCCATGGATCAAGTGACCAATCCCTTCACCAAACGTACCGCCATCGCCGCCAAACGCCATGACTTTAATCTTTGAGTTAGCGACTGAGGCACCACAGGCAAACGAGATCACCCGACCATGCAGTCCATGGTACCGATACCCAGAAATTTTATCTGAGCCGTTGCCATTACAGCCAATATCAAAACACAGAACCGTGTCACAAGGTGTTATGCCCTCCGCTACTAATGCTCTCTTTACCGCCGCATGAATACCGTAGTTCCCACAGTTGGTGCACCAGGTATAGAGATTAGCCGAAGCATAATCTGAGAACACAGGTTGCTGATGGGTACAGCTGGTGCAAGGCATAGTTTAATTCGGCTACTTGACTGCTAGCAGCTCCTTCTCTAGATATACTTGAAGATCTTCAATAAAAAAAGGTCGGCCATCATACTTGAGAAATATATTTTTAAACTGATAGCCAGTATGTTGAGTAATCAGAGCTCCTAGCTGAGCCAAAGCATTGTTCTCAACTAAAATCACTTTTTTAGCCTTGCCTACCTGATCTAGAAATCGCTTAGTTTTAAGGGGAAAAACATAACTATAGTGGCAGTAGTTGTAGGTATGGTCCGGGTGGGCTTGATTCCACCATTTCATGACGTCCAAAATCACATTTTTAACACTCCCCCAGCCCACTAGGGTCGTCTCAGCCGTAGCTGGTCCAAAAATCTCAGGTTCGGGCAGCTCCTCCAAGAGAGCGGCATGTTTTCTCAGCCGTTTGTCATACATCTGTTGAACCGGTAACGCCTCCTCAGTCAATGAACCATCCTCAAGATGTTCATCGCTATTGCCAGCAAAAACCGCGTCCGATTGGCCTGGGAGCCATCGGGGTGAGATGCCGGTCTCGGTAATCTTGTAACGATCACTCCCTTTCAAACTTGCCAACTCATTGTCTGCAACCAAGTGTCTCTGGATCGGAATATCGGCTGGCACAGACTTCACTTGAAAGAGGGCTTCAGCAATCTGTTTTTCTGATAACAGAATAACAGGAATTTGATATTTTTCGGCAATGTTAAATGCATGTTGAATTAATTCATAGCAAGACTCAGCATCGCTGACCGAAATCACACAGCGAGTATACTCACCGTGACCAGCGTATATAGCTAGATTGAGATCGCTCTGGGCCGTCCAGGTTGGTAATCCAGTGGCTGGACCTGGCCGCTGTCCGAGCACGCACACAAATGGCGTTTCTGTCATAGCAGCCATCGACACTGACTCAGTCATCAAGTCATAGCCTCCCCCAGAAGTGGCCACCAAGGCCCTGGTTCCCATGAACATGGAACCTATCGCCATCTGAGCAACTGAAATCTCGTCTTCAATTTGTTTCACCATCATCCCTGTCTGATGATACATACTGGCTAAGTAACTGAGAATTGAGCTACTAGGAGTCATAGGGTAGGCGTAGTAGGCTCTGACGCCAGCGGCTACGGCACCTAAGGCTACTAAGTAGTTTCCACTAAGTAAGGCATCATTTCCTCGCTCCGGCACCAGCTTGAACGGAAAAGCGATCGGTTGAATATTCGCAACCTCAGTCTCATATCCTTTACGCAGACAGGCAATGTTGCCGTCTATTACCTCTGGTTTTTTGGCAAATTCTTGCCGAATCACCGCTTCAACCGGTTCTCGTTTTAAGCCAATCAATTTCCACATCACTCCAATTAAAACCGTATTAGCCATGATCGCGTTACCAGCCGTTTCTAGTGCCATCGCCGCTGCCGGCAAGTAAGCAACTTGGAGCTGATTTTCTTCTACCCAGGCTTCTTCCTCTGGTGTCAGCTCTAACTTCAGTAAGCTGTGAATCACCACTCCTTGGGGCCGAACACTTGGCAAGTACTTGTGGAAGGAAACTCGACTCAGACACATTAACAAATCACAGGCAGCTGAAGGAGAGTTAAGAGGTTCATCAGAAACATCTATTTGATGGCTGGCATATCCCCCTTTAATTAAAGACGGGTACTCTCGATAGCCGTAGGTATACAGCCCGCTTTCCTTTAAAGCCTTGGCCAAAATCTCACCAACAGAGTTGACACCCTGTCCGGATTCTCCAGCTGCTTTCAAAGTGAGGCGACGTACAGTTGATATCATAGTTTGAATAAATGATGAATTTTTTGGGTCAGATTTTGATTCTGGGTGCGGGCACCTGGCTCAAGTGGTGGGTTGCTATCAGAAGTGGTGAGTCCTAAAAACTGCTCTGCAACTCGATCCGCCCAAGGCTTCACGACTGTATCTAAAATACCATACGCTTCCCCTTGAATTTTTAATGTCTCGCCTAGGGCCACTCCCTGTTGGGCCAACCAGACGCGCTTGACAATCTCAATCCCCTCACAAAACAATACTGGCTCATAGCGTCTATCACCACAGCCAAGAAAAGCCGCCACTTTGCCCTGACAGTCAGTAGTTTTAATTCCTTTGAGAAGCTGAACGAAAAAGGGGTTAAGAGCTCCGTGCTCCCAAGTCGAGGTGCCAAACACAAACCATTGATTTTGAGCAACAACTTCAATCGGCGTTTGCTCAGCTCGCTGTAAGTGAGTACGTACCCCTCGTTGCTCCAACTGGGCTGCCACCGCCTCCATTACAGTCTCGGTATTTCCAGAAGTCGAGGCATATAGTAATTGAATCGGGGAAGTGGGCATAAACCTTACACTCGAGTGTATCAAAAACTCAGCTGTTACTCCAGCCTGATTCTCGCATCCAGAATCACTGCACCCTTGCCTTGTTTGCGGACTAATAACGGATTGATATCCAGCTCTTTAATTTGAGGAAAGGTATCAACTAACTGCGACAGTCTCCCGAGCAGCTCGATCATACAAGCCTCATCCAGAGGGGACTGACCACGGACACCCTTAATAATTCGATTCACTTTAAGATCTCGAACCATTCTCAGGGCATCAAACCGCGTTAAGGGTGTAATTCCCCAAGAAACGTCCTTGATAATTTCGGCATACACTCCACCCCAACCTACAGCTATTAACTTCCCTAAAATCGGATCGGTCGTCACTCCTAGTAAAATTTCTTGTCCGTCAGATTCAATCATTTCCATGATCTCAACCCCGTTAATGGTTGCCTGAGGATAGGCGTGCTGAATGTGTACCAACAGCTCATGGTATTTTTTGTCAACATCGCTGGGGGCTACATTCAAAACTACGCCTCCGGCTTCAGTTTTGTGTAGTATCTCGGGCGAGATAATTTTAAGGACGACGTTACTTTTAGATTGCTGGGTGAATTTTTTAGCCTCAATTCCGGATTGAACCACGGCTCTCTTTATCACCGGAAAACCATAGGCTTTGAGCAGCTCTGAAACGGTATTAGGATCGAGCCATGAAGCATCGATGGCGGTAGGTGAACTGAGCAACTTCTCAACTTTCGACTTGTTAATGTCTCCGAAGCGAAAGTGATGCTGATTCTTAGGTCTCAGCCACTGTCTAAATTCATTGAGTGCCCCGAGCGCCCGGGCGGCTGGCTCAGGAAAAGGAATTGTCGCCACCTGGCTTTGGCGTAGTACTTCTAACCCCGGTTCTACCAAATCACTACCCATGAAACTGACCACAATGGGTTTGGCTGTTTTCTTTCTGATCCGGCGAATTGCTTGTGCCGTCGCCTCCACTTCGGTCATTGATTGCGGTGTTAAGATAACCAGGACTCCATCAACACCGGGGTCAGCAATAATCAGTGATATCGCTAGGTCATACCGCTTAGCATCAGCATCCCCTAAAATATCAATGGGATTTTTTATACTAGCCGCAGCCGGCAGAATTTCCCTTAATTTTTGCTGAGTGGCCTTCTCTAGGATAGCCAGATCCAGTGATTCGTTCATCAACGCATCTGTTGTTAAAACACCAGGACCCCCAGCATTGGTGATAACGGCAATTCGGCTGTCTTTAAGTGGAGGGTTATCTGCAAAACACTCAGCAAAATCAAACAATTCTTCAATGCTTTCAGCCCTGATCATGCCACTTTGGGTGAACAGCGCATCATATCCAGCATCGCTGCCGCTGAGGGCTCCAGTATGGGACTGGGATGCTTGAGAGCCTTCATCGGTCTTTCCAGACTTTAGAACAATAATTGGCTTGTGTGGCCGGGTGGTCGTTACGCGCTTAGCAACGGCCATAATCTCAGGGATCCGCTGCAGCTGCTCCACATACATCATGATGACTTTGGTGGCGTGATCATGATAGAGGTACTCAAGTAACTCCGTTTCCGTCAAAGAGGCCTTGTTTCCGATGCTAATGAACTTGGAAAAACCTAAGTTTCGCTCCCGGGCGTAATCCAGGATGCTGGCACAAATTGCCCCACTCTGGGACAAAAAAGCCACTTGGCCTTCAGTTGGCATCAGCGGGGCAAAGGAAGCATTTAACGAAACCTCCGGATTAATCATCCCCAAACAGTTGGGGCCGACTAAGGTAATCTGGTACTTCTTACAAATAGCGGCGATCTCAATCTCTAACTCTAGATGGCCAGCTTCTTTGAAGCCGGCGCTAATCACTATGGCAGCTTTTACCTTTTTAAAGGCTGCTTCATGCAAAATTTGAGGCACAATTTTAGCGGGCACAGCCACCACAATTAAATCGATATCAGCATTAACTTCTCCCAATAAGCGGTAAACATGTTTGCCATACAGTTTTCCGCCTTTGGGGTTGATCGGATAAATCTTGCCCTTGAAGCCCTGCTGAATGACGTTCTTGATAATTTCGTTGCCAACGCTTCCGGAGTCGTGTGAAGCCCCCACCACGGCTATGGATCGCGGGTAAAAAAGCGTTTGCAAGCTCATGAATATTCCTACAGATCGAGTATTAGCAATAATAGTGACACAGTTACAATGTGGATACAAGCCAAAGGCGATTACCTGGTTGCCGAGACAGTGGCTGTAGCTGAGTCGCTAGCTAACTCCGACTGGACAAAATCATGGACTGCTTGCCACTGACCCTCACCTTGCTTTGGTTGCAACACCATCTGACCATCACTGCTTCGAGCTAAATCCAGCACATTCTTATCAGTCAGCGCGATCGAAACGATGGCGTAATTTTTTAATTCATCTTGAAATCTAAGCAGGTACTCCATATCGCTCAAAGCCAGATCAGTGGTTAAGCTCCCTGATAAGGTGTTAATGAAAGGGATGATTTTGGGTAAAAAATTGAGACTTAAAACCCGGTCCCGAACGGCTACCATCAAATTTCGCTGCCGAGCTGCCCGCCCAAAATCACCCCCATCTTGGAGTGAGTGGCGAGACCGAACAAACTTGAGAGCAGTCTCACCATCCATCGTGACTTTGCCCGCATCAAAGTGCAAATGCTCATAACGGCAAGTAAAAGACTGCTCAAGTTGTGTGGCTGACATCGTGGCAGTTACTGCCGCTATCTCTTCATCTGATCGGCCACAGCTTTCTTTCTCTAAACCCTTTATTGGATAATAATAATCATCAAATGTTCGGTCAACCTGAACCGTAACGCTGCCTAAAGTTGCGATGGTTTTGGTGAATCCATAAAAATCGAGAGCCACAAACGTATTGATAGGAATCCCAATTACTTTTTCCAAGGCGAACTTAGCCATCTCACCTCCGCCAGCCTCGCCGGTAAACTGCAGTGGTTTCTGCCGATACCGTCCATCATCAGCTCCGATAGCATACGCAGCATTTATTTTCCAGTAACTTTCAGTCGCTCCTTCAACCACCGGCAAACTAACCCATGTGTCACGCGGCACAGAAATAAGGCTGACGCGTTGTCGTTTGGGCTCAATGTACGCCACCATAATTGAGTCACTCAGTTGGCCTCCATCGTGTCCACCGCCTCCGTAGCCAAGCAAAGCCACGCTGTAGGGAGTGCCTTGGTTAAATAAATGCGCGAACCGATTATCAACTGGAGAGGGGGAAGGCGAGGTTGTGTTTACAGCACTTTTAACTGAGATACGACTAAAGTTTCCGTACACATACACGAGTCCGGCAGTAAAAAAAGTCAGGACACACAAACCTACCACCAGCCAGTGGTTGTGCTTCAGCCACGAAATAGCAGAGGTGATGACAGCAGATACTCGATCCATCTCAGACAGGCAGTATGTCACATTTTAAACCCCAAATCCACATCTGCCATAAGCCTGGAACTTTGCTACAATGTGATAGATTCTGCACCGTTATGAACAAACAACCGCCGCCCAGCATTCCTTTCACCAAATCGGCTTACGAGCAGATGGAGACTGAAGTTGAACAGCTACTGCAACTTCGAAAAGAAGTCTTAGTTAGGCTTCAAGCAGCTCGAGAGATGGGTGATTTATCTGAAAATGGTGCCTATACCTACGCCAAGATGGAGCTGGGAAATATTAATCGCCAGCTGCGACAGCTCAGATATCTACTCAAGTTTGGCCAGGTAATCGAAAAACCGGTTGGAAACTCAGTTGTTTCTTTTGGAAGTTCGGTGACCGTCGAAAAAAATGGCCAGGACGTTGCATACACGCTGGTAAGCATTCACGAATCGAACCTGCTTGAAAAGAAATTATCTACCGAAAGTCCCCTGGGTGCAGCGTTAATGGGGAAAAAAATTGGTGATGTTGTGGAAGTTACCGCACCAGCGGGTATAACCAGCTATCGTATTAAGAGCATTCAGTAATTGTTATGACTACCGCTGTCCCGAATCAAAAATCTACGCTTAACTTTTCTGCCACCACCCGTGCGTTCCTCAAACAGTATGCTGAGCTTGATACGTCGCTTCTGTCAGGAGAAAACTATCCAGCCGTGATCAGGTTATTCTCAGAGTATTTGGACCACATTGGTTTTGAGATTCAGTTGGTTCCCATGCCCAAGAGCGCAACATCCTTACCTCTTAGAACTCACTTGATCGCTCGAAAATTTAGCTCTAAGTCCCTACCCACCCTGGTCATGTATAATCATGTTGACGTCGTCCCTGCTACCTACGCCGACGCCTTTCGCTTAAAACTCACTTCCGATAAAATGTATTTTAGAGGTGCCTGTGACCATAAGGGCTCAACGGTGGCCGTACTATCGGCGTTGGAAAAGCTAACCAATTTGCCGCTTCGTTTCAATGTAATTTTTATTGCCACTACTGATGAAGAAACTGATCAGGTCGAACAGCTCAGATACTTGACTAAGAAGTTGAAACTACCACCTCACTCGCTGGTATTCGACCCTGATACCTACGCCGGCGGAGTCAGTGTGGCTGACTTGGGCTTAGCCCAGTTGGAAGTGACCGTGGAGGGGAAAGCCGCACACTCAGGGGCCAGCCACTTTGGAATTAATGCCATTGAACAAGCAAGTACTATCATTGAGTACTTAAAAAAAACTGAAAAAGTCAGACTTGAAAAGCAAATTTCAAAATTCAAATCTTTTCCTTCGACTAAAATCAAGTTTATTCAATCACGCTGTAATATTAATCTCATTTCTGGCGGCATTGCTCCAAATATCATTCCCGATCACTGCAGTTTTGCGGTGGATTTAAGATTCATTCCTGAAATTGACGTCAAGACGGAACATGCAGCTATCAACTCCCGGCTTAAAGCATTCTGTCGTCAACAAAAAATCAAGGCCGAAATCACCACCAAAGCCCTGTACGAATCCTATGCCTCTGAACATCCTGAGATCCGGGTACTAAACCAGATCTATAAAAAAATAAGTAACGAAAGTGGTATTTATGGCGTCCTGGGCTCGACCCCAGCTGCCCAGTGGTGTAAGGAGCTTGGAGTTCCCCATTTTGGCTTAGGTGTCGCCCGTGGTGACACCCGGATGCATGGCGTCAATGAGTTTGCGTATCTAAAAGATGTATTTCAGCTCGAACAAACAATGATTGAGTACTTAAAAGGCACCCAACCTGAATGAGCTGCCCCGCTGACCCCGGGCAAGCCTGACCAAAATAAGCAACTTTGTTGCATTTACTTGTAATCTGATGGATAATGCTGCTAAGGAAAATACATGCAGGCAAAATTCATCTTCTCTCTATTTCTGATCGGCATCATCTTTTTGGGTTGGCTTGGTTTTCAACGATTTAGACCGAACCTTCCCTCTGAGTCAAGTGGGCTGTCAAAAATTAATGTGACAGCAACGTTCTACCCACTGGTCGAGTTCACAAAGCAAGTGGGCGGTGAAACGGTGATAGTTACTAACTTAACTCGCCCTGGTAGCGAGCCACATGACTTTGAGCCCAGCCCACAAGATCTTGTCCAGCTCAATAATTCTGATCTCCTTATCTTCAATGGAGCCAATTTCGAGCCTTGGATTACCCAAGTATCTACTTCACTCAGTCCAAACGTCAAAATTGTGGATAGTAGCTCAGATATTTCTCTGCTGATGGTTAATGGAACGACTGATCCACATATCTGGCTTGACCCCGTGCGAGCTTCCCAACAGGTTGATACTATTACCAATAGCCTAATAACCGTGAACCCCGACCGAGCGCAACTGTACACCCAAAATGCGACTGGATATAAACAACAATTGGCTGATCTAGACAGAGATTTTCGAGAAAGTTTAGCAAACTGCCAACTGAATCAAATAGTGACTTCTCACGATGCTTTTCAATACTTAGCTGAGCGATACGGCTTAGAAGTCATGTCTGTCTCTGGTTTATCGCCTGATGAAGAACCATCACCACAAGCCATGGCAGAGATAGTACAATTTGTTAGACAGACCGGCATCTCATATATATTCTTTGAAAGCCTGGTCAGTCCCAAGCTCTCAGAAACGATAGCTCTGGAAACCGGCGCTCAGACCATTGTTTTTAATCCCTTAGAAGGCTTGAGCACTGAGGAGTTACAACAAGGAAAAAATTATCTCTCAGTTCAGCAGGAGAACTTGCGAGCATTAAAAACTGCCCTCGTATGTCAGTAGTGAGTACTTCTATCATCTCGGCTCAGAATCTCTCATTCGCCTATGACCACCAAGTGGTGTTAGAGAATGTCAGTTTTGAGGTCTCGGCAGGTGCGTTTGTGGGAATCATCGGTCCCAATGGAAGCGGTAAAACCACCCTCATCAAAATCCTGTTAGGTATTTTACAACCTCAAGCAGGGTCACTCACTATCTTTGACAAACCAGTGGTCTTAGGTCATCACGGCCGAGAAATTGCGTATGTGCCCCAAAAAGTCACTCAGGCTGAGAACCGATTTCCGATCACGGTTGAAGAGGTTGTGGCTTTAGGTCGGCTTGGCCATCAGTCTCTGTTCCACCGATCTACAGCCACAGATGCTGACAGCATCAACCGGGCATTAGAAACCGTCGGGTTAACTGAGGTAAAAACCAAACAACTGAGTGCCTTATCCGGAGGACAACAACAAAGAGTTTTTATAGCCAAAGCACTGGCAGCCGAACCAAAACTATTAATTTTAGATGAACCAACCGTTGGCATTGACAGTGATTCTCAAGATCGGTTTTATGCTCTACTCTCACAGTTAAATCGGAAACATGGGTTGACCATAATTTTGGTTTCTCATGATATAGAGGTCGTGGTTAAAGAAGTCACCTCAGTCCTATGCTTAAACAAGACTTTGATTTACCATGGAAATCCTCATAAATTCAGTAAGAGTGATTATTTAGAAAAGTTGTACGGTGAGCACCGTCGTTACATCATTCACGGACATTAATGTTTGATATTTTTAGTTACAGTTTCATGGTCAGAGCCTTTATAGCTGGAGGCATTATTGGCATTATTGCTCCGGTGATTGGTAGTTTTTTAGTCGCTAAACGCTACTCACTCATGGCAGACAGCCTGGCTCATGTCTCGTTAGCCGGGGTGGCACTTGGTCTGCTCCTACACACTCACCCTGTCTACACCGCAATTATCGTTTCAACCTTGGCAGCTCTGGTGATTGAAAAGCTCCGTTCGACGCGTGGGGTCTCGGGTGAAACCGCTCTGGCAATGTTTCTATCCGGCGGCTTGGCTATTGCCATCGTGCTGATTGGCTTGGGGGATGGTTTCTCAGTTGATCTCTTTTCATACCTATTTGGCAGTATTACTACCGTTACAACTGCTGATCTGAAAACCATTGGTGGGCTAGGGTTATTAGTTTTGGGCAGTGTGGTAGTACTGTATCGTCAACTGGTGTATGTCTCATTTGATGAAGAAGCTGCCCAAGTGAGTGGCATCCCTGCTGCCCGAATTAACACTATCTTGGTAATTTTAACTGCCCTAACCGTTACCCTTGCCATGAGAGTCGTAGGCGTTTTACTTATCGGCGCCCTGATGGTCATTCCGGTGGTGACGGCGATGCAGTTTAAACTTAGTTTTCTCAGAACTATCCTAACTAGCTCCATCCTCAGTCTGATCTCGGTGGCAGTTGGTCTGTTTCTGGCTTATTACCTCGATCTAGCCGCTGGGGGCGCAATTGTGGTGTTCGCTCTCCTGTTGTTTTTAGGAATTACCTTATGGCGAGATACGCTTAAATAAGGTAGCCAGCTATTGGAACTCCTGCTCAACTCTTGCCAACTAGTCTACAATAGAACTATGGCATACAACAATTTAACGGCTGAAGAATCACGGGTGATCATCGATAAAGGGACCGAGTCGCCGTTTACTGGCGAGTATGATACTCTGTTCCAAGCAGGCACTTTCATGTGCAGACGCTGCAACACTCCTCTTTTTTCTGCTCAAAGTAAATTTGACTCTGGCTGTGGCTGGCCCAGCTTTGATCAGACCTTTCCCGAGGCGGTCACGCGCCATACAGATGCCGATGGCCATAGAACTGAGATCCTTTGTAGTCACTGCCACGCCCACTTAGGCCATGTTTTTGAGGGTGAAAACCTGACCAACCTTAACACTCGCCACTGTGTCAATTCGCTCTCGATTCGCTTCATTGCCAAAGGCAAGGCTTTACCGGAGGTACTAAATGACCAAAGCTAGTGAAACTACTACCCTCGCCAGCGGCTGTTTTTGGTGCACGGAAGCAATTTTCAAACGCTTGAAAGGCGTTCAATCAGTCATCTCAGGTTATACCGGTGGAACGACGCCTGATCCAACCTATCAACAAGTCTGTTCCGGGAATACCGGCCATGCCGAAGCCATTCAAGTGGTATTCAATCCCCTAGAAATCTCTTTCGAAAAAATTCTGGAGATTTTTTGGAGAACTCATAACCCAACTACTCTGAATCAACAAGGCTATGACCACGGCACTCAGGTTCGTTCGGCAATTTTTTATCATACTGACCAACAAAAAGCGGCAGCCCTTTACTCGAAGTCGCAGCTCGAAGCTGAAAATCTCTATCCCGATCCAATTGTGACCGAGATCTCACCGGTCTCAGAGTTTTATGAAGCCGAAGTTGATCATCAGAACTACTATGACCAAAACCAGCGAGTGCCGTACTGTAACGTGGTGATTGATCCCAAAATTCACAAACTTCTCAAAGACTACAAACAGAACATCAAAACCGAGTACCAGTCATAAACGAGCCAGCCAGAGTATGATTTTGCCAGGAGTCTCCAACGTCCATGACTCTAGTTATGTAAGTGATTAAACAGTTTTACTTTTCCTGCAACAGCGTCCACGACGCGTACTCAGCTTCATTTAATCCAGGTAAAGCGATCCCTCGATGCTGATAGATCTTGGAGAAATGAGGCACTAAGATATCTTCCTCATACCCCCGAACTATCGCCGGATGAATATAGTACTTCCGACAGACAGTAGCCGTATTTCTCAGATGAGCTGAAACCTCCTTGACCGCCTGACAAAGCCCATCTTTAGCTGCGGCAGCGTTGACCGGACTACCTAATTTATACAGAATCTCACCGGCTAAAGTTGTTCCGCCCCACGTTCTGAAATCTTTAGCGGAGAGCTCTTCACCGGTAGTTGATTGCAGATACTCATTCACATCTTGGGAATCAATGGTTTGCCGATTTTGTGTCTCATCTAAGTACTGAAATAGCTCGTATCCTGGTAGCTCAATACATTTTTTGACGGTATTAGCCACCCGAGGATTAGAGATCTCCAGTTCATGAAATATGCCACTTTTCCCTTTAAAACTGAACTTGAGGGTGTCTCCGGTTACGGAAACGTGGCGTTCACGCAGGGTGGTTAGGCCATAAGAATGATTTTCTTTTTCATACTCTTTATTCCCAACCCGAATAAACGTATGCTCCAGCAGCCAGACGACAGTAGCTAAGATTCGGTCTTTGCTTAGGTTGTGTTGACGCATATGACCACTCACCGTTTGTCGCAGCTCGGGCAAGACTTCCCCAAAGCGAATCATTTTATCAAACTTATGTTCCTGCTTATGAGACACCCATCTTGGATGATATATATATTGTTTCCGGCCTTTGGCATCAAAGCCAACTGCCAAAATATGTCCATTCTCGTGGGCACAGAGCTTGACGTCTTTCCATGCCGGAGGAATCACTAGCTTTTTCAAACGACTGCTTTCCTCCAGTGGCAGTACAGCTCCCTCACTGGTCAGGAACTGAAATCCCTTGCCCTGTCTTTTTCTCAGCCAAGTAAAGGAATCATCAGAGACATATCGAATGCCACGTGGGGTGTCAGTCATAGCGCGAGCTGTTTCCTTCTGGAGTACAACAAGGTGATAAACACCAAGTTCGCCAGCACCAGATAAGCAGGATAGAGGGTAGTTACCAACGAATAACTGACAATCGCCACCAACGAAAATGTGTGTTTTACCGCACTTAAGGCAAAAGTAATCAACGTCTCTTCATGTGGTCGATTCCACGATTTTCGAATGGTAGGAACAAAGCCAAACATATCGACGATCGTGATCAAAATCACCGATAGCACCGGCTGTTTCGTCACAAACCACAGAATTAGAGCCGCAGCAGCCCCACCCAACATTATGAAGTCGGTTTTGACAATGTTCTGCTGACCCTTAATCAGAGCCAGACCAAAGACCGAGGTCGCAATTAAGGTGCTGGCGCCTGCTGCCCAGGCTCCCGGTCCAGCATTTCCAGAGATCTGTCCCAAGAAACCAATCGCCGTTAAGATGGCCCAAACTAGCCAGGTAACGGCATTTGGTTTAGTTTTATCAGCAAAAATATCCCTAAAGTAGGGAATGTAGCTAATAAAAGCGATAACGGTAGCGATTATTCCAAACCATTCTTTATATGACATAGCTTTGAGTGTATCAAGAAAGCAGATTCATAACACTATTCTTTCAAATTCACCTGCCAGTGCTCGCCCGCATTGTAAATCCTGGCGGCCTTAAAAGCTTCTGCTGCCTGAACCATATCCCCTTGCCGCGTAAAGATTAATCCCCGTAACTGATGTAGCTCTGAGAAGGCCCTATTCTCATTGATTAAAATATCCTCACTTAAACTCAAAACCATAGCGTACTCTTGCAGTTGATAGTACGCCAGCAACGGTTCAATCTGGTACCACAACATTCTACTTGGTAATCTACTAGAGACTGCCGTAAAAGCCTCAACCGATTCAGAGTATCTACCCAGGTGATACAACGCCACCGACCGATTGAACTGTGCATACACATCTCTAGAGTCACTTCTCAGCTGCGTGTCTGCTAATTCTAAGGCTTCCTCCCATGACTGTTTCGGATCAGCTGTACCCCCGAGTATGGCTTCAGCTGCAGCTTGTTTGTTTTCAGGGACCAGGACTAAAAACTCATAGTTAAATGCTTGCCACAACCTGTTAAAGCTACTATAGGAATAACGGATATCTTTACCCTGGAGAGAGTCGTCTTGAATAAACTCCTTGGTTACCTCATCGTAGCCCTTAATCACTCGGTAGTGACCGATATCATCATCAGGTTTCAACCACGTACGGCTGATGACTGGCCAACCCTCTGAAATCAAACGTTTTACCAGCTCCTCATTTCCACCCGGTCGGTGATAAGCTACAAAACCTTGGTTGCTGGCTACTTCAGCCATCTCCGCCAAGGTCACTGATTTATCATCATTGTCACCGATGGTGTTTTGATAGGGACGCAGCTGTCTGCCTAACTCAGCTTGTGAAAGTGCAATCCCATAGTATGAGAAAGCCATTGATAATGAGGCTGGGCCACAATTATTAAATGACTGAAAGGTGTGAGTACCGCCTGATAATGTCTTTTTCTCGGGAAGTGAGAAAATTTTGTTTAACTCGGTTTCACGATCAAGCTCGGTGGTGGGTGTGGTCAGGGATTCAACCGCAGCCCTGATCGAATCACTGACTAGTACCGCCTCTGGCTCCAGCCACCACTTTAAGTAAGCACCGCTGGTGAGAACAGCGATATTAACGAATAAAACAGCCAATATATACCGGGTTGTTTTCACAATAGTCCTTGCCATTATACTTTAGTAAACTAGGGTACCAAATATAAGAAAAATATTATGAAGTTCGTAAGAAAAAGTTGGTTTTTAAATACTCTGATCCTGGCTTCTTTGTTAATATTTGGGGGAATAACTTCCACAATTTCTCAAAAAAAACCAAATACATCTCTGTCACAGTTTCAGCGAGAACAAATTATTGAGGCTCAAGTGCTTGAGGTGATCTCACAGGAAGAAGTCTTATTTGGAGAAAACCCCTCAATTATTCAAACGCTCAAGACTGAGATCACCAGTGGCTCTAATAAAGGTGAGGTCATCGATACCATAGTCAATCGGACTAATACCCATAGTCCTGTCTTAGCAAACGTTAATGATACTTTGTTGTTGGGATTACTTGAAGATGACTCAGGAAAATACTACTACCTGATTGATTTTATGCGGCTGAAACCGGTCGCGTGGCTGCTGGGAACTTTGTTACTCTTAACCATACTGGTTTTAAGGCGTAATTCCCTAAATGTATTGCTTGCCTTGGCTATCTCCTTCTACGTCGTCCTTCAGTTTATCGTGCCATTTATTGCCGATGGCTATGACCCGGTCATGATCAGCCTGATTGGGCTGAGTATTATTATTCCCTCTTCGTTTTACTTAGTTCATGGCTACTCTTCCAAAACCACCATCGCCATTTTAGGAACGGTACTTTCTTTAACCATGGTAACTGCTCTGTCCTGGTTTACGATCGAGGCAGCCAAGTTAACTGCTATAGTCCGAGAAGATGTGTTCACTATCTTTGCTTTAAATGGCCAGTTACTTTCACTCAGAGGCATGCTGATGGCAGGTATATTAATTAGTGTCCTCGGCATCCTTGATGATGTCACTATCACCCAAGCATCGATTGTCCAGCAGTTGAAAAAAAAGGGTCAGAGTAGTCCTGCTCAGCTGTATGCACAAGCCATGAAAGTCGGACGGGATCACATTGCCTCGGCGGTGAACACTCTGATCTTAGTGTATGCTGGTGCCGCTCTACCAACCTTAATTCTGTTAACTCAGTTCCCCCGGCCACTGATGGTCACGCTTAATGATGAGGCGATTATCTTAGAAGTAGTGCTGGCTTTGATTGGAACTATTGCTCTGATCATTGCTATTCCTATCACCACCGCTCTCAGTGTCCACTGGGGGAAAGTTTTCAAAAAATGACCTCGCAGGCTGTAAGCTGCAATCTTCAGACTTGATCACTGGCTAGGTTTTCCCCTATAGTGGAGAGAGTTAAAATGAGTGATAATCTGTCCCCCTGGATCGCCCAGTTAAAAAACCATCGGGTGCTAAAACCTTTGTTGCAAAACACTCAAGCAGAGGTCGCCATTGTCGGTGCCGGAATTGCTGGTGTCACCACCGCCTACTTTACACTCAAGAACACCTCGAAAAAAGTCCTCCTGATCGAATCGGGAAAAGCTGCCCATGGGGCAACTGGCCACAACGCCGGTCAAATCGTGAGCTACTTTGAACGACCAACTTCGGAACTGGTGGAGGAATTTGGATTTGAAAAAACAGCCAAGGCTCAGCAAGAAATAGATACCGCCTGGGATATTCTCGAGGAGATTTACGCAGATACCAAGCTCCAGACACCCTTTGATTTATTTACTGGCTTTGCTGGTTTTCAGAACATCACTCAGATTTTAACTCACTTGGAAAAGATTCAGTATTGTCTTGAGGCTAAAATTAATTATGAAGCCTTGGTTATTGCTGAAGATGCCGAGATCATCAAGGAAATCCCCCCTCACTTCACCGGCCTATACACCACCCTACCTCACCAGGGCATCCTGAGTATGCTGGAAACAGAAGATGAGCGATACATAGCCGCGTTGTCTGCTAAAAAAGGCTGTATGAACAGCGCGCTTTTTTGTGAAGATTTGATTACCTTTATGCTGAGCAACTATAGCCATCGGTTTGAGTTAGTTGAAAACACTCCGGTACAAGAAGTCTACTTAGAAAAAAAACAGGCTCGATTGAAGATCAAAGATCTGGAGGTTGTGGCCGAAAAAGTGGTCCTCTGCACCAATGGCTTTGAACGCTTTAGCATTATTAATAGCATTGGCCTAGATATCAATCAAAGTTTCCATCATCTGGTACAGGGATCAGTGGGATACATGGCTGCTTATCTCGAGCCAAATACTCAGGAACCCGTGGCAATTAGCTACTTGCCCAGCGCCAGTAAAACGGGTAATCAAGCTTTTGATACATTACCCTATTTTTACTTAACTCGTCGCGCCTTCGAAATGGAGCCAGCTCAGAAGCATTCTCTGATCTGTATTGGTGGCCCTGAAACAGTCATGGATGACACCAACAATTACGTCCAAGCACACCCCTATCCAGAAGAAGCTCAGGCTGTGATTGACACCTTTTTAGATCAAACTTTTAAGTATGCCCCAAAACAACCAATTAAGTATTTATATCGTTGGCATGGTTTAATGGGATATACCCCAAATGGCGTTCGCTGCGTGGGACCTGAGCCGCTCAATCCAGTGCTCTTGTACAACCTGGGGTGCAATGGCATAGGAATTCTACCCTCCATTTATGGAGCCAAAAGAGTGTCTCGATATTTGAGGGGTGATGTCCTTGAAAAAACTATTTTTGATCCCAGAAATAGCTCGCGTTACTTAAAAATGAAGCAAGCCCTGAGTACATTATTTACGGCTTAATTACATACAAATCGCATGCCTACCAAATCCTCATCAACCAAAGCCATCATTCGTGATATCACCTACAGCCCCAAGGAAAGAGCTCAAATCTTTAGTGAACTTGAGCTGGATCGGCAACCCGCCATCCTCTTACGGCTATCCAAACATGTTCAAACACAACTTCTGTCGGCAATTGAAAAGGATACGCTGCTGTATGTGCTAGAACATCTCGATCCCGATGACGCCACAGATATGCTGCAGCTACTGCCCAGCCGAAAGCAAAAAGAAACCCTAACTCAGTTAAGTGAGGAACTGCAAAATACCTTATCTATCCTGTTGCAGTTTGATCCCAAGACGGCAGCTGGACTGATGAGCCTGAACTATATCCAAGTCGATGTCGACCAGCCGATTGCTCAAATCGCCGATCAAATTCACACCCATGAGAAAAGAACCGGCAAGTTTCCCACAATCTTAGCTCTGGAAGATGGTAAGTTAATGGGTTACGTTCCGGTTCAAGAATTGGTGTTTACTAAACCGGGTCACAAAGTCAAAGACGTGATGAAGAACATCACTTCACTGAAGCATACTGCGAGCTCAGAATCTGTAATTAACCATTTTCTTGATCATCCTCATAAAAAGGTAGCGGTGCTGGGTGAGAATGACAATATCTTAGGCATACTCTACTCCGACGATGTTTTGAGAGCACTCCAGGAAAAAGAAGCCTCCACCCTCTATGACTTTGCGGGTGTTAGTAACGAGGAAACCGTTTTTGGCTCAGTCAAACAAAAAGTAAAGTATCGATATAAGTGGCTGATTATTAACCTAGGAACTGCTTTCTTAGCTTCAGCCACTGTCAGTCTCTTTAACGACACTATCTCGCGATATGTATTGCTCGCAGTGTACATGCCAATCGTGGCTGGAATGGGTGGAAATGCTGCCACCCAAACTCTAGCGGTTCTAGTCAGAGGAATTGCTCTAAATCAAATTGACTTAGCAACTGCGATGCCAGCACTCAAAAAAGAGTTAGGGGCAGCCTTGATTAACGGTGTGATTAATGGCATCTTAGTGGCAACCGTAGTCATTCTCATTAACCGTGACTTTAAAGTAGCATTTATTTTGGCCATCGCCATGATTACTAATTTACTAGTAGCTGGCTTTTTTGGCACACTGGTGCCGCTGATTATGAAGAAACTAAAGAAAGATCCCGCCACGTCAGCCACCATTTTCATCACCACTGCCACTGATGTTCTCGGATTTTTAGCTTTCCTAGGACTTGCGACGGTAATACTTCGCTAACTTTTTGGGAAAGAAATTCGCCAGAAATTAAGAAACAAAGGTTAAGGCAACGCCTAGTTTACCGGCTCTACCAGTCCGACCAATTCGATGAACATAGTCATCGTACGACTGGGGCTCGTCAAAATTTATGACGTGAGTAACACCCTCAACATCAATACCGCGAGCAGCAATATCAGTTGCTAGCAAGGCTTGAACGCGACCATTTTTAAAGTCTTGAAGCGAGCGTTGTCGAGCATTTTGACTTTTATTGCCATGAATAGAACTGACGTGGAAACCGCGGTCTGTTAGCTGTTGTTCGAGTTTATTGATGCCATGTTTGGTACGACCAAAGACGATCACTTTAGTGAATCCGTCCTTAATCAATAGATCGTGCAGAACATCGACTTTATTTTCACCATTTCTTACGGGAACAATATCTTGTTCAATATGATGACTGGTTTCTTGACTCTTGGCCGTAATTTTGACTGGATTCTGGAGAAAAGTTCTCATAATATCTTCAGTTTCACGATTAATGGTGGCACTAAAGAAAGCTGAGTGGCGTTTTTCAGGTAAACGAGAAATCAAGTATTTGATGTCTTTACGAAAACCAATATCGAGCATGCGGTCAACTTCATCCAAGACAATGTTGGTAAACATCTCAATTCGAAAGTCTCCACGCTCCATTAAGTCGATGATTCGACCCGGAGTTCCAATCACAAAGTGAGGATTACTCCGCAAGCGGGCTACTTGGCTGCCGATACTCATACCGCCGATACAAAGCGCCACACTCACTGGTACATTTTTGGCAAATGACTTGAACTCTTCAACAATTTGCAGTGCCAGTTCTCGGGTAGGAGCCAGTATAAGCACGCCTTGATCTTGGTCGTTAATCACTTTATGAATCATTGGTAATAAGAAAGCCGCCGTTTTTCCGGTGCCGGTATTAGCAATACCGACCACATCATTACCTGCCATTAAGGCCGGAATAGCTTTGTCCTGGATTGGCGTCGGAGTTTCGTATCCGTGACTCAGTAGATTATTCAATAGTTGAGCATCTAAACCAAAGTCACTGAATTTATTTTCAATTACTTGAACTTCTAATTGGGTTGGTTCCAAAGCCGCATTAACATAACTCGATCGATTAATACTCGAACGTTGCGGACCGCGCTGGAATTGAGGGCGATGACCATATGAACGGCCAGGTCCCCTGTTTTGATAGGACATAGTTCCTTACTATATTATTTACCTGCGGAAAGAATCTCATTATTCCACTGATGAGTGGAATTTCCGACCGAAGACTACCATCATAGCAGAAAATATCCTATAAGTCAAAGGCTCCCCTCTGATAGGGGCAGCCGCATTCGGCATCAGCTAGAATTTAATCCATTCCTGAATTTCCCAAAGATGTCCATCTGGGTCACCAAAGTAAGCTGTTCGCTGTCCCCAAGCCTGAGTCGCACTCACCTCCCTGGTGACCGTAAAGCCGAGCTCGTCACGGTAAAAGCGGATAGATCGCTGATAGTGATCCGTAACTAGCACCACCCATTCAATTCCCTGAGTCATAGCCAATCTCCTGAAGTAGTTGTTTAAGTGTCTCAATATTCCGTCCCGTTTTCGCCGACACTGCCACAGTTGACCGACCATTAATTTTTTGGGGTAACTGGTGCAGTTGCTCATCACTGAGTAAATCAATTTTATTAAAAATAAGAACTCGCGGCTGATTGGCTCCTAGTTCATTCAAGATTGAGTCCACTACTTCCAGTTTTTTCAGCCAAGTCTCATCTCCCACATCCACAACCTGCAGTAAAATGTCAGCCTCCATTGACTCCATCAGAGTTGAACGAAAGGCCTTAATTAACATGGGAGGCAGATTTTCTATAAATCCGATCGTATCAGACAGGAGAATCGGTTTAACCAAGTGATCAAACAACACTTTTCCCACTACCGTGTCCAGTGTGGTAAAAAGAGACGCATCAGTTTGTTTTTTCTTATGGGTAAGCGTATTAAAAACGGTGGATTTGCCAGCGCTGGTATACCCAACCAAGGCAGCAGTTGCTAATCCATGTTCCTGTCGCTGATGAACAGCATGACTTCGCTCTTTAACTCGGCGCTGGAGCTCCTGTTCAATTTTTTGCTTTCTTTTTTTGATTTTGCGTCTCTCTAATTCGATGTTTGTCTCTCCCAAACCCTTCGTGCCAATCCCCGCTCCCTGTCTCGATAATACCGTTCCTCCCAGACCATAAATCCTGGGACCGAGGTGCTGAATCCGGGCTAGCTCAATTTGCAGCTTGGCTTCTACTGATGAAGCGTGAAGTTCAAAAATATTCAAAATTAAATCTACTCTATCCCAGACAGAGATTCGCGGATTTACCCCCCAAAGTGTTTTCTCCAATCTAAATATTTGGCCTGCGTTAACAATATCATTAAGCACCACCACATCAATTTCTTTTTGGGCTACGTGCTCTTTTAACCACTCAACTTTTCCCGGACCGATGTACGTATCAGTATGTGGATGGACTCGGTGCTGAACCGTTTCTTCAATTACCACTCCACCATATGTCTTCACTAATAACTTCAACTCATGCATGTCAGCCACAGCCTTACCTTGGTGGTAGCGCGGGTCAATGACTTGGATCAAGCTGAAGGACTGTGACATAAAAAGGGCAACCCTACGGCTGATACTAAAGGGTCTTGCCCGCAGTATCAAGCAGCGTCCAGTCAATTTGAGATTATTTTGATATACTTATATCTATATGAAACTGAATCATTACCTTTTAAGATCCTTGCTCTGCGAATTTTTGGGCACGGGCTTATTGTCCTTGACAGCTTTATTGACAGGCGACCCCTTGGCTGTTGGCCTAGCATTAACCACTTGTGTCTATGCATTCGGGAGTATTTCGGGCGCGCACGTCAACCCCGCCATCACAGTGGGAGTAGTGGCGTTACAAAAAATGTCGCCCCTTACCGGTTCCTTGTACATTATGGCCCAGTTTGCTGGGGCGGTTACCGCATTATTTGTCACCAATCTAGCCCAATTGAAAACGACCACCGCGGGAGAACCTTCAGCGCTACTTGAGGTTATTGGCGTATCCTTTCTCTTCTTAGTGGTCGCTGCAGTAGTCAACAAACAAGTCACAACCTCTGCCAGTGGCATAGCGGTGGGCTCGGCCTTAGTTGCAGGCCTCTTAACATCAAAGGGAATTTTAAACCCAGCCGTGGCAACGGCATTTCAACATCCAGTCATTTCACCGAGCATCTGGGCTCCTGTTTTAGGCACCTTACTGTTGGCGTTGATCATCGGCGTTTTGAATAATCGAGATACTGATTAATCTGTCCAATTAACTGCGGACCTTCATAAATCATGCCCGTAATCAGCTGAACTAAATCTGCTCCCTGCTCCATTTTTTCTTGCGCATCCTTACCACTGAAAATACCACCGGTGCCAATGATGGTAAATCTTGATCCATACTCTTTTTTGGTTAAACGAATACACGCATTTGAGCGGGATCTCGTCGGAAATCCGCTGACATTACCCTTGTGTATCTTCCAAATTTTTACATCTTCAACAGAAACATCAGGATTGAGCTTATCTTTGGTTAGATTACCAAAGATGACACCATGCACTGTGTGTTTATTTAAGACTCTCAAGAGCTTCTTAGTTTCATGCTCTGATTGATCAATTGGCATTTTTGCATAGACTGGCCGAGTTAACTTCAAGTTATCAATATGTCGAAGTAACGTATGCAACTTTTCAGGGGTGGTAAATGGTTCTCCACCGTACGTATTCGGGCAACTAATATTCAGCTCGTAGTATGAATGGCGGACGCTGGAAGCCTCAAACAATCGGAAACAACCAAGAATATCTTGAATTTGCTCCAGCTCAGTTTTATATTTTCGATTGGTGCTGGCGATACTAATCCCAACTGGGATGGAAAAAGTAGCTCCTTCTAGATTTTGAATCACTCTTTTTGCCCCAACGTTTTTTAAACCTTTATTTACTATCAAGGCTCTTGAGCGTGGTAGCCGAACGAGCCTGGGTGGCTGATTACCAGCATACGACTCTAAAGTCACTGTACCGATGGTGTGAAAACCAAAACCCATGGCCGGCAAAGCATCAACTAACTCTCCGTTATAGTCAAACCCCGCTGAGAGTCCTACAGGGTTGGGGAACTTGATTCCATCAATCCTTCTACGACTCGTTTTTCCAGCATATGCCCAAGAAAGGGCCATGACTCTTCTGAAAATTGGCCAGCGACTACCGCGGCTTCCGCAAAAAACCAGCGTGTTGTGGACTGATTCTGGGTTAAAACAAAAAAATATGGGCTTCAACACGTTCTTATAGAGAAATCCCGTCGTATGAGAAATTAGCGGCTGCATATTTTTTGATTATACTTTAGATATATCAGCCCCGTCGTAAAAAACAGCAGCACGCAGTTCAATGCAGAGATGAGACAGTAAATACACCATGCACCTAAAATCACACCCATAATGAAGCTTAGGTACACGGAAAAGGCCAGTCCCGCTACTCCCAACAGAGCCAAAATCTTGGGTAGAGAAAGACAGTACTTTCCGAGCAAGAGTTGCTCTTTACCTAACAACCAGGCGCTACTAACCACCAACATCGTCAAGTAGAAAAGGATGCCAAATACAGATAGGGGTATTACTCCAACTGATGACCACTCGCTTGATAAAACCACGTCGCATTTGAACGACGCCGTGCACGGAGGAACTGTTCCACTCAGTTTTTCCCAAGACAAGTAACTGGCATCTGCAACGCCAAGGATACTAAAAACAACTAAGACTAAGGCCAACACCGTTTTCATTCACACCTTTATTTGATAAGCTCAAGTTATAGTGGGTATCATCAATATTTACTGTAATTTGTATTACAATCAGGTGGGAATCAGTAATTATGTTAACAAGCTCTCAAAGTATTGAGGTTTTTTTTCAAGCCTATCCAAAGAAGACCTATCAACGTGATGAGTTGATCATGTCATCTGAAAGCAGCTGTGATTTTTTGTACTTCGTCGAGTCAGGCGCTGTCAAAATGACTAAAACATCATCACAGGGCCAAACTTTGGTGCTGCATGTCTTCTTCCCAGCTTCCTTTTTTTCACTGTTGAGTCTCTTAAACACAACTCCCCAAGCATACGATTTTATTACCTTAACTCAAACCACAGTGTTCAGAGCACCTAAAGCTGAGGTGATGACATTTCTAAAAGACAATAACCTAGCGATGCTCCAACTTCAGGAGCGCCTGTTACAAGGTTTAGCCGGATTGTTACAAAGACTAGAGTCAGTAGCTCTGGCCCCCGCCTATAACCAGGTTGCAAGTCTCTTGCTATATTTTGCTAAGCACTTTTCAAGTGCCTCTGAACCTAACAATCAGGTTTCTCAATTACTGATTAAAATTACTCATCAAGAAATTTCGCAGTGGCTGGGTTTAAGCCGAGAGAACGTCAGCATTCACATGAAACATCTGGAAAGGGATGGTCTCATTCAGTCTGAGTCTCATCTGATTAAAATTATCGACCGTGAGAAGCTGCATCAGCTGGCAACTACTGCAGTTATCCTTTAAGTTGCAGGAAGTTGCAGACGGTGTAACATAGATTACAGTCGCGTTAGCCTTCATTTGAGATACTATCAGTATGACACCAGTAACAACCCCAACTGCCCCTTCAGAAACTGCGCTCTATTTTAGGGTCGGCATTTTTAGCTTACTCCTTTTTGGCAGTTGCTATGCCTACACCTCTTTCCTAAAAATTCCGGGAACCCTAAATAAATCGGTCGCTGATACCGCCATTATTTTAGTTGGGCTATCGATGTTGCTGAGCAGTCTGTGTTACTTTTGGAATTTTTTTGATTCGGTGATTCGCTATCGAAAACACTTAGGGTTAGTTGGTTTTGCGTATGCAATTGCGCACCTGGTGCTATCACTCTCCGCTTTTCAAGCCCTTTTGAAAGTAGAAACCTGGGAGAAGGGCCTGATGTGGCCAGCTTTAACTGGAGTCATAGCCATGGTAATTTTTGCAATCATGGCGATCATTTCTAACAGCATGATGGCTCAGTTGCTGGGAGGAAAAGTGTGGCGAGCCATTTTAAGAACTGGCTATATCGCCATCATCTTCGTTTGTGTTCACGTTGTGCTTCTCAAATTTCCCCGCTGGTTAACGTGGTACACCAGCGGCATGCAAACCTTACCCTCACTCAGTTTGATAGTAACTTTATTCATGCTCATCGTGCTGATCATGAGAGTCATCCTCTGGTGGAGTTTAAAACAGCCGAACGCCCGTACTAAAAGATAGCTTCAACTGCAGAAAAAATCCACCGCTCTGGGTAGGACTTTGCGACAGATTCCTGCAACATACAGTAACAGAATTTTGCCTTTCTATGACGCATGACCAAGGTTTAACTACCAACCAAGCGGTAAAACTGGCCCAAACGCACGGCCCAAATGCTTTGCCAGAAGCCAAAACTATTTCGAACTGGTCGCTATTGATTGCCCAAATAAAAAATCCATTAGTCTACGTTCTCTTGTTAGCTTGTGGTGTGACTTTACTCCTCAGACATTACCCCGATGCCCTGATTATTTTCTTGGCAGTCATGTTGAACACCGTTCTGGGTTTTTTCCAAGAAAAGAAAGCTAACTCCGCCTTTCACGCATTACAGAAATTCGTATCTCAAAAGACGGAGGTCATTCGTGATGGCCAGCGCGTCACCATTGATGGAACTGAGCTGGTCCCAGGTGACGTGGTGGTGCTCGCTCAAGGTGCAAAAGTGCCTGCGGATGGAGTGTTGATTTTTGCCAACCGAGTTTTTTTTGATGAAGCTATTATCACCGGTGAAGGAGCACCCGTGGAGAAAGATACGCCGGATGAAATCTGGATGGGAACTACTCTGGCATCTGGGCAAGCCCGAATGAGAGTCGTCAGTACGGGCTCGAAGACAAAGATTGGCTCAATTGCAACCGAAATTCAGTCAATTGATGAGGATACACCTTTAAAAAAACAGCTGACCATCTTTAGCAAAAAACTAGTGGTGATAATTTTAATTTTAGTGGCTTCGGTGTTTCTGATTGGTATAGTCCGAGGTAACAGCTGGGAAGAAATGTTTGCCACCTCGGTAGCATTGGCGGTATCGAGTATCCCTGAAGGCTTAATCGTCTCGCTGACGGTGATTCTTGCCATTGGCATGCAAAAGATTCTCAAGCGTCGGGGATTAGTGAGAAAGCTCTCATCAGCCGAAACGCTCGGCGGTGTGACTACCATCTGTGTGGATAAAACCGGCACCCTCACCGAAGGTAAGATGCAAGTTGTAGATGTGGTAGGGAACCAAGCCATAATTGCTCAACAGATGATTCTGGCCAATGATTTAGATGATCCATTGGTGATTGCTGCGTATAACTGGGCAGTACAACACACCAAGACTAAACCTGAGGATTTTGAACGCCTGGACAGCATTCCTTTTTCCGCTAAAGACAGATTTTTTGTCAGCCTCCATCACTGGGATAAAAACCATAACCAAATGTTGGTAAACGGTGCTCCAGATGCTTTGCTAGCTTGGACTACCTTATCAAAATCAGAGCAAGCAGCTGTACTCACGACCATTGATACCTTAACCTCGGAAGGCCGAAGATTAATCGGAATCGCTCGTAAGACAGTTCCCGCATCCACCAAATCGCTGGAAAGTCATGACGTCAAAAAACAGCTAGAGTGGGTCGGCCTGATAGCATTCTTTGACCCTGTCAGACCTTCGGTTAAAACTTCCTTAGAAAAAGCCCAGCAAGCTGGCATAAACATCATGGTTATCACCGGTGATTATGCTAAAACGGCCGAGTTTGTGCTCTCAGAAATTGGGCAACCCGTGACTCAAAATGATATTCTGTTAGGTGAAGATATTGCTCATCTTTCCAGCGCTGAACTTTCTGAAAAAGTTCAAAGCATCAAGCTTTTTGCCCGCACCACCCCCGACCAGAAACTTACCATCGTGGAGGCCTTGCAAAGAAATGGTGAGGTTGTGGCCATGATGGGCGACGGAGTTAATGATGCCCCTGCAATACATCGGGCTGACATTGGCATAGCTGTCAGTGAAGCCAGTGATGTCTGCCGTGAGTCGGCTGATTTAGTCCTCCTCGATTCGGACTTCTCAACAATTCTGGCCGCGGTGGAAGAAGGTAGGGGCATCTTTGATAATATTCGAAAAGTAACATTGTATTTACTGAGCGACGCTTTTTCGGAGATTCTAGTAGTGATTGGAGGCATGTTGCTGGGACTGCCGTTACCTATCACAGCCATTCAGATTATTTGGATCAATCTTGTCTCAGACGGTTTTCCCGGTTTAGCCCTAATCATTGATCCTAAGCGGCCAGGAATTATGAATGAGAAGCCGCGACTGAGGAGTGAACAGCTGGTCAATCACTGGATGATCGCTCTGATCGCGACGGTCAGTGTCTTTGCTGGCGGCACGGCCTTAATTACGTTCATCGTGACGTATAACCTCACTCAGAGCGTGGAGATTGCTCGCTCGATGACATTCTTAACCTTGGGGCTAAACTCACTAACGTACGTCTTCTCAGTTCGCTCTCTACTGGTTCCGATTTGGAAAACCCACATCTTTGCCAACAAATGGTTGCTCTTAACGGTAGCAGCCGGCTTCTTGTTGCAAATACTACCCTTTGCAACTGAGCCCACTAGAAACTTCTTCAAAGTTGTCGCACTTGATCTTGAGTATTGGTTGATTGCCATCTGTTTGTCACTGGGGGTATTCTTAGCTGTAGAAGTCTTTAAAGGACTTTGGGGATACCGACTGGTACTAAAGAACAATAAACCATCCCACTCCTAAATATGATATTATTTTTGTAATGCTCATCTCGGAAATTTATCACCCTCATCCCAAGACCTTACCTGCCACAGCCACAATCCTTGAAGCTATCCAGGAACTAATGAAGGATGACATTAATGCGCTCGTAGTCGTCTCAAATAAAAAGGTGGTAGGTGTTTTGTCGCTTCAAGATATTGCTGCCGCCACTGTACCGCGTCAGTTTCGTAAAAACATTCGTATGGCAGCGGCAATGTATAAACCAGGATTTTTTACGGAGATGTGCCAAAGTCTTAAGGATGAGCCTATCTCTCAAATCATGCGCAAGGAGTTTGTGTCAGTAGATCTTGAGGATAATATTATGGCGATCACTGCTGATTTTCTAAAAAATGACTTATACCTTGTTCCAGTGATTGAAAAAGGCCAATTACTGGGTGTGGTGACACGAACAGAAATCAAAAAAGCGCTTGACTACGGAATGAGAAGTACCTGATGGCAGAGCTTATATCACATTTGACCATCTTCTCATTTATTTCTATCAGTGTTTTAGTGGTGGTGTATTACTTTCTGATCACTGAAAAACTACCTAAATCAGTAGTTGCGGTCTTAGGCGGAGTTGCCCTGATTTTAATGCAGGTATTTCGCTCGCAAGAAGCTACCTCTCAAGAAAATGCCTTTTCCTTTATCAGTCATAACTTAGATATTTTAGGCTTTGTGATTGGGATGATGCTGTTGGTAGGAATTGTCAGAGAGTCAGGTGCTTTTGAGGCTCTAGCGATTGCCCTTGTTAAGTTGGTTAAAGGCAAACCTACACATCTATTGATTGCATTTGGCTACTTAACTTTATTGATGACCACTTTTCTCTCGAATATTCCGACTGTTTTAATTTTGACACCAGTCATATTAGTGTTAATAAAAGAACTAAAACTGCCTGCACTGCCGTTTTTATTCACCCTCGTCACCATGGCAAACCTGGGTGGAGCCATGACGCCGATTTCCGACCCCACCACCTACTACCAAGCAAAAGTAGTGGGCTTATCCTTCATGGAAGTCTTACAAAACTCTGGCTTGATTGTGTGTATCCTCAGCGTCGTTAGCCTTATCTATATTTTATTGATCTTTCGCAAAGACCTAGATAAATCTCCAGTCACAGCCAAAGACGTGGCCTTATTTAGACCCTTAAAGGCTTTACAAGATCGCAAAATCTTGAAGATTGGAATTCCGATCGCGGTGGTAAGTATTGTAGTGATGGTGCTTAAAGAGCGCATCGCTGGCTTGACTGGGGTAACTTTGGACAACGCTAGCATCACCATCGGGGCCTCATTTCTGTCGATCCTGATTTTCCATAAAAAACCAAGAGAAGTCTTTCGGAACTTGATAGATTGGGAAATTATTTTCTTTTTTATCGGCTTGTTCGTGGTGGTGGGAGCCTTAGAGTTTACTGAAGTTATCTCAGTCATGGCTTCTGGTTTGGTTGCCCTCACCAACGGGAATATGACCGTTTTACTACTGTTGATTACCTTAGGATCGGGGTTGATTTCGACTTTTATTGACAATGTTCCGTACAACATTACGATGGTTGCAGCTGTTCTAGAAATGCAAAAAGCTGGTATCTGGGTGTATCCATTGTGGTGGGCTCTCAATTTAGGAACTTCGATTGGTGGCGCCGGCTCACCGATTGCTGCAGCCTGCAATGTGATTGTGTTTGGACAGGCAGAAAAAGAAAAGCTTCACATCAACTTCGTTAAATACTTGGTACTGGCGCTACCCTTAGTCATCATCAACTCATTAGTCGCCTTTGGCGTTTTGTGGTTGAGATACTTGAGCTAGACACTTCACTGTCGCATATATTGGCTAGTTACAACTTTTTTGTTAAAATATCCCTAAAGCACGCGCGCGTCAGAAAAGCGTTCCTAATTACTTTCCATACATTTCTTTGATTTATCTTAGGTGTTGAGCTACTTTTACTAATAGCTCCTGCATCTCGAATGGCTTGGCAACGAAATCGTCTGCTCCCACAGCAAGGGCAATCCCTTTCGTATCGTTATTTGCTGAAACCATAATAATAGGAATGTGTTGAGTTTTTGGCTGACTTTTTAACTTTTTACAGATATCTCTACCGTCTACCCCAGACATCCAAATATCGAGAAGTAGTATGTCAGGCTGAAACTCATGAATTTTAGAGACAGTCTCACCATTTATTGAGGTTTCTACCTCATAGCCCTCACTCTCAAATATCTGTTTTAATGCATCCAAAATGCTAGGATCATCATCTGCAATCATAATTTTTTTAGCCATGCTTTATTTCCTCCTCTCCATCTTGAACTCTTAGCCCCTTCGGCTTTGACTTTTCTTTAATAGGAATTGCAAAATAAAAAGTTGAGCCTTTCCCAACTTCACTATTTACCCATACTTTTCCAGTGTGTCGTTTTATTATCTCAGCTGATATGTACAGTCCAAGTCCAAGTCCAGGATACGTGTCTCCCTTGGGACTCTTGACGCGATAGAACCTATCAAATACAGTTGCCAAATTTTCAGCTGGTATGCCAATGCCAAAGTCCTGCACACCGACAATCACCATATCGTCATCTACTGATAAATGTACGACAACTTTGTCTGCGTCAGGAGAGTATTTGATTGCATTAGTTAAGAAGTTTGTTAGGACCAGCCCAATTCGTTCTTTATCTGCATAGACTTGCATTTTCACCTCACCATTAATCCTGATTTTATGTTTATCTGTAGTAAGTTGTAATTCATCAACCGTAACTGCCACCATTGGATCGAAAACAAACAAGTTTTTATTGAATACGATTTTCCCGCTTTCAATCTTAGTAACGTCCAGTAAATCCCCGATCAGTGCGCTCAGTTTATTTATTTGGACCTCCATCTTGACAAGGTTTTGTGATGCTACTGGATCTCCATATTTTTCAAATTTTTTTTGCAATATTTGAGTGTATGCTTTCAAACTCGTTACTGGGGTTTTCAACTCATGGCTAGCAATACCGATAAAGTCATCCTTTTGGGTCTCTAGTGCTTTTCTCTGTGACATATCCCGATAATTAATTACCACTGCCCCTACGTTCGGGTCGCTGATCATATTGGTCATAACAGACTCTATCCAAATAAGCTTACCGTTTTTGTGTTTAATTCTATAGACTATGTGTCTATCGCTACCAGGTTGCTTGAGGAGTTCTGCAAAAAGTTCAGTTACAAGCTTTCTGTCATCTGGAGGAACAAGATCAAAAGGATTGGTTAGTTTTTTAAACTCCTCTGGGGCATAACCAATCACGTTTTTGGTCGATGGACTTGCGTATAACACCTTGCCACGTTGGTTAACAAGCGCGATTGCATCTGCGCTTTTTTCGATCAAAGCGCGAAAACGCTTATCGTTTCTTTTTTTTAAGTCTTCCAATTGTTTTTGTTCGGTAATATCCTCAATTGCTAGAAGTATCAGCTGGGCATGATCTATTCGCCGCGCATTGAGAAGCATGGTTTTTTGTCCTATTTTCGGAAACACATGCAATACTTCAAAATCGTTAAATACTTTCTTTTTAGGTAATACGTTCTCAAGAAGTTTTCGTAGTTCTGGAATATCCCACTGATGATCCCCTATTTCATAGAGAAGTGTTCCTTCTGTGTTTTTCTTTAACACTTTAAACATTCTGTAGAAAGCAGGATTTGCGGTGACTATATGCAAAGTGCCATTAAGGACAAGAAATGGTTCCCGAACTGTGTCTATAATATCTTGGGAAAATTTAACATCAGCAGTAAGATTTGTGATTCGTTTTTCTAATGCTTTTTTCACAACTCGTTGCTGTGGTTGTGTACTTGCCTTATTTGATATATCTGATTTCATATTAAGATTTATAACTGGGGTACACGTACAGCTCGTTATTGCTCCTCATCATTTTAAGCAAGTCTTTTTTGGTAAATCGCCAATCACCTCGTATGCCCACATTTGTACCTACTATTCTTCCTGACTGTGCCCATCTGCGAATTGTAGTTACACTAACCGTTAAAAAAGACGCTGCATTATGAACATTCAGTAATTCAGGAGGTGATTTTTTACAGTTATCTTAGTCATACTTAGTCTTTTCAACCAGTATTTCATCTCTACATGTGAATTATACAAGGATTTTGATATAAAAACGTTAGAGAGGAAAATTCAGCTGCTGTGTCCTTCGATCCAGTTTCTTTCATGTCTAGGCTAGGAGGTTGGTGACCAAGTCGTGGCGAGCCTTGGCTGAATCTGATAGAATACTTACGATGACAGCCATAAGCTCAAGAAAAAAGAAAACCATTCTAATGATCTCAGGCTCCCTTTTTTTAGCCTTAGCTGCTTTTGGGGTGGTCCACTTCTCGACTTGCACCATTGCTCAAGCTCAAGCCTGCCCGGCTCAAGTTTCTACCACTGAGTCACCTACCTCATTAGAACTTGCGCCTAGATATTATCAGTACACTGATAGCACTCTTCAGAAAGCCCAACAACAAGGCAAAGTCGTGCTGTATTTCTGGGCACCCTGGTGTTCTACCTGTACCTCGCTTGATATTGAGCTGCAGAAGAATCAGATAGGCATCCCAGAAGGTATAACAGTTTTACGGATAGAGTATGACAACTCAGCTGACCTCAAAAATAAATATCAAGTTATTACGCAACATACTTTTGTCCAGATTGATTCACAAGGAAATATGGTGACCAGCTGGGTTGGCGGAGACATTGATAATTTTTCTCGGTACATTCGTTGATATCGTTTCAATGTAGTCACCGCTCATACTTATTTTCCTTTTTGTTTCAACTGAGCCGCGGTTCGCATCTGTAGCGTGTACAGTTCAATAAATCCCGGACTGGCGTTGACATTAAAATTAAACCCCGCCACGGCACTAAATGATGCATGGTTCAATCCATAGACAGAGGACATGGCCACTACTGTAGTACTACCTTTGTACAGTTGAACAGTCACCTCACCACTCACCACTTCATTCACCTGAGCATTAAAGGCGTTGAGTTTCAAAGACTTCAACTACAGTATCTAACCGCCAGTCCTTTTGCCACAATTTTTTCATATCACTCCACAAAAAATCCCGTCATTAACTCCAATTACTTGGAATCAAGGACGGGACATTCTGGGGATTTCAGAAGTAACCGTGGTACCACCTTGGTTTCGCTAGTTACAAAAATTCCACCTTGTGGTGGAACAACAGTAAAGTAACTAACGCTCTTTATCTGCGCTCCGTTGCCGACACGCTTTGTCTGATTTTACGGTGGACTTCCGTCGTGTTTATGCTTTCGCTTTCTTACACGCAGCTCGTCTATTGCGATAGACTCAGATGCTTTTATTATTAACTTGTAGCCTGAATTGTAGCAAGAAATAATTAGTTGTCAAATATACTCGAGTTTTTTTCTGTCAATCCTGTCTACTTACCCCACTGCCAGTGGGGTTTTTCACCAGTTTGTAAGGCGATCTTAAAAAAGATCAGGGTTAGAATTGCAACGGGAAATAGGAACGTAAACACAACTTCTCTCACAGGAGAATTCTCATCAACTGTTTGGGCAAACAACAGAATTAACGATACACACACCAGAGTCACCACCCACCCCTGCCAAGCAGCCGGATACCAGCCCCAACCATATACTTTTCGCTTGAACCAGAGTTTTTTCATATGCGTACCACCTGGCTATGAGTATTTTTTAACTATCTCGCAGGAGTGTACAAACTGCTCCATCTCTGACTCAGAGAGTTGAGGTTTGAGTATCTGCTCTACTCCCGTTCTACCGACGATACAGGGAACACTAATTGCCAGCTGTGATTGGCCCCAGTAATTTGAAAGTGGTACGGAGAGAGGCAGAACTGAGCGTTGGTCTTGAAGAATTGACTGCACTAACTGTGATACCACCACACCAATGGCGTAGTATGTTGCGCCTTTTGCCTGAATGATTTTAGCTGCAGCATCCTTGGTTTGAGCAAAGGCACTTAAGGCTAACTCAGTTGAGTAGTTAGGGAAATCTGCCAATGGCTGTCCACCTACCGTGGCACTGGAGAGCGCTGGAAAGGAGCTTTCACCATGTTCGCCTAAAATATATGCGTGAATACTCCGAGGATGGACATCAATCATCTCTCCCAAGTGGAAACGAAATCGCGCCGTGTCTAACATCGTGCCTGTCCCAAATACTCTACCGGCTGGCAAACCTAAGGTGCCCGCCAACTGCTGAGTCAATATATCTACTGGATTACTGACTACAACTACCACGCTGTTCTGAACATGTGGTGCTAGCTCTTGACCGAGCTCTGTAATTATTTTTTTATTCTCGGTCACCAAGTCCAGCCTCGACTGACCTGGCTCTTGAGCCGCTCCAGCGGTGATGATAACGACATCAGCGTCTTGAAGAGAGGTGTAATCACTACTGGTGGTAATTTTGACCGGATTCAAAAATGGCAACGCATGCTCTAAGTCTAGCTTCTCACCCGCTACTTTATCAGCCGAGCGGGATACGAGAACCAACTCATCCACTTCTCGTCTCAGTAGCAAAGCATAGGCAGTCGTAATGCCCACTTTTCCTATTCCCACAATTCCAACTTTTCTTGAGTCACACTGCATAAGAGTCCTTATTAATAAAATCGATATACCTGTATGTGTATGCTAAAAATAGTATATCCTGATTATAATCACAGTGATATACATCACCTGTTAGCACTGGCTTCAGGGGGTGACTGTAAGCTGCGCTCAAATTGGCTCAGCCTTTGCAATTGGGCATCAGTGACTTTTATAAATCCCCGAACTTCCTTAATCTGCTTTAAAGCATCATCAACCGTTAGTCCAGTACTTATTAAGTAAGCAGCAACCATACTCGGACCTCTACCTTCGCCATAGAAACAGTGCACGTAGACTTTGCCCTTCGCTTCAAGTTCCTTTGAAATAAACTCCACTCCCTTTTTCAAATCTGTCATTGATGGCGCCGTGGTATCAGATGTTGGGAGGTGCAAGAATGTCACCTCACCCAAATCTGGGAGGTTTTTACGTTCACTCAACCGCATGTTAATGATGGCAGTAATTCCTCTGTCTCTTAAAATTTTGAAACCGCGACTGCTATATTGGCCACCTAAGTACAACTGCGACGTGATCTGACTGTAACGCAGCGTGGGGACACCGATCAATTGCCGATAGCTGTGATCAAAAGTTCTTTGAAGTGACAGAGAGAGTGAACGAGCGCCGCTGATGAAGGCACGAAAAAGGCTATTCATAGTAAGACTGTTAAGTTTGCGGATTTGATGGCGACGGTAAACTGACCGACGTGTACTGGAGCATCATCACAAATAATTGGTTGCTTAGGTGAGACGCTGACTGTGACTTTTTTTACTTGCCAATGCTTGAGTTTGAGGGGCTTCGGGGTACCGATCAATGCACTACTACCGACTGCTAATAGTGTCGACAAATCACTTGATCGAAGAACAAATACATCAAGTAAACCATCACTACAATTAACATGTGAATGAATAGAAAACCCCGGAACTCCAATGTTACCGACATTTGCCACCATTAATCCCACACCTTCAATTTGTCGTTTCTGTCCATCTAGAGTCAAACTGTACAAAGATGGGACAGCAGCTGCTGCTTCTTTAAATGCGACAAACGGATATGCCAGGATTCCCAACTTGCTTTTGAGCTCAGACGTTGCTTCTTTCACCATCTTCGCCAAAATTCCAACTTCAACGCGCAGGAACATTTCTTTATGACCAAACGAGGCGACATTCAGCTTTCTGACTTTCGGTTTTCGACCAAGTACCTTTAAGGCCTCAACGGTGTTGAGCGGAATCTCTAACTCTTTGGCTATGACATTAGCCGTTCCCCCAGGCACAATGATTAACGGGATCTCGGTTTTATAGAGAAACTTCGCTACTTCAACAATTGTGCCATCCCCTCCATGCACCATTACGGCATCCGGCTTTAACTTAATAGCTTTTTGAGCAAATCTTTTTAAATCAGAGTGATTCTGAGTGACAAGAATCTCGTTGGCAATGTGATGGCTGTTTGTAGCTTGGTTCAACTCGGACAAAATTGGCGTATCTGCCCCAGCTGCGGGATTGATAATGGTCACTAGTCGTTGATACTGGAATTTCAGAGCTACCTTTCACTTGAGTATATCAAATTAATATGCTTTATGTCTGGAGCACCAGCCTGTAAGATATAGACATGAGGCTAGTCGCACCACCGGGACGCATCTTAAGTGTTGATATCATTCGCGTAGTCGCCATCATTGGAGTCGTGAGTATTCATACGCTGACTGCAGTTTATGAGCGGCCAGACTTTTACGGAGGAACTGTTTGGTGGATAAGTAATCTCTGGAATGCACTGGCCCGCCCTGCTATTCCGTTGTTTGTGATGTTGAGCGGCTGGTTGCTACTCTCGAAGTCTGAAACAAACATACAGGTTTGGCGGCGAATTATTTTTAGATTAGCCATTCCCTTTGGGGTATTTTTTGTTTTCTTTCAGTACTGGGATAGTGGAAACCTGACTCTCTCAAATCTAACTCCGAGCTCGTTGTTTGGCGCACTTCTACAGTCACAAGTGGGGATACTTTATTTTTTGATTTTGATGATGGGGTTGTATATTTTGCTGCCGTTACTGAGAAAAGTTTTTCAGACTCAACCGGTAAAAATCAAGCTGGGAGTGACAGTGGCTGCCATCATCCTCGCAACAGTCGCCACCGCTGGGGAGTATCTGACTGCCACCTTTATTTTCGATTCCATTTTTCTGATCTGGGCGCCATACGTGGGGTATTTCCTCTTTGGTTCGCTGATCAGAGATCTGACCACTTCAGCTCTACAAAAAAAATTCCTACTGCTGGTATATGGGATTGCAGTTGTTCTGAGCGTTTACTTAAGTTATATAGCCTTGGCACCAGCCGGAAACTCAGTCAGTGGGTTTAGACCACTGGGTTCAGCAGCCGGATATTTTGACCACCCGCTTGCTCCAAATGTGGTGGTGATGTCCCTATCTCTGTTTGCGTTGCTTGCCCAGCTAAATACGAGGTTGCTTGCACACCAAAAAAGAGTCAGCGGTGGGATTACATGCATTGCTACCGCTTCTTTTGGCATGTATCTCTTCCATTTAATAGTTATTAGCTTCCTAGAGCACTTTTTGGGCTTTGCTATTGATACGCTACAAATACCACTTGCGGCCTATCTAGCGATCAAGTTTACAGTTGCCTTTTCGATGGCCTTAATTATCAGTGTCTTGGTCAAGAAATCGCCACTTCTTAGACCCATTATTGGTGATCCATACTCAAAACACTAATTACTGCTTACTTAATCCCTAAAGATGTAGCGTAAAATAAAGTTATGCTGTCTTTAATCCTCCTACTCATTGTCGGTTCCTTGATGGCTTTTTTGTCTTTGCAAAACCGATTGTTGGTGCCGGTGACTTTTTTTAACTACACGCTTTCCAGTATTCCCTTGTTTTATGTGATTATTGGCTCAATGTTACTGGGAATACTGTTGTCATATGTCATTCATTTATCACACCGCGTATCCAGCGCTTTGACTATCCGCGGCAAAAATCAAAAGATAAAATCGGAAAGCCTAGAACTTGCAGAATTAACCAGAAAATTCCACCAGCTAGAACTCGAAAATGCACGGATAAAAAAAGCTCATGACCCTAAGGGGTATGATGACAAATCACTGTGAACTCTCTGCCTGCCAAGATTTGGAAGTTGCTCCAGCTCCCTAAGCTCGTTCAGCTATTGATTATGCGATTTTTGCAAGATCAGTTTCTGATAGGGGTGACCGGCATCTTCTTTGATAATACACAGAGAGTACTACTCTTAAAACACACCTATCGTCAAACCTCTTGGAGTTTACCCGGTGGCTACCTGAAAGCCAAAGAACATCCTGCCGAAGGTTTAGAACGCGAAATTATGGAGGAGTCAGGGCTGGTGGTGAGTGCGGATAGACAGTTAAAAACTCGTACTGATAGACAAACTGCCCGGCTCGATCTGTGTTATGTGGGGGCATTCATTGGTGGTGAATTTAAATCAAGTTCTGAAGTCAGTGAATACACCTTAGTCGCGTTTGATGACTTGCCAATGATTCCCAAAAATCAGTTGCTCTTAATTCAGATGGCGTTGGATAAGAAAAACAGTTTTTAGGATCCTCAAAAACCCAGCTGCCGCTTAATGTGAATTAACCATTTTAGCCACCACGGGGCTCGTTGATACTGCTTCCAGGCAGCCCTTTTCTCAATATCGATCGAACCCGGAAATGGCGGTTCCACCCAGCACGACAAAACCAGCCACTCATTTTTCTCGTTTTTTGTCGCAATCAAACTAAATGTATGACTCCCTATCCGTTTGGTGTACTCATAGGAATCTGCCCGGCTGCCAGTGTGTTTGGTATCGGGTTCAGAAAATGTTTGCCAGATCTGATCTTGAGTTAACTTTCTCTGCTCTAACCGCTCCAACGCATGGTTGGTCCAGATAAGTCCTCGGTATTGCCTAGCATTCATACAATCAGTTTACTTGTCACGAGCCACATTTACGCTATGACTTCATATCCCAGCTCGCCAATGATCGATTTTATTTTCTCCAGCGACACAATCTTCGGGTTAAAATCTACTCGAACTTGAGCGGCCGCGTAACTAGTTTCCGAACTAAAAACACCCTCAGTCTCCTCAAGGCTGTCATCAATTGTCATGGCACAACTACTACAATGCATGCCCTTAATTTTCAACTTTATGTTCTCACCCTGAGTGGGTTTTTTAAATAGGTTAAACATTTATATGACTTCCAGGACTCCTGAATACATGCCCATGGAACAGGTGAAAGGAAACTTCCCGACCTCAGTGGGAGTGAAATAAACTGTTTCGCTGTCCGTAGGTCCAAGCTGTAGCCTAATGTTAAAGGCTTTAAGAATAAATGAGCTAGCACAGGAGTAGGTATCCTGCGTTTGTAAGGTTAGCTGAACCGGTATCCCTGCTTTCACCATTATCTTATTCGGGGAGTATCCATTTGATTTCACTTGAATGACCACAACTTGAGTACCATCATCTAAAGTTTCTGTTCCAACCAGTCCTTTTTGGGCAAATCTTTCCTCAGAAAAGAAATATGAAATTGGTTGAGTAATTTTATTAATGGTCAAAGGCGCATCCAACACCACCAATATCCCATTTAGACTGCTCAGGGCTAAGAAAACCAGGGTAGCAGCTGCAACTTTCATGAAGGTCTGGGTAAATCGCTCCGAAAGCTTAGCGGTGGCTATCCCCAGCAAGGCAAATAATGGCGAGGTGCCCAACACAAAGAAGAAAAGAATCAGTGCTCCCATGACTGCACTTCCAGAAGTGACTGCCAACACCTCCATGGCTTGAGTAATTCCACACGGAATAAAAATTGTTAGAAAACCTAAAACAGCTGGCGTAAATATAGCCTTGCTCTTAGTCGAGTTCTTGACTAACCGCTGAACAAACCTGGGTGGTTGAATCACCACATACCGAAAAAGCGGATGCAGATTAAGTAAATTACCAGCTGTGGCTAACATAAAGAAAGCTGCCACTGCTTGAAAAAGTAAGCGAACCGTTAAATTTAGCTCAAACTGGGAACCCAACCATCCAAGTAAAAACCCCAGCATGGTATGTGAGACTAATTTAGCAGCTAAAAAGAGTAATGCCGGTTGCCAATCAAGAAGATCTATTTTTTTCAGAGAAGTCGCAACTGGCTTGTCGCCTAGCTCTTCACCCTTTTGATTTGAAATGACGCTGGTCAACAATCCGCCCTGCATTGCTAAACAAGAAAGCCCGCCTGTGGTCAATCCGGTCAAAAATATGGCTATCAGATTCATATTGATCCTACAGTTTTAGATTCTTTAACCGTAAAGCATTTAACACTACTGACACGCTTGAAAATGCCATTGCACCCCCAGCGATTGCTGGGTTCAATAATATTCCGAAAAATGGATATAAGATTCCCGCGGCAATCGGTATACCAGCCACATTGTAGAAAAACGCCCAAAATAGATTCTGTTTAATAGTACTCATCGTCGCCCGTGATAGTTTTATTGCCTGAGGCAACTTGGAGATCCTCCCACCTAGAAGGGTTATTCCTGCTGATTCAATTGCTACATCAGTACCTGTTCCCATCGCTATTCCGACATCCGCGATGACTAAAGCCGGTGCGTCATTAATTCCGTCCCCCACCATGGCAACTTTGTATCCCTGCTGTTGCAGCTTTAAAATTTCATGTGCTTTATCGGCTGGTAACACTTCTGCGATTACCTTGTCGATGCCAACTTGTGTAGCAATATACTCGGCAGTTCTCTGGTTATCACCAGTAAGCATAGCAACTTTAAGATTTTGTGCGTGGAGTAAAGATACCATTTCTTTGGCCTCGTCTTTGACTTTATCAGCAATTGCTACATAGGCTAGAATTTTCTCTTCCGTCATTAAAATCACTGGGGTCTTTCCCACTGAGGTAAAACGTTTGATGATTTTATCATCGACAGTCAGCTTTAAATCAGTGACCAGTTTTAAATTGCCTGCTAAGTACTTTTTTCCTTTTATGGTACCGATTAATCCCTTCCCTTCTATGATTGAAAAATCTACAACTGCTCCTGGTTTAATTTTCTTAGCTTTGGCTTTTTCCACCACTGCCTGAGCCAGTGGATGCTCAGAATGTTGCTCTAGCGATGCTAATATTTGTAGTGCTTGATTACTAGACCAGGCCGCAAGTGGTTCAATATCAGTAACTTCCGGCTTACCCTTAGTGATGGTTCCAGTCTTATCCAGAACGATAAAATTGACTGCGTTCAATTTTTCTAAGCTCTCAGCATTTTTTATCAAAATGCCATGTTGAGCTGCTTTTCCCACCCCCACGATCACAGCAGTTGGTGTAGCCAGACCCATGGCACATGGACAGGCGATAACTAAGATCCCCACAAAACTGACGATGCCCAAGGTCAAGGCTTCATAAAAAGGCATAAATTGCATCCCCACCAGGATCCACGACAACAGAACCAGTACGGCAAAAGCCAAAACTACCGGTACAAATACGGATGAAACTTGATCAGCTAATTTTTCAATTGGGGCCTTAGAGCCTTGTGCCTCTTCGACCATTTTAATAATTTGAGCCAAAACGGTGTCATTACCTACTTTAAGCGCTCGCACTTTTAGTGCGCCATGCTTATTGAGTGTCGAGCCAATTACTAAGTCTCCCTTCTTTTTATCAACTGGAATTGACTCACCCGTAATCATTGATTCGTCAATTGAGGAGCTACCTTCAATTATTTCTCCATCAACTGCAATTTTTTGACCAGGTTTGACAATTAAGACATCCCCCACTACTACTTCTTCAATCAATATCTCTATCTCTTTTCCCGCTCTGATCACTACCGCTTTTTTGGCCTGTAAATCCAGTAGTTTTTCTATTGCTTCACCTGTTTTAAGTTTCGAACGTGCCTCTAAATATTTACCTAAGGTGATAAAACCAATTACCACAATAGTGACGTCATAATATGATTGTTCCGTGTTTATGTACGGCATCAGCGGCTGTTCAAAAGCTGCCAACATGAAGCTATATAAAAATGCGACTGAGGTGCCTAATCCAACCAAAGTATCCATATTCGCCACTCGATACTTAAAGAAGTTAAGCACTGCTCGTAAATACGGTTGTCCGACTACTAATAATGCGTAGGTGGCAAATATCGGAAGTAAATGATGGAGAAAATCACGTAAGACGGGGGGCATCGAGGGCAAAATTCCCAGTGAATCAGCACCGATGTCCCACACCATCATGGCGGAACTAATAATTACTAAGGGCAGAATGGTTATCCATTGACCTCGTAATTGATCTAACTCTCTCAGTTTTCTTTGTTTGACTTTTTCATCCGAGGTAACCGGAGTCATCATGTCATGACCCGCATGAAGGGAACTTTGAATGGTAGTTGGTAACACGGCCTCAGGCTCCAAGAGCGAGTAACCCAGTTGATCAATTTCCTTGTTCATGGCCTTGATGGAGGTTTTACTTGGATCGAAAACTATTTTCGCTTTTTCGGTACCATAGTTCACCTCACATGATTCAACTCCATCTAACTTTCCCAATTTGCGTTTAATCGTGCTTGCGCAAGAAGCACAGTGCATGCCACTAATATCCAAGGATGTTGGCTGAGTTGCTTTAGACATAACTGTCAGGACTTTCTGTAAACTTTTTTAAACATCCGCTGGCACAGAAATAGAAGTGCTGATCTTGATGCTGAGCGCCATAGCTTGCAGTCTTAGGAGATAATCTCATCTGACACACTGGATCGTGAACCAGGGGCCAGATATCATTGATGTTTCCAGTAAATTGCTCTGCAAGTTCTGAACCTTGGTGCTGTCCAATCAAGACTTCTCTGAGTAAGTCAGTGGCTTCAATAATTTTAGGATTTGTGAGTTTATAAAAGATTTGTTTGCCATCTCGTTTGGTCGAGACTACCTGTGCCTCGCGAAGAATCATCAAGTGTTGACTAATATTTGCTTGCGGCAGATCCAGCATGGAGTAAATGTCAGCCACACATAGTTCATGATCACGCAACAACTGAATAATTTCTAGACGTCGAGGATGAGCCAACGCTTTTAATAATTCTGAGTGTAACTCAAAAACTTTTGAATACATATTCAAATATTAGAATATGTTTGGCTGATTGTCAATCCATACAAAAAAAGTGCCTCAAAAGATCTAGTTGACCCTAGATATCTGTAACCCGATACTTCACAATTCGGGAAATTAAATCAAAGGGGATTGGCTGATCGAGTGGAAACCTGACTGTCCCTTTGCTATTACCATACTGCTCAATTTCTTTCTGAAAAGCCTCGATCCCCGTCGGTGCCGGATAAAAACCAATGTGATCTTTAAAAGCTCCAAAATGAACTAAGTTAGCCTTTAACTTAAAAGTGGCCAAGCCGTAATTAATTGCTTCCGCTGCTTCTGGAGCCACCTGATGGATTGTTTGCCTTATCGGTTGTAAAAGAGATTGAACGCTCTCCGGAAAGGTAGCATTGATCAGTTCCTTCACTTTTTTTAGCAAATTCTCCCCAGTGACTTCAAGCTCTTCAGTCTTTTTTTCATTCATAGGTACTCACGTTCCTGCTCTAGCAGAACTGCTGTTAGAGCAATTACAATTAATTTTTAAGGAAGGACAAACCTTTTGAACTTAATGCCTCCCGCAGTTATCGAAGTGCGTTGGGCCCAAAACCATGAGGTTCGAGTAGTTGTTTTCCGTGAAGTTACTCAGCTCAGAAAGCTGAGTAATACCGACAGACTTTAAGACCCTAAAAGTTGGAGTCCCAATGTTGGGAAGTTCTTGAGTGTTTTTCACAGGCTTACTCCTTGTAGGCCCTTGACCTACCTAAATAAATCGTACAATGATGTTGCTTACTGTCTAGCCTAAAATTATCGATTTCAGTCTCTTCAAAAATGATGTAAAGTACAGCTATGAAACTAAAAGTTTTAGGTGCCGCAGGCACTGTTACCGGCTCAAGCTATGTTTTGACTTCTGATAGTGGTCGTTCAATTTTAATTGATCTAGGGATGTTTCAAGGTCCGAGTGAGATCGAAGAACGTAACTTTCAACCCTTTGAGTATGACTGTCGTCAGTTAGTAGGGGCGGTGCTGACCCATGCCCATCTAGACCACTGTGGCAGACTTCCAATCCTACTATCCCATGGATTTGAGGGTGATATTTGGATGACCCCCGCGACCATGGAGTTAGTCGAGCTGTCACTATTTGATAGTGCCAAGATTGCCAAGTATGAGCGTAAAAAAGCTCTCTACGATAAGCGCCTCGTGGAAAAAACGTTAGAGCGCGTCCGAACCGTCGAGTACCATCAGCCCTTGAACTTGGGTGATTTCAGTATCACTTTTTATGATGCGGGACATTTATTAGGTTCAGCTATTCTGGTGATTGAAGACACTCAAAACCGCTCGGGACTAGGCCGAATTGTCTTCAGTGGTGACCTGGGAAATTATCCTCAAGACTTACTTGAAAAAACTGAGTTTATTGAGTCAGCAGATGCAGTCGTGATTGAGTCAACCTATGGTGATCGATTACACCCTGATCTTTATCCTGCAGCTGCACTTCAGGCCGAAATTAACGCAGTGGAGGCCTCAGGCGGGGCCTTATTAATCCCCTCCTTTGCCTTAGAAAAAACGCAGGAACTCCTGCACATGATCATGCATTTGAAGAAAGAGGGCAAAGTCTCTAATGGCACACCTGTCTACTTAGATAGTCCTATGGGCCAGAAAGCCACTGCCATACACACTCGATATGCCCAGCTCTTTAACGAACACCTTCGCTCCGAGTTTCAACAAGGAACTCCATTTGTGTTTCCGGGTTTGGAGACAGTCATGAGTCCAGAGGAAAGTCAAGCCATACACGAGCGAACTGGAGCTAAAGTCATCCTGGCTGGAGGTGGCATGATGACCGGTGGACGGATTCTAGCGCATGCCGCCCATTATCTGCCAGAGGCAACCACCAGACTTTTTTTTGTGGGCTACCAAGGAGAGGAAACGTTAGGTCGCTCTATTTTAGAGGGTGCAACCCATGTAAATATTGATAAAAAGTCAGTTCATATTAAAGCCACGGTCAGTAACACTCAAGCCATGAGCTCACATGCTGACCAAGACCAATTAATCGGGTGGTTAAAAGAAATAAAAAATGTTCAGAAAGTGTTTATTACTCACGGGGATGATGTGCCCCGCACCGCTCTGGCTGAGCGAATTACTCAGGACCTGGGAATCAACGACATCGTACTTCCAAAGCAAGGCGAAGAGATCAGTTTCTAAGAGTAATTCAGAGAAAAATGCTATTTTCCCTCGAAAGTTGCTTGAACCACTTTTAGGGATTAGCCTTTTTCATGTAGTGAAAGGATGTTTCGATCAGCTGAATTAGGATTGTTTGGTCCACATCCGACAGTTTGTTAATGTATAAGCAGCCAACACTCGCTTTGTGTTTCCCTAATTTTGCCAGCAAGGGATTCTCTTTATTCCCTGCCATTATGTACAAAGTTAAGTTCTGTTTTCGGGGAGAGAATCCCACCAGTGGCCAGTCTCCTTCTTGAGCGCTCCGCTCTGACTTGTAGTGATATGTGCCAAATCCGACAATGCTTGACCCCCACATGACTGCTTGTTTACCGGTAACTTTTTGAAATATTTCCAAGAGGGCTAAGCCATCGGCTTTTTTTTGATCAGGTTCCATCGCCTCCAAAAATTCTTTTGGATTCTGAGTTGTTGCTCGGGTTTTTAGTTCTGCCATGACACAATTATATCAGTTTTAAAAGTCACTATAATCTCTAGCCACAGTCGCGCTTTAACTTGTAATCCAGTCTTACCAAAGACCAACTACGTTGCCCTAACTGTCTGTTAATATGCATGACGTTGTCAAAACATAGCTGCGCGGGCTTTTCCAAGTTGCCTCTTGAGCGCTGCTTGTACTGAAGGACTGACTGCCTTGTCTGTGCGATGAATACAACCTATCCAGCAGCACGGTCTCCGTTTTCCTTCCTTGAGCTCACTCACCAGTCTCGTGATATGCAGTTTTCTGGTCTCGTCTTTCTTGACGAAAGTCACCCAACAAATCCACTCGTTGCGGGCAAGTGGCGTCAGATTCTCCCAGGCTACAACTGCTTTGGCGTCAGGACTCAAAGCTTCCCGTACATCTTCTGGAACTTGATGTACTACACCACTGGAAATAACTATACTGGTCATTTTGTACTCCTTTTATTTCCGTAAGATCTTTTCCATGGCTTTACCTTTAGCTAGCTCGTCGATCAGCTTATCCAAGTAACGAATTTCCCGCATGATTGGTTCTTCGATTTCTTCCAAACGCACACCACAAATCACCCCGGTAATTAGTGCCCGGGATAGATTCATCTTAGGAGCCTGTGCGAAAAATGTCTCAAAGTCTGTCTGTTCTTCAAGTACTGTTTCAAGTTGTTTTTGGGTGTAGCTGGTCAGCCAGCGAATGATCTCATCGACTTCTGCTGTGGTGCGACCTTTGCGCTCGGCCTTGGCGACATACTGGGGATAGACGCTTGCGAAACTAGTTGTATAAATCCGCTGTTTTGACATGAGGTTTTTACTTCTGTAGCTATACTTATTTTAGCACGCTGAATATACACCTTCATTCCCTGACAGATAATTACAGGCCCAATTAAGCTCGAAAGGTGATCACATATTTCCTAATTGATAATGCTTGCCGTCTGCATCAAGTCAGCGCATACTGTACGAGATGAAAGACTTGAACAAACTTATTATTTCTGTGTTTGGTTGCGAATTGGTGGGCTTACTGGGGACACCATTTACCATCTCTGCCATTCCCACCTGGTATGCCAACCTCAATAAGCCTTTTTTTGCTCCGCCCAACTGGCTCTTTGGACCCGTCTGGACACTGCTGTATTTTTTGATGGGTGTTTCTCTGTATTTGATCTGGAAACAGGGACTGGAAAAAAAGAAAGTTAAAACAGCTGTCATCTACTTTTTAGCACAACTCGGACTGAACTTTGTATGGTCACCTATCTTTTTTGGACTCAGAGCCCCATTGATAGCACTGATTATTATTACAGCCATGTGGGTGCTGATCGTAATTACGATTAAAATATTTTACCCGTTATCTAAGTGGGCAGCGTATCTTTTAGTGCCCTACCTTCTCTGGGTAAGTTTTGCCTTGTTATTAAATGCCGCTATCACACTATTAAATTAATTGAAAGGAAATCATTTATGATTGGATATCTTGATAATATTGAGGCGGTTACCCTTGCAAACGAGTCTTTTCGGCAGGTACTCTACACTGGCCAACATGCCCAGCTGGTAGTGATGTCGCTCAAGCCTAAGGAGGATATCGGGCTGGAGGTGCACGAAATTGTTGATCAGTTTCTACGAGTAGAAGCTGGCGAAGGTACAGTCATAATGAACGGCGAAGAACATCAAATTAAAGACGGCGATGCATTTATGGTTCCAGCAGAAACCAAGCATAATGTAATTAACACTTCTTCAGAAAATAGCCTCAAGTTATATACGATTTACTCTCCGCCTCATCACAAAGACAAGACTATACACAAAACCAAACAGGATGCAGAAGCGGATACAGAAGATCACATTTAAGTCTTTTCTTGCAAGAACCTCGTCATGGCGGAAGTCGAGAAGTGCATAGTCAACAGTTGGAACGATTCCCAAACACAGAAAAGGTTATGAGCGATTACTCTTTAGTTTCTAAGATGTGGCTCAATTTTACTAAGTAGTTCATCTATATCAAACGTTTTAGCAATAAAATCCTGGTCCCTAGTGCCTGCCACCATGGAGCAGATGAACGAAAACGAGGATGGTTAGCTTCAGTTACTTCAATAATCTTTTTGACAATTGAAGTTGTATCTTTTTGCTCAGTCCATTTGAAGTTACGAGCTTCCATTTTCCGAATCTGATCAATGATGCTGTAAAAATATGAGTCATGGTTCATCCACTCAAATTTTTTTGCAGTCATTTTCTGATTAAAACCGGTGTGGTAGGCTCCTGGTTCGACAACAGCAATATGAACCGAATCAGTAATGAGTGAGAGCTCACTGGATAACATCTCTGCTCCGCTCGATAACGCAAACTTGGTCATACTGTATGGACCAAAAAAAGGTGACGTTACTCGGCCGAGCAAAGAACTGATAATAATAATTGTACCGCTGTTCTTTTTGAGCATTGAGCGCAAAGCCAGTTGAGTCAATTCCAGCGTCGAGAAAACATTGACTTCAAAATTATTTCTGACTTTATCAATATCAATTTCTGCTAAAGATCCTGTTTCTCCCATGCCGGCGTTATTGATGAGGACATCAATGTCATACGTAAGAATTTTAGCTCTATCCTTGGCATTCGTTATATCAAGCACAAATGCTTCCAGAGTCAAGTTTTTTTCAACAGCGATTCGATTTAATTCTTGAGCTTCCTTTTTATAATGTGTGGTCGCAATGACTCGATGTCCCTTGTCAGCCAACGCTAAGGCTGAAGCTTTTCCAATGCCACTGCCGCTGCCTGTAATAAAAATGGTTTTGATAGACAAGATACTTTCAAATATATTATTACAGAGTACGAATCACAGAACAGCAAAGATACTGGGTTTCTTTGGCTTATTTTTCCCACTCTACCAGCCACCCTCGCATTAAATCTATTTCTGAAGTTTGAGCAATGATAATATCATCGGCCAGCTTTTTCATTTCTGGACGACTCGTGCCATTTTTAAGCATACTCGTCATCATCACCGCCATTTGGTGATGAGGAATCATTTGTGTCACAAACTCAGTGTCAAAGTCAGCGGCTTGTTCCAAGTTTGTCATGTCAGACTCATCACCCCGCACTCCCATATGCATCCCACCATTTCCCATCATGCCATGCTGATTCATGACTTGATCGCCAGTCGGTAATTTGCGACCATACCAATCCTGATACCAACTCTTCATCTGAGTTATTTCTGTGCCTTGTGATTCAATAATACTGTTTGCCAATTGCTTCACCTCAGGCCGTTTAGCTTTTATTTGAGCTAATTTAGCCATAGTGATAGCATCTTCATGGTGAGGAATCATTTGCTCAATAAAATGAGCCTCAATATTGCCCGACATCATTTGACCAGAATAAGTAGTGACAGCGTCATCTTGATCTCTGAAACCCATCATGCCTACCCTATTGGATAGGTTTTGGGTATTACTACCGATCATAAACCAAACCAAAGCTCCACCCAGTGCTATTCCCCCTAAGCGATACAGTAATGATTCGTTTGTTTTCATAGAGTGATCCCCTTGGGGTTGATTATAGTCTCTAATTAATCGTAACGAATGGCTAATTACTAACTCAAGCCATTATGTAGTTTAGGCTAGCTATGCTATACTTTACTTGTATCAAGAGCAGTAGAAATTCTACTCAGCAACCGTACCATAACCAGATTTTTGTCTGTGAAAATGGAAAGCGGTGCTTTCTCCTGAGGGGAGATACGCCAATTAATTATATTGGAAAGAGATATGAAAATTTTCACTTCCGAGAGCGTTTGTTCCGGGCATCCAGACAAAATTTGCGACCAAATTTCTGATGCGGTCTTAGACGCAGCTCTACTCATTGATCCCAATTCAAAAGTGGCAATTGAAACAATGGCTGGCAAGGATATCTGTATTTTGGCTGGCGAAATTAGATCTAAAGCCAAATTAGATTATAAAAAAATAGCCCGGCAAACAATAAAAAGCCTTGGTTACGATAACCAAGACCTTGGGTTTTGGCACGGCTCAGAGGTTTTGACTTTTATTCATGAGCAATCTTCTGAAATAGCCAGAGGCGTTGACAAAATGGGAGCTGGTGATCAAGGTATGATGTATGGCTTTGCCTGCAATGAAACGTATGAAAAAATGCCGCTACCTATTACTATAGCTCATCAAATTGCACAACAAATTGATCAGGCTCGTGAATCTGGCTTACTTACTTATTTACAGCCAGATGGCAAAACTCAAGTTTCAGTTGATTATCAAAATGGAAAACCAATGCAAATTTCAAGCGTGATTGTAGCTGTACCACACGCAGAGACGGTGGTGTTAGATCAAGTTAAAGAAGATATATTCAACCAAATAATTATTCCTGTTTTAGATCAATTTAAGCTTCCATATCAAGACATGCGATTTGTAGTTAATGGCACAGGCATTTGGCACAAAGGCGGGCCGGCGAGCGACGTAGGATTAACTGGCCGCAAAATAATTGTTGATACCTATGGAAGCTTGGCGAAAATCGGTGGAGGTGCATTTTCAGGTAAAGATCCAACAAAAGTTGATCGTTCTGGAGCATATGCAGCTCGATTTATTGCCAAGAACATTGTGGCCCACGGCTTAGCAGATCAAGCGGAAGTGAGAATCGCCTATTTTATCGGAGCGAAAGAACCACTCATGAAAGAAGTTGAAACATTTGGCACCTCGCACAAATCTGAGAAAGTAATTCGATCTTTCGTCGATAAGCTGCTCGATACTTCGGTAGCAGGTATTATTAGAGAACTTAATTTATTAAGACCTATATATTTACAAACTGCCACCTACGGTCATTTTGGGAAAGCAGGCTTGCCTTGGGAAAAGATAATTTAGCTTATGATTAAGCGATGGCCCCCGTCTGTGTTTGAACCAAACCATCCCATCGCCCTCTGCCCCAGCCATTTCTGCAAACACACGACATTTTTCACCACCAATTTCCTGAGGGATACACAACCCAATCTTGCATTAAGTCTTCGATAAAGATTCGGACAAATTATTCCTTGCCCATGAAATAGCCACCGAGACCCATGAGCCAAATAATCACTGGATAGGCAACCCAACGTTCGGTACCGCCGCTACCAAGAACCGCAAAAGTATTTTCATTAAAGAAAATTGCCAGTACTAGGAAAGTGAGAGTTATTGTACCTAAAAAAACCGCCGAGTATCGGAATGGGGCGGAAGTAGCTTTGAAGGAGAGTATGGCTGTTAAACCCCCAACTATAAATGTTGCCATTGAGAAAAGAGCGTGTACCGGCATTTTATTTCCCGGAAAAAGTCCAACGCCCAAGACTGATACTCCTAACAAGAACATGGGGATGGTAACCAGACGTCTTGTTTTTGCTCGTGAGAGTAGAATTGAGGAGGCGATAATGAGTACTCCTGAGATCCCCATACTTGAATTAAAAATTGTCGCCGGAACAGGATAGATGATGCTGTTGGGAGGCAGCGTGGCTCCTAAGTCACTGATATCATTTTGAGCAGTACGATACTCAGCCGGATAAAAAATTTCGCCTGTGATGATGCCCATCAAGAGTGTCGCTCCTGCTAGAAACAGTAAAAGGCCGGCCAAACTAATCGGATGTTGGCTTAAAAGTTTAAGTTTTGACATAAAACCTCATTATTTCTTTTATAGCAGTCCCTCTTTTTTAGTTCTGTAATTTAAATCACACGTATACTAACTCTAAGAGAGCTCAACCAACGACTGGTGCATCTGGTTGTTATTCACAGGGTGGCGCAGACGCCATCACCAGCAGTTCCAGAAAAGCGGTGATTTAAGTTGATGGGCAGTAATGTCCTCCACAATTGACTCATACCCATTTTCTAAGGGACATTGTCCTTAGTAAAGCTATCTTTTAAATAAGATGGTTATGTTATTTCCCTTGCTGATGGACTCGACTGAGGTGTAACTAGTTTTAATTTTAGGAATCTCGGACTCAATTAACTTGACTTCTCTTTTGGAAAGATTGCGTTTGTGAGCATAAATTGCGAGAACATCATCATTGATAAAAACGGTTTCTTTCCAGGTGAGGTTGAGGCCATATCTGACATTGACAACAGAGGTGGCATAGATGGGCAACAACACCGCTCTATTAGCTGGATGCCAAATATCCATTGGATCCCCAGTTGGTAAGTCTAAACCAAACCATTGATTGAGGTAGTAGCTACAACAGTGAAAAATCCAAGCTGGTTGTCGCTCAAAGAGTGATGCTCTTAAAGCATTCAAAGTCACGATTTCTGCTTGGTATCCAGTCATCTGATTTTTAAGAAATACCGGGATTCGGAGTAGGAATCTAGCAATCAGCAATGCCACATAAAAACAGGCCCATAAAAGGACGATGAGCACGCCATATATCAATAATTCCCCTATGTTTTCATTCATGCAGTAAGGTAAGGATACACTAACTGGCTGGATAGATAGCATGAAAGAGCATGCTAGGTTTTATAAGGTCTGGCAGACCTATTGCACGAACAGCAATAATTTTAACTATCAAAGTACTGTTAGATTTGAAAACCGACATAATATCAAGTATGGTTAAAAAAGTAGATTTAGTTAGTAGTTCGCTGCCATAGACAGAGTTGAATAAGCTGTTCGGGGGAACCCATCACCACTGCACCTGTGTCTTCAGTCATCTTTTGAAAAAGAGGGAATCGTATACCTCTCTGCACAGTTTGTCCTGCAGTAGTGGCAGCCATCAGCCGCAGTGTTGCCTGGATGTGCAAAGACTGATGAAGAAATTCTTAGACTTACAGTAAAGCTGAGAATGAAGAAAAGCGCGATTAACAGTGATTTATTCATGTGCTATAGATTATAGAACTTAGAATTAAGGGCAGAATGGCTCCCCGTGTGGGACTTTATCCGATCGTTTTTCCCAGATACAAGTCAAAACCTACGGTATCAGCCTGCATACGTCTAAATAATAGCTCGTTTTCCTTCATCGGGACATCGGTAGAAGATTGTGTAATGATTACACGTCTAGTAAGGGCTTGAGCTCAGTCGTGGCACTAGATACCAGCCCCTAGGTAGCCACCCCACCACCGTACGGGGTCAATAAAAACCTCGTACCTCCCCTGATGGAACAGGGCGTGAGTAAAGAGGGAGTACTGCACAGATCCAGATATCGAGATATAATCTCTATATGGAAACAAAAACAGTAGGAATTATCGGAGGCTTAGGACCAGAAACAACTGCCAAGTTTTATTTAGAAGTTCTAACAAAGGCAGAAATTGTTGATGCTTCTCATCGCCCATCAATACTAATATGGAATGTTCCAATGGATATTGCTATTGAGGACTCCTTTATCCGTGGGAACGATGAAAGTGAAACCTACATAATATTGCTGGTCGAAGCTGCAAAGAAATTAGAGCAAGCTAGAGCAGATTTTCTAGTTATCCCTTGCAATAGTGTTCATGTTTTTATAGATAAAGTCCGCCAAGCTGTGAGTATCCCCGTTTTAAGTATTGTTGAAGAAACTGATGCTTTTTTGACCAAGAATGGCATTAAAAAGGTTGGCATTTTAGCCACAAGTGCTACGGTCAAGAATCGACTCTACGAAGAACTTTTAGAACAGCGTGGTATTGAAGTAGTGTTGCCATCTACAAATGACCAAGGTGAGTTAGATGCGAGCATTACTCGTTTGGTACATAATCAAGGTTCTGAGCAAGATAGGGAAAAATTGGAAAGTATCATCACGACACTTTCAAACAAAGGGGTACAAACTACTCTATTGGCTTGTACAGACTTACAGCTAATAGCACCTTCTCACCCGACAGTGGCGATTTATGACACAATGCATATTTTAGCTGAGAGTACAGTCAAAAAAATATTTGAGGAACAACAATGAACAATCCTCAGGCTATTGGCACATGTGCGCTGATAGTAAATAATAAAGGTCAATTTCTATTGGGAAAACGAAAAAACAGTTACAAAGCTGGCTTTTATGGTTTACCTGGTGGAAGGATTGAGTTGAATGAGCCCATCATGACAGCTATTAAGCGTGAGGTTAAAGAAGAAACTGGTCTTGAAATCAAAAATCTAGAGTACGTTGGTGTGGTTCGTGAAAATCAAGGCGATTATGACTTTATCCATTTTGTATATGTAGCCAAAAATGTAACTCAGCAGCCTAAACTTAGTGAACCCGAAAAATGTGAGGGGTGGACGTGGCTTAGCCTGAAAGAAATTAATGACACAGTTTTGCCTGGGCATCGGGCAGCTATCAGTATGTTTGTGGAGAACAACCTTATTGCTGATATTATTGAATGACAGTCAGCTCGTTTTTTTTCATAAACGCCACCACACAGCTATCAACGAAATAGGAAAAGGCCATCGAAGCCCAAAGCTAGTTACTGTCTGTAAGATTACAAAAGGTTTGAGATTTCGACCTGCTCAACTGCTTGAAACCTATTATATGAGGCTAGGCACTATCTAATAACTTTATACTCACCTTCTTTTTAAAGTAAAATATCGTCCAATATGAATCAATTCCACATCGGAGCATCGCTTAGTGCCTGTGGCTTCCATCAGATAACTCTAAAGGCTTCCAAAAATCAGTAACGAGTAATGGGGGAAACTTTTTCCCTTCTTTTATTCTTACTACTAGTTCGTTAACTCTTTTTTCCCATACTTCTTGGTCCTCAACAAAGTTCATGCCTTTTTCTGGTCCCATAATCCTTTTTAACTTCTTTAGAGGAAACTTTTTAAATATTATCGTTGCGAGCTTCTCTTCAACTAGGTGGTCTGCGAGCCCACTATTCCGTCCCTCTCCTCGCAAGTAGTCTTGAGCCCACTGGAATAACTCTCCGCTCTTATCTGCTTCTTGTACTGATTCAAGCGAATACTTATATATTTGATTCATGGATAAAGTATACCAAAGGTTCTAACATCCAACTCGGGTTAGTGTATAAGTCCACCCATTTTTACAGTCCTTAGATAGATTGAAGAGGGGTAAATTTATTCTTGAACGGGTTGGTGACACTGTCGTTGAGACACCATATATCAAAACAATATGGTTTAAACCCAAAGAAAATCTACAAAGGGTTATGGAGGAATTATTGGAGCTAAAAGAACTCGAGTTCAGCGATTTTTATCTGATAAGTAACAAGCAAAATGACGAGAATACTATTTTTACATCTACTCGCTTTAAATAATCACTATTGATATTTCAATTTTTTGCTCCCCTTATTGGACTCGTTACGGAACGAGCTAAAACCGAAATCATTGCAGGTTAGCAAGAGCGAATTAAGTTACTTTTCTAATGAAATGGCTAGATTGCTTAATAAATCTGAGGAGCAGTGCAAATTTTTCTATTACTAAGCTAGCTATCTATGTTTAGATGATTTGGTTTCACAGAAACAATATTTACAAAGTTTTTTTCTGGACTTTCAGTTGTAAAAAAGAAAATACGACCTTGCCCAGAAAACTGAAGCTCATCTAATGAATCTTGATCGGGCGGTAATTTAGTAAACATTTTTTTGTAATCTTCGAATTTCTTATTTTTATCAACATCCTTCTTATATATCGTGTCACGAATAATCTCTTGTCGTCTATTTGGAGTAGTTTTGGACATAGTATCCAAAGATTTAATAAACGAAGTTACCTGACCAACTTTAATTATCTTTGATAACTCACAACAATCATGTCTATAAAAATGAAAACTCAATACATAAGAACCTTTTGCAACATTTTCCATCAAAGTTTTTCCAGCTGTTGGAATATCAGCACCTTTTGGAATATTTAACTTCGACCTAATTGCCTGATCTTTTTGAGCAGCTTTTTCCGCTTTTTTACTTTCGTGAAAGGCTTGGGCTCTAGCCGTTCTATCTCTATTGTTTTTTTTCGATTTTTTGCCCATAGTATCGTCTCATTGATTGAGTAGTTATTTCATTATTTGATGGCTGGTTTGGTTCAAGACCTTTTCTTGCTTCCTTCCAAGGATCTTCAGAATGTGAAAGTATTTCTAGATAGTTAGCCTCTCTTTTTCCATAAACTTTCCATATCGAATCTAGAATATCCCTTTCATCACTATCTATTACATCTGTCTTAAAGTCAGCTATATCAAAAACCTTAGAAAAGTCATCAGCTCCAAATTGTGAAAAGATATTATAAATAGATCTAATTGCTGGACCGTGAACCCATGCCTCAATTTTATCTTCAAATAATTTTTTATTTAAAATGGTTACGCTCCATGCCTGAGAATAATATAAAAGCTTCTGAATCTTTTTATTTGTAAGCGGCTTATCTTCAGATCTAGCCTTAGAAATAAAATACTTTGCAATCTCAATGGCAGAATACTTTGACGGGGTACTGCTTCTATTTTGAATCATGTTATCTTTCAAGTAAGACAAGTATATAACAACTATTAAAAACTCAAACTCAAGACTGTGTTTGAGTTTAGCACTCAAAGTGATAGGCTACAAGATGAGCAAATAGATTAATCTCTATTAAACGATGATTTATC